>Ga0156172_1097_pt1 | contig 33926 bp, 32 predicted proteins | sample RifCSPlowO2_12_FD_107825 | JGI IMG/M metagenome (GOLD analysis project Ga0156172, IMG submission 107825) | Acidobacteria bacterium RIFCSPLOWO2_12_FULL_67_14 | reverse complement strand
AGGAGCCGGCGCATGATGCGCCGGCGACTCGCCCGAGTAGCCGGCGAGTGCCTCGAGCGCGAAGGCCAGGTCGGTCGTGGACTGAAAGCGCGCGGCGGGATCCTTCTCCAGGCAGCGCTCGACAATGCGGACGAGCGCCGGGGGGATGTGACGCTCGGCGGCGGGCAGGTCGGGCGGGTCTTTCTGGAGGATGGCGCTGAGCGTCTCAACCGGCGTGGCGCCGGCAAAGGCGCGCTGCCCGGCGAGCATCTCGTAGAGGATGGCGCCAAACGCGAAGATGTCGGAGCGGTGGTCCACGGTCTGGCCGCGCGCCTGCTCGGGCGCCATGTAGCCGACCGTGCCGAGCAGCAAGCCGGGCCCGGTGCCGGGATCCGCAGTAGTGTCCGGACTGGCGTCCGCCAGCGCCGGCGTCGCCTGTGTCAGTTTGGCGATGCCGAAGTCGAGGATCTTCACGCGGCCGTCGCCGGTGACGAAGATATTCTCGGGCTTGAGGTCGCGGTGCGTGATCTGCTGGGCGTGCGCCGCGGCGAGGCCGCGCGCGATCTGCGTGGCGTAGTCGACCGCCCGCCGTACGCTGAGGCCGTCGCGCTCCTCGGCCGGCTCCGCGCGCTCGCCGAGGGACGGCGCCCCCGAGCCGCTGCTGCTGCGCGCGCCGCCGCCCGTCTGGCCGATGCGCTCGCGCAGACTGCTGCCCGAGAGCAGCTCGGAGACGATGTAGGGCACCGCCTGCCCCGAGCCTGTCGAAGGGTGCCGGCCGATGTCGTAGACGGCCAGGATGTTGGGGTGGCTGAGGGCGGCGGCGGCGCGCGCTTCCTGCTCGAAGCGGCGCAACCGCTCGGGATCGGTGCTCGCGGTGGCCGGGAGCACCTTGACGGCCACGTCGCGGCCGAGCCGCGTATCGCGCGCGCGATATACCTCGCCCATGCCGCCGGCGCCCAGGGCGGACTGAATCTCATACGGACCGAGGCGTGTGCCTGGACCGAGGGACATAGATGGGCTGAAACGCCGAGCGGATTATACAGTGCCTCATCGAGAGGGCCGGATGCTGCGGCGTCACGTGTGACGGTTGGATCGACGCTGACGATTCATCGACAGCTCAGGACTGCTGGTCGCCACAGCACACGCGCTTCCACGCCTCAGCGTCATGCCTCGTACTGACATCGACGTGCCTCCTCGCCACAGAGAGTACTTCGTTCGCTGTGGTACGATCATCGGTCGAGCGCGATGCCGACCATCCGTTTTACGCTGAATGGCCGCCCGGCCGAGGCCTCCTACGAGCCCGGAATGCACCTGCTCGAGGTGCTCCGCGAGGAATGCGGCATTGTGTCGGCGAAGAACGGCTGCGCGCCGGAAGGGGCGTGCGGCTGCTGCCTGGTGATGATCGACGGCCGCCCCGCGCTCTCGTGCCTGCGCAAGCCCGAGCAGATGGACGGCCACGACGTCGTCACGCTCGAGGGCGTGCCGGAAGAGATGCGCCGCATCATCGCCGAGGCGTTCGTGCTCGAAGGCGGCGTGCAGTGCGGCTTCTGCATTCCCGGCATCGTCGTCCGCGCCGCCTCCCTCATCGAGCATGGCAAGACCGGCGATCGTAACGCCATCACGAAGGCGCTGGACGGCCATCTTTGCCGGTGCACGGGCTACGGCCGCATTGTGGACGCGATCCAGACGGCGGGCGAGGCGATCGAGAACGGAGGCCGGCTGCCCGATCGGCCGAGGCGGCACGACTTCTTTGGCGAGCCGTTCGGGCTGACGCGCAATTCGGCGTTCGCCAACGGCAACGGGAACGCGAATGGCGTCGGCAAATCGGTGGCGCGGCAGGGGGGCGTGGAGCAGACGCTCGGCCAGAAGCCGTTCGTCGACGACATGCGCGTGCCCGGGATGCTGCACGGCGCCATGGTGCCGGCTGCGCACCCCCGCGCGAGGGTGCTGAGGATTCACATCGAGGCAGCGGCCGCAATGCCGGGGGTCGTGCGCGTGTTCACGGCCGCGGACGTTCCAGGGTTCCGCGGCACCGGGTTGAACGATCCGGACCAGCCGGTGCTGGTCGCCGAAGGCGAGGTGACGTGCTGCGTGGCCGATTTCGTGGCGACGGTGGTGGCCGACACGCCGTTTCACGCGCGTGAGGCGGCCAACCAGGTGGAGGTCGATTACGAGGTTCTGACGCCGATCGTCGATCCGTTCGAGGCGCTCCAGCCCGGGGCGCCGCTCGTGCACTCCGATCGGACATTTGCGCCCCGTCTATCCAATGTGCTGCAGCCGGTGACCGCGTTTGCCCGCGGTGACGTCGATGGCGCGCTGGCGGCGTCGGCGCATGTCGTCGAGGCGACGTTCCAGACCCAGCCGATCGACATCGCGTTCCTGGAGCCTGAAGCCTGCCTCGCGGTGCCGCACGGCAAGGGCGTCCGGGTTCACTCCGAGAGTCAGGGGTCGGTATACGACCATCAGCAGATCGCGAAGATCCTGAGTCTCGACCCCGCGGACGTCGAGATCGTCCTGGCGGCCAGCGGCGGCGCCTTCGGGGCGAAAGAGGAGCTGTCGATTCAGGGTCAGACAGCCGTGGCCGCGTACCTGCTGCAGCGCCCGGTCAAGACCGTGCTCACGCGGGAGCAGTCCCAGCGGCATCACGTCAAGCGCCATGCGATGACGATCACGCTCACCGTGGGCGCCGATGCCGACGGACATCTCCTGGCGCTACGGTCGCGCATCGTCGCCGATGCCGGCGGGTATCACACGACGAGCGCGAAGTGCGCGCTGCGCGCCGCGTGCCACTCGTGCGGCGTGTACCGTGTGCCGAACGTCGATATCGAGGCGAAGGCGGTCTACACCAACAATCCGAACGCCGGCGCCATGCGGGGCTTCGGGAGCAATCAGGTGCAGTTCGCCCTGGAAGGGATGCTCGACATCCTGGCCGAGCGGGTGGGAATCGATGGGTGGGATATCCGCGAGCGGAACATCCTGAATCCGGGCGACGCGTTCGGCACCGGGCAGATCATGCGGCCCAGCGTGGCCGGCGCCCGTGCCGCGCTGGACGCCGTCAGGGACGTCTACAAGAAGGCGAAGTACAAAGGGATCGCCTGCGGGATCAAGAGCACCGGGCTCGGCAACGGCACCATTGAAGGCGGCTACATCAAGATCCGGATCGTCGAGGGTCCGCGGATCGAGATCCTGAACGGCTACACCGAGATGGGCCAGGGCGTGTTCACCGCCACGATGCAGGCCGTCTGTGAGGAGACCGGGCTGCCGGCCGGGATCATGACGGTCCAGTGGGACCATGAACTCGGCGAGAAGTGCGGCGAGACGTGGGCGTCCCGCGCCACCACGTTGAGCTGTGCGGCGGCGCAGCGCGCCGCGCGGAAGCTGGCAGAGGATCTACAGGCCCGGCTGAAGCCGGGCACTACGTACGACGAGGCGCTGCGGGATCTTGTCGGGCGCGAGTATTACGACGAGTGCGTCTATGACTTCACCACGAGGCCGGGCACGCCGGAGTCGGTGCTCAATCCGACCACGCACCTGACGTTCAGCTACGCCACGCAGGTCGTCCTGCTCGACGACCGCGGCCGGCTCGAGCGCGTCGTCGTCGCCAACGACGTCGGCCGGGCGATCAATCCGAGGCTCTGCGCCGAGCAGATGGAAGGCGGCGTGCACATGGGGCTCGGCTACGCGCTGTCGGAGGATTTTCCGACCACGGGCGGCGTGCCCGACTCGCTTGCGCTGAGGGATCTGGGGATCGTGCCCGCGAAGTACATGCCGCCGGTCGACGTCATCCTCATCGAAGTGCCCGACGAAGTCGGCGGGTACGGCGCGAAGGGCGTCGGTGAGATCGGCTGCGTGGCGACGGCGCCGGCGGTGGCCGGGGCGCTCTATTCGTACGACCGTATTCGCCGGTTCAGCATGCCGATGCAGGACGCGCCGGCCGCGCAACCGATGGTCCCGAAATCGCGCCGCACGCGGGCGACACGAGGCGGCCGGGTACGCTCCCCGAAGGCCCCGCCGCTCGGCATCCACGCGAATTCGTGATTCCGGGCGCGCCCGTTTGACCCCTCGTCCCCCGAATATACCCCCGAATATCTCCCCCGAATATCCCTGGTTGACACGCCGCCGCGCTCACGCGTAAGGTCCGCGTACTTTGCGAGAATCCCTGACGCGTGGAGTATTTTGGGCGCCTGCGTTCCGGCTCGCCGCGGCGGCCATGCTTGCGGCCGCGGCCGCCTGCCGTGCAGCGCCTCCGCCGACCGATGCGGGACCGGCCGCCGATCCTCTCGCTGAGAGCGCCGAGCAGGTGCGGCTCGTGGGCCACCACGACCTCCAGGGCCGCGAGTCGCTGGTCGTGACCGCGCTGTCCGATGCCGCCAACGGCCGCTGGGTCTATGTCGGCCATCATGAGAGCTACTGGGACGGCAAGCCGAAGATGAACGACATCACCGGAGGGATGGAATGGAACGGCACGTCGATCGTCGACGTCGCCGATCCGGCGCGGCCCAGGCTCGTGTGGCACATCCCGAACGACTCGAACCGCAACTCGCGCGGCGTATCGGTGGTCTACGACTACACGTTCGACGGCTCCGGTCGCGACTACCTGATTCGAAACTCCGAGGCTCTGACGCAAGGCGAAACCGGCAACGACCTCAAGTACCAGATTTTCGACATTACCGACCGGGCGACCAATCCATCCGCCATTTCCCTCGTCGCCGAGATTACGGGCACGCCGCCCAACTCGTGCGGTCCCGGCTGCGGCGGTCGCTTCAGGATGCGCGCGCACAAGGGGTGGTGGTCGCAGGAGACCGGCTATTTCTATGCCGCCTCCGGCGAGCCCGGGTTCCGCAACGTGGTCATTCAGATCTTCGACCTGCGCAACCCGCGGCAGCCGTCCTTTGTCGGACGGGCGTGGCTGCCGGGGCTCAAGGACGGAGAACCGGGCTACGAAGGCCAGTACTCGCACCATCCGGTCGTCGACGAGCCGCAGCAGCGGCTGTACGTCGGCTATCGCAACGCCGGCGGCCAGATCGCGTCGTTCGACATCTCCGATCCCGCGCGCCCGAGGCTCGTCTGGTCGCTCGACATGAACCCGCCGTTCCGCGGCCCGCATACCGTGTCGCCGATCCTCTATGAGCAGGTGCCGAACTTCGGTCCGGGCGCGCTGCCGAGGACCTATGCGTTTGTCGTGGACGAGGCGAGCGGCGAGGCCGACACCACGCCGTGCGCGCACGGCGTGCGCGCCGCGTCGTACATGGTGGACATCACGACCGAAGCGAGGCCGATGCCGGTGTCGGTCTGGCAGGTCCCGGTCGGCGACTACTGCACGAGGGGCGGCCGCTTCGGACCGCACCAGTCGGCCGAAACCGTCAACGGCCGCCTCAATCGCTTCGAGAACAAGGTCGCCTGGCTGGCGTACTTCAACGCCGGCGTGCGCGTCGTCGATCTCTCCAATCCCTACAGCATCCGGGAGATCGGCCACTACATTCCGAAGCCGAATGCGAACGCGCACCCGATCGCGATGAACCAGCCGGTCATGATTCAGATGAACGACGTCGACCTCGACGATCGCGGCCTCGCCTATGCCTCGGATCGCGTGGGCTCGGGGCTCTACGTGCTGGAGTACACAGGCGACTAGATTCGTTCTCGTAGCGGCGGGCCTTCAGGCCCGCCGAGGCCGGGCTGAAGCCCGGCCTCTACGCCAGCGGAAAACAGGAACAGCGGGAAGGAGAATGCATATGCGCGATCACATGTTGCGAGCGGTCGTGGTAGTGAGCACGGTATCCGCGGCCGCGCTCGCGCTCGGCTGCAACTCCGCGAACAGCAATCCGGAAACGGACACAGCGGCCACTGCCGCGCCGGCACCGGGCGAACGGGGTGGACAGGAGGAGTTCGGGCCGTACGAGCTCGCGGGTGACTGGCCCACGCCGCTTCCGGACGGCCCGGACGGTGTCACGCACGCCGGCTGGACCTGGGGCTCGACCGGCGCCATCTGGGCCGAGACTCCCGACCGGATCTGGATTGCGATGCGCGGCGAGCTGCCGCTTCCGCCGGGCGTCTCGCCCTGGACGCCGTACGCGTTGCTCAATCCCTCGCGCGGCAACTCGACCGGCAATGACGACGGCCTGAGCGCCACGTGCGAGCCGGCGGAGAAGCGCGGCTGGCAGCGACGCTACCACCACGTCATCTTCGTCGTCGACAGCAAGGGCAATCAGGTCCAGTACTGGAACCAGCACGACAAGCTGTTCGAGCGGCCCTGCGGGCGCGGCCCGCACAGGATCAAGATGAGCCCGTACGATCCCGAGAAGCACGTATGGGTAATCGACGATCAGCTGCACGTGATCCACAAGTTCACCTACGATGGCACGCTGGTGCAGACGCTCGGCACGATGGGCCAGCGGGGACGCGACGGCGGACGGCTGTTCGATCGGCCGACGGACATCGCCTGGCTGCCCGACGGCACGTTCTTCATCAGCGACGGCTACGGCGGCACGCGCGTCGCCAAGTTCGCGCCCGACGGCAAGTTCCTGACGGACTGGGGGAGCGCGCCGAAGGACCCGAAGAACCCCGGGCCCAATGAATGGAACACGGTGCACAGCATCGCGATCAGCGCCGACCGCCGGGTCTTCGTGGTCGACCGCGGGCACCGGCGATTCCAGGTGTTCGACGAGAACGGCAAGTTCCTCACGATGTTCTCCACAGGCATGCGCTCGTCGCCGTACTACCATTTCATCTCGACCGACGGCGACCTGTGGGTGTCGGACGGCGGCACGCAGCGCATCCTGAAGTACGACCTGGATGGCAACTATCTGTACGGGTGGGGTGGTCCGGGACGGCTGGAGGGACAGTTCAACGGTCCGCACCAGATCACGACCGATCAGAACGGCAATCTCTATGTCGCGGAGGTCTTCAACGGCCGGATGCAGAAGTTCCGTCCCAAGGCTGGCGCCGACCCGGCCAAGCTGGTGGGGCAGGAGCTGCGATATAGAGCCGGGACGTAAGAGTAGGCAGTAGGCAGTAGGCAGTGAAGTGCTTGCTGCCTACTGCCTACTACCTCGCGACGTCCACGATCTGCTCCTTGACGCCGTCGGCCCGCGGCTGGAACTTCTGTACGCGCGCGTTGTAGTCCTCGGCCACGTACAGATTGCCTTCGCTATCGACGTCGAACCAGTGGGGACCCCAGAGCGCGCCCGGGACCGGGCCCCACGTGCCCCACGTCGACCCCTTTACGAGACGCCCGTCGAGGTCGTACTTCTGGAAGGTCTGCGTGTAGCCGTCCGACACCCACATGACGCGGCCGTCCTTCGACAGGCGCATGCAGTAGGGCGCCACGATGTTGGGCCACTGGTCGAGAGGCTTCAGGTTCTGGTCGAACACCTGAATCCGTGAGTTGCCGCGGTCGGCGACGTAGACGCGGCCGCGTGAGTCGACCTGAATGCCGTGCGTCCCATTCAGCTCACCGGGCGCGCTGCCTTTCTTGTCGAACCCTGAGAGGTACTTGCCGCCGGCGGAGAACCGGCTGACGCGGCTGCCACCGGTCAGATAGAACTCTCCGCTGGGCAGGAAGGCCATGTCCTGCGCCGAGAAGTCGTCGGGATCCGCGCCCGGCACGCTGGCGGCCGCGATCTCGAGGAGCAACCGCTTGCCGTCGCGCGAGAATTTGTACGCGCTGTTGCTCCCCTGATCGACGATCCAGATGTGCGGCTCCTTGTCGTAGGAATTGACGAGAATGCGGTTAACGCCTTCGACCTTCTTGTTCCAGTGCTCCCACGAGTCGAGGAGCCGGCCGCTGCGGTCGAAGATCATGATGATGTGCTCGTACCGGCCGATCCGGGTGGTGAGATCGCCGAGCGCCGGCACCAGTTTCGGCACCGTCGTCGGGCCCCACTGGCGCGGGCCCTGGTAGTTGGTCGGCAGCTCGCCGCTCGTCGCCACCCAGATCCGATCGGGCGTCTCGGCCCAGACGCCCGCCGCGCGGCTCATCTGCCAGCCTTCGTGATTGGGCAGCGGTTGGGGCCAGCCGACGACCACCTCGTACGGGCCGCTCAGATCCTGACCGCCCTTCCCGTTCACCGGCGAGTACGGACGCGCTCTGGTGTTGCCGGCGTTGGGGTCGTGCTGTGCCTGCCCGGCCAGCGCTCCGAGCACGACGACCACCGTGCTTGTGATTGCGATGCGACGTGCTTTCGACCGCGACATCTCTCCTCCGTTCCCGAGCTCGCTTCCTAGATCTTCGTCGAACCTGCGATGTATAGTACCTGCTCTTTCTGCCTGTGGCGCGAAGTGATTTTTCCCCGAGACCGAGTGTTTTTCCCCAGAGGGAGTAGCCGTTCATGAGCATGGTTGTTGACCCGAAGAAGAGCAACGGGATGGATCTGAGCTGGCTTGGCAAGCCGCACGAGTACGACCCCGGGCGCCTGTACAGCCAGACCGGCGCCGACTGGCAGTACCGCGTCGATTTCGATCGCCTTCGCCGCGAGCGGTTGGTGAAGCTGCAGGCCGAGATGAAGGCCGAGGGGCTCGGCGCGCTGGTGCTGTTTGCCGGGGCGAACATCCGGTATGCCACCGCCTCCTATCAGGGGAACTGGAAGTACAACATCAACATCCGCTATGCGGTGGTGCCCACGGAAGGCAAGCCGACGCTGTTCGAGACCGCCGGCTCCGACCTCCAGTGCGCCAGGATCGACCTCCCCTGGATGGAGGGCCGTATCCGTCCGGCCGGCATTCGAGGCGTTTCAGAAGGCGGGCCTGACGATCGTCAACGGCTGGCCGGCGGTGTCGCGGGCGCGGACGGTCAAGACGCGCGACGAGATCGAGCTGCTGAAGCAGGCGTCGAGCATCGGCGACGCGGCGATGTGGAAGATCAAGTACGAGTGGCTGAAGCCGGGCGTCCGCGAGCGCGAGATCGAGGCCAAGGTGCACGAGTTCATGCTCGAGCGCGGCTGCGAGATCATCTACGACATCATCGTCGCCTCCGGCGGCAACACGAGCCCGTACCGGCGCTGGGCGACCGACAAGCTCATTCGTCAGGGCGATCTCGTCATCGTCGACATCAACGCGGTCGGGCCGTCCGGCTACTTCATCGATTTCGTGCGCTGCTTCAAGTGCGGCGGCCCGTACGGCACGAAGATGACCGGCAAGGAGGTCGACCTCTATCGCGAGGTGTACGACTCGATGTACGCCGGCCTGGCGCACCTGAAGCCCGGCAGCACGACCGCGGACGTCGCAAAGGCGTTTCCCACGTACGACGACGACACGTACGGGACGGTGACGCTGCAGCAGTTTGCGCACAGCATCGGCATCACGCTGTACGAGGGCATGTGGATCTCGCGCGCGTATTCGATGAAGTACCCGGCTGAGATCAAGGAGAACATGTACTTTGCCATCGAGACGTTTGCGGGCCACCAGGGCCTCGAGCAGACCTGCCGCCTCGAGGAGAACGTGCTCGTGAGCGCCGACGGCCCGGTCGTCTTCACGCGTATGGAGCACATGGAAGAGGCCATGAGTCGGTAGGCAGTAGGCAGTGGGCAGCAGGCAGTGAAATGCCTACTGCTTCTGCCGTTGTTTCTGCTGCCTACCGCCTACTGCCGACTGCCTACTATGTCATTCCACGTCGCCGTCGCCGACTCCGTCTTTCCCACGCTCGACCCGGCGCGCGAGGTGCTCTCGGCGATCGGCGCCACCCTCGACCTCTCGCCGGCACCGACCCCGGAGGCGATCCTCGTCGTCGCGAGGGATGCCGACGCGCTGCTCGTCACCTACGCGAAGATCACGGCGGACCTGATCCGGCAGCTCACGCGCTGCCGGATCATCTCGCGATTCGGGATCGGCGTCGACAACGTCGATCTCGCCGAGGCGACCGCCCGGGGGATCGTGGTCACGAAGGTCCCCGACTACTGCATCGACGAAGTCTCGGATCACACGATTGCGCTCCTGCTCGCGGTGGTGCGGAAGATCCCGTTCGCCAACGCGCAGGTGCACGGGGGCACGTGGACGATGCCGGCGGTGGTCCCGATCCATCGCCTGCGGGGCACGACGCTGGGGCTGGTGGGGTTCGGCCGGATTCCGCAGCTCGTGGCGCCGAAGGCGCAGGCGTTCGGCATGAAGGTCGTAGCCTACGACCCGTACGCGCCGGCGGAGGTGTTCGCGCGCGCCGGTGTGGAGCCTGTCGAGTTCGACGCGCTGCTGAAGACGGCAGACTACGTCTCCATTCACAGCCCGCTGGTCCCCGAGACGCGCAACCTGTTCAACACGGCCGCCTTCAAGCAGATGAAGCGGTCGGCGTACTTGGTGAACACGGCCCGCGGCCCGATCGTGGACGAGGCGGCGCTCGCGCGCGCGCTCGATGCCGGCGACATCGCCGGCGCGGCGCTCGACGTGATGAGCCAGGAGCCGCCGCCCTCGGACTCGCCCCTCCTGGGTCGGAGCAACGTGATCATCACGCCGCATACGAGCTTCTACTCCGAGGAGTCGCTCGTGGAGCTCCAGACGAAGGCGGCGCAGGAAGTCGCCGCGGTGCTCACGGGCAAGCCGCCCCGCAACCCGGTGAACCCCGAAGTGTTGCGCGTATGAGAGCGATGGTCCTGACGGCCCCGGGCGAGCTGGCGCTCCAGGACGTCGCCCGTCCGGCGCGCGGGGAGCAGGACGTGCTCGTGCGCGTCACGCACAGCGGCGTCTGCGGGACCGACTACAAGATCTTCAACGGCTCCATCCCGGTCCGGTATCCGCGGATCATGGGCCACGAGATGATCGGTGACGTCGCCGAACCGGGCGGGGCGCCGCTGCGTGCCGGCGACCGCGTCATCATCGACCCCGAACTCTTCTGCGGCGCCTGTTTTCATTGCCGCATCGGCCAGACCCACCTGTGTCCCAACGGCGTCCTGCTCGGCCGCGACGCCAACGGCGGCTTTGCCGAGTATCTGGCCGCGCCGGCCTCGCATGTCTTTCCGCTGCCCGACGCGGTGGAGCGCCGGGCGGCGCCGATGATTCAGGTGCTCACGACCTGCGTGCACGCCCAGCGTCAGGCCGCGATCTTCCCCGGCGAGTTCGTCGCCGTGCTGGGTCTTGGCGTGACCGGACAGCTGCACGCGCAGCTGGCGAAAGGGCGCGGAGCGACCGTCATCGGCGTCACTCGAAGCGCCGAGCGGCGGGCGCTGGCCGAACGGCTCGGCGCCACGATCGCGTTCCCCGGCGGCGTTCGCGCCGTCGAGCAGGTCCGCGGCGCCACCGAGGGGCGCGGCGCAGACCTCGTCATCGAGACGACCGGTGCGGTCGACCAGCTCGCAGCGGCGGTGAAGATGGTCCGATCCGGCGGCCGCATCCTGATGTTCGGCGTCATCACCGCGACGGAGGCGGCGCTGCCGTTCTACGACCTGTATTTCAAGGAGCTGTCGCTCATCAACTCGCGGGTGGCCAGAAGCGGGGATTACCCCGCCGCCATCGGCCTGGTGAAGTCCGGGCTGGTGCGCCTCGACCCGCTCATCAGCGACGTGCTGCCGCTCGACAGGCTCGACGCGGCCATCGGCCTGCTGGGCGCCGACGGCAGCCCCGCCCGCATGAAGATCGTGCTCGAACATTGACCTACCTCATCACCCAGTCCCTCAACGGGCTCTTCTCCGCCGCGCTGCTGTTCCTGATTGCCAGCGGGCTGACGCTCTCGTTCGGGGTGATGAAGATCGTCAACATCGCCCATGGCTCCTTCTACATGCTCGGGGTCTACGTGGCGTACTCGGTCGTCCTTCGAACCGGGAGCCTCTGGCTGGGCGCGGCAGCCGCCGTCGCGGTCGTGGGCACCCTGGGCCTGCTGATGCAGCGGCTGTTTCTCCGCCGCTTCGGCGCCGATCCGCTCCCACAGATGATGATGACGATGGGGTTTGCGCTGCTGTTTCGGGATGCGGCGCTCATGATCTGGGGCGGCGATCCGTTCGCGCTGCCGTACCCGTCGTGGCTGAGCGGCTCGATCGAAGCAGGGGACGTGGTCTTTCCGTCGTACCGTCTCTTCGTCATCGCCGTCGCCGGGCTGGTGGCGATCGGCCTGTGGCTGGTCAGCGACAAGACGCTCGTCGGCGCCAGGCTGCGCGCGACAGTTGACGATCCCGAGATGGCCTCCGCGGTGGGCATCCACGTGGCGCGGCTTTCGGGGCTGGTGTTTGCCGCCGGCGCGGCACTGGCCGCCTTCGGCGGCGTGATGGGCGGGCCGATTCTGGGAGGCTATCCCGGCATCGATTTCGACCTGCTGCCGCTGGCGTTCGTCGTGGTGATCGTCGGCGGCATGGGCAGCCTCAAAGGCGCGCTCGTCGGCAGCGTCGTCGTCGGCATGATCGACAATTTCGGCAAGGCGCTCGTGCCCGAGCTGTCGTACTTCACGCTGTTTGCGCCGATGGTCCTGGTGCTGGCGTTCCGGCCGACGGGATTGTATGGAAGGGCGTAGAGCGGTCTCCGCCGTTCTTGCCCTGGCCTTTCTCATCGGTCCCCTCGTGCTCAGCTCGTACTGGATCGGGCTGCTGACACAGGTGGTGATCCTCGGCCTGCTGGCCATGAGCCTCGACATCCTGCTCGGGTACGCCGGGCTGCCGTCGCTCGGGCACGCCGCGTTCTTCGGCGTGGCCGCCTACGCGGTCGCCGTGCTGTCGACCGGCTACGATGCGGGGTTCTGGACGTGCGTCATCGGCGGAATTCTCATCGGCACGGCGCTGAGTGCCGCGCTTGGCGCCATCGTGTCGCACGTCCGCGACGTGTACTTCCTGATGATCACGCTCGCACTGGGCATGGTCCTGTGGGGGTTGTCGTACCGGTGGATCCCGGTGACCGGCGGCGACAACGGGATTTCCGGCATTCCGTCGCTTGAATCGCATGCAGGGCTGCCGGTGTCGGGGCCGCTGGTCTTCTATTACGTGTCGCTGCTGGTCGCGGCCGGGTGCGCGGCGATGATGGCGCGGCTCGTGCGCTCGTCCTTCGGCCTGACGCTCCGTGCGATCCGCGAGAACGAGCCGCGGATGAAGAGCCTCGGGTTCAACACCTGGCTGCACTGCTACCTGGCGTACGTCATCGCCGGCCTGTTCGCGAGCGTGGCAGGCGTGCTGTGGGCGTACTACAACGGCTTTGTCAGCCCCACGTACCTCGACCTGACCGCCTCGTCTGAGCTCTTTCTGATGGTGACGCTGGGCGGCCCGGCGACGCTGGCGGGTCCGGTGGTCGGCGCCGGGCTGATCGTGCTGCTGAAGAACGTCATGAGCGCCTACACCGCGCGATGGCTGCTCGTGCTCGGCATGGTGTACATCGTGGCCGTTCTGACCGCGCCGCAGGGGTTGTGGAATCTCGGGCACCGGAGGCGTACGTAGTGCCGGGCTTCAGCCCGGCGCGGCTTGGCTGAAGCCAAGCACTACTCTGAGGTACGTAGTGCCGGGCTTTAGCCCGGCCATGGCTTGGCTGAAGCCAAGCACTACGGACGGAGTCAACATGCGAAGAACTCAATTCCTCGCCGTCGTCCTCGCGATCGTGGTTGCGGTCGGGCTGGTCGGCGCACAGACGCCCCAACCGCCGATCAAGATCGGCTTCATCGTGCCGCTCTCGGGCCCGTACGCGCAGAACGGCCGCGACATCCTCAACGGCTTCCTGCTGTGCCTCGAAGAGGCCGGGTACCGGGCGGCAGGTCGTGAGATCCAGCTCGTCATCGAGGACGACGAAGCGATTCCGGCCGTCGGCCTGACCAAGGCGCGAAAGCTCGTCGAGAGCGACCAGGTGCATCTGATGGCGGGCGCGCTGCTGTCGTCCACCGGCTATGCGCTCGCGCCGTACATCGATTCGATGCACATCCCGATGGTGTACCCGGTGGTGTCGGCCGATGACCTGACGCAGCGGCGCCGCAGCCCGTGGATTCTGCGGACCGTATGGAGCGGCAGCCAGCCGAACCACCCGTTCGGCGAGTACGCGTACCACACGCTGAAGCTGCGGCGGATTGCAACCATCGCGCTCGATTACGCGTTCGGCTGGGAATCGGTCGGCGGGTTCGAGCGGACGTTCGAGGCGGCGGGCGGACGCGTCACGCAGAAGATGTGGACGCCGGTCTCGGTGCACGACTTCGCGCCGTACCTCGCGCAGATCTCCCGGGACGTCGACGCCGTGTACGCGCTCTTCCTCGGCCGGTCGGCGCTCCAGTTCATGCGGCAGTACCGGGAGTACGGCCTCACGGGGCGCATTCCGCTCATCGGCGCCGGCACCACGACCGACGAGCATGCGCTGCCCTTCATGGGCGACGAGGCGCTCGGGGTCGTGACCGCGCTGCATTACAGCGCGGCGCTCGACACGCCGGCCAATCGGCGCTTCGCGGCGGCCTACCGCACCCGCTACCGCAAGATCCCCAGCTATTACGCAGAAAGCATGTACACCGGCGGCAAGTGGGTGCTGGCGGCGATCGAGGCGCTCGGCGGCCGCGTGGACGACCGCGCGACGCTGCTGGCCGCGCTGCGCGCCGCCAAGCCGGCGGATCTGCCGCGGGGCCCCGTCGAGCTCGACGAGTACGGCAACCCGATCGAGAACGTGTATGTGCGCCGCGTGGAGCGGGTCAACGGCGAGCTCCAGAACACGGTGATCCACACGTTCCCGCGAGTGTCCCAGTTCTGGACGTTCAATCCCTCGGAGTACCTGCGCCAGCCGTTGTACTCGCGCCGGGGGGTCCCCGCGTCATAGAGTACGGACGAAAGGACATGTGACATGGTCAGACGCAGCGCAAGGCGCCTTCGGTGGCCGGCGATCCTCTCGGGTCTGTGCCTTCTGGCGGCCACGATCGGAGCCGCAGGCCAGTCGCCCGGGGCAGTGCCCAACTGGAAGGGCCCGAACGGGCCGATCGATCTGAACCTTCAGGACCCCGTGCTGGCCGGCGCGATCGACATGCACGCGCATCTGGACCCTGACATCAGCGGAGGAGGCCAGGTGCCCCGGGCGATGGACGCCATCGACATGGCGCAGATGGTCAAGGCACGCGGCATGCGCGGCTTCGTCTACAAGACCCACATGGACGTCAGCTCGGCGGCGTCGGCGTATCTGGCGCGCAAGGCCGTGCCCGGCGTGGAGGTGTTCGGGCGCTTCGCGCTCAATCTGTCGGTGGGCGGGCTCAATCCGGCGGCGGTCATGCAGTTCGCCTCGATGAAGGGCGGGTATGGCCGTGTCGTCGAGATGCCGACGCGCGACCGGCGGATGCCGCAGAACGAGAATCGCCCCTGGGTTGCGCCATGGGTGCCGCTCTTCCCCAACATGCCGCGCGAGGTGCCCACCGCGCGCAATGGCGAGCTGCTGCCCGAGGCCAGGGCCATCATCGCGCTGCTGGCGAAGCTCAATGCGACGGCCGGCAGCGGTCCCCTCGTGCTCGCCACCGGCCACGCGACGCCCGAGGAGCACGTGCTGCTCGCCCGGGAAGCACGCCGGCTGGGCGTTCCTGTGCTGCTCACGCACCCCGCCGGCAACGTGTCCGACGCCCAGTACCAGGAGGTGAAGAAGCTGGGCGCCTTCGTCGAGGTGAACGCCGACCTCTACCATGAGCGTGACAACCCTGAAGAGAAGATCGCGTTTGCCGTCAAGCAGATCCAGCGCCTTGGCGCGGAATCGATCGTCATGGGCACCGACTGCGGACAGATGGACAATCCCCTGCCCGCCGACTGCATCGTGCTCGCCGCCCGGGCGTTGCGGGCCAGGGGCGTCACCGACCGGCAGCTCGAGGCCATGCTGAAGCAGAACCCCGCACGCCTGCTCGGCCTTCCGTTGCCCGGGGCGTCCCGCTAGCCCGGCGCCGCGACGCACTCAACCGCCGCGGCAATGAAGTTTGTTCATTACGGATATGATGTGGCGGCACGATGGCGAACCCACGGTCTCTTCGCAACCCTCCGATCAAGGAGGCCTTGATCGACTTCCGTATCGCCACAGACTCCACGATTGATGCCGGCCGGCTCGAAGCGTTGCGCGGTCTGTTGCCCGGTTATCCCGCCGTCGAAGAAAAGCGACAATTCAAGGCTGAAGTACGCGTTGATAAGGGCGAAGTGCTATCGCCGGCCGTCACCGACTTGGGTTTCAATGGATTGTTGTTTCGAACCACAGACGGAACGCGCCTCGTCCAGTTTCGTCGTGATGGATTCACGCTAAATCAATTAGGCGGATATCGAAACGCGAATGAACTGATTAACGAGGGACTGCGACTCTGGGGTTTATATGCAGATCTTGTGAAACCATCCGCGGTTACGCGAGTTGCATTCCGGTACATCAACTCGTTGTCCCTGCCATACAAGAGCGGCGATTCCTTCGGAAGGTTTCTGACGGCGCCACCGCCAGGTCCCCCAGATGATCGTCTGAAGTTGGTGAGCAGCTTTTTGAGTCGTGTCGTTTGTCATGAAGAAGATCGGGTCGCTGCGGTGACTCAGAAGTTGGAAAACAGTCCCCTTGATCTTCCCACGCCTGTTTCGCTTGACATTGACGTTTTTGTCGTCAGAGACGTCGAACCGACGGCGACCGCCTTGACACCGATTCTGGCAACCTTGCGTGACCTAAAGAATCGGGTGTTTTTTGCGCTTCTGACTGATGAGGCGATAGACTTATACGTGTGAACGTGGCAGCGGTGGCAATGCGACCGATTCCGATCTTCATTCCTTGGTTTGATGAAGCGGTGAGCGATGCGGCGGTCGAACTCAGGGCAACCTTGAGTGAGGCGTTGACGCCTGACCATACCTCTGCCGCCGAGCATGGCGACGCCTTCCTCGAAGAACTGATAATGTCTGCTGCGGATGCCGCCGGGCGAGGCGTACGAGTCTCGCCGGAGGCACTCAATCGATCTTTAGCATTCGTGTCTGCATTGCCTTCGGATGTGCCAGCTCCCGGCGTAGTGATAGAGAGCGACGGGGAAGTAGGACTGGATTGGGACGAAGGTCGACGTCGTGTTCTCACTGTCAGCGTGGGCGAGGGGCCAACGTTGACCTTCGCCTCACTTATTGGTCCAGAGCCACTCCATGGCCGTGTGCCGTTTGCCGGCGCTGTTCCAGACACTCTGGCGTACCTTCTTCGCCGCCTCTACTCGCCAGCCTGATCCTGTCCCGTTGCCTGTAACAGAAACGGAGCGCATATCGCGCTACGTTCTGGACAAGGGGCACTTCACTCTGGGCAGAGTCAAGTTTCGAGCATTTCTGCCGCCCAACAACAACACACCGGACGGAGTCGCGCTCTCAGTGGGGCGCACCGAGGATCTGACGGAGATCGCGGTGTGGGAGTGGGGTGACGAGAATGTCGCTGCGTCCACTGGTCGAATCATCCTGGCAAGGGGTGATTTCACGCTGGCCGATCTGCGCGACGTCTCAGACGACGGGACAACCCTGACAGTCGTTCCGGACGAACCGCCGCCGCGTCACGCAGACGTCATAGGTTGGCCACCCGTCGATCAAAAGGGAGCTCGAACGTCGTTGGCACAGCAGCTCGCCGCGAAGGCGCAGGTTGTCGTTCGATAGGGCAGACCCCGGCTTCGGCCTACGCAATTTGCACAAACCGAGACGTCGGCGCAGCTTGATGGTTTGTCGGCAGGGCAACCACCAGCCCCCTAGTACGGGTTGATCGGAGGGAGGACTATGATGCGAACGATGATGATGGTGCTGCTCGGCGCCGTCGCGGCCGCCACCACGCTCGCGGCCCAGGGGGACGCGCGCGCACCGGGAACCTACATGAGCGCCGCGCAGATCCGGGCCGAGCTCGATCGGTCGAAGCCCGCGCTCGGCATCGTCGCCGGCCAGACGGCGCAGATCGTCGAGGCCGGCGGAGGCCGCATGGTGGTACGGCGCCGGCAGGCGGGCCCCAACAATGCCAGCGTCCATGAGGACCTCACGGAGGTCTACCAGTTCATCGGCGGCGGCGGCACGTTCGTGACCGGCGGAACGCTTCCAGACGAGAAGAACCGTACCGCCGGCATCAAGGGCGGCGTGTCGCGGAAGGTGCAGGCCGGCGACTTCGTTGTGCTGCCTCCGGGCACGCCCCACTGGTTCAGTGAGATCGACGGGTCCGTCACCTACGTCGAGACCCGGTTCCCGGCGAAGTAGCCGGACAGGAGACCGTCATGAAGCGACTGACTTGGACGCGTGCCTCACTCGGGCTTCTCGGGATCGGCGCGTGTGCCGTCCTGGCAGGGCCTGGAGTCCACGCGGTGCGCGCGCAGCAGGCCGGAACGGCCGACCCCGTGATGTTGCCGGATCATCGCTACGATCTGCCTGCCACCCTGATCACCGCGACCCAGATCGAGGATCACAAGAAGAAGATGATCGCGGCGCACGATGATGACGTGCCGATGAACATGGTGAAGCTGGGCGGTGCCGGCGACAAGCGGCAGTTCGGCATCAGCGTGGTGTACCGCAACAAGGGCCAGCGCAACCCGACCTATTCGGTGCATGACGACGTGGCGGAGGTCTATTACGTCATGGAGGGGCGTGGCCACATGAAGCTCGGAGGGCGGTTGACCGACTGGAAGCGGCGGCCGGTCAGCGCGGGCAACGGCAAAGGCAGCGTGGGCACGACCGCCGTCGGCTCGAAAGACATCACAATCACCAAGGGCGACGTCCTCATCATTCCCGCCGGGACGCCGCACAAGTGGGAGATGGCCGACGAGTTCACGAGCTACGTGGTCGTGCGGGTCGACCCCGACGGGGTCACGCCGCTGATGGAACTGGGGACGGCATTTCCTCCCCGCAACTGACCGAAGGTGATGTCCATGCGACAGCTACTGTTCTCGACGATTGCGGCCGCGGTCCTGGCGTTCACGGCGTTGTCCGGCCAGGAATATCAGCCGACGTGCAACATGTGTCCGGGCACTTACATCCCGAAGAGCGAGATCGACGCGTACGTGAAGCGCGCCCTGGCCAACAAGATCACGGACCAGCAGGTTCGAGCGGCCGACGTCGGCAAATCCAACGTCGGGATCGGGGTTGTCTATCGCGGCCGGCTGACGAACCCGGAGGGCGCGATCGCCGAGCACGATCTGGTCAGCGAGCTCTACCACGTCATCGAAGGTTCCGCGACGCTCGTGCTCGGAGGCGACCTGGTGGGCATGGAGCGCCGGCCGGCGACCGCCAAGACGGTGCGCGTGCAGAACGGGCCTGGCAACAACGCGAAGGCCATGCGCGATCCGGTGGCCTACAACCTCAGCGCGGGCGACGTGGTCGTCATTCCCGCCGGCACGGGCCACCAGTTCACGCGGATCGACGACCACATCACGTATCTGATGGTGCGGTTCGATCCCGACAAGATCGTCGGGGTGAAGAGCGAGGCTGATTCGAAGGCCGACCTGCGCACCACCGGCATCGAGACGCCCGAAGAGCAGCGTGCGGAAGCCGCCAAGTTCAAGCACCTGGAAAAGCACTACGATCCCACCTGCCGCCGGTGCCCCGGCACCCACGTTCCGTGGAGCGAGGTGATGGCGTACGTCTGGCGCGCCAGGGCGAATCAGCTCACCGACCAGCAGGTCCGCCAGGTCGACATCGGCAAGGTGAACGTCGGTGTCGGCGTCGTGCATCGCGGCAGGCTGACGGCGCCCCAGGCCGTGGCCGAGCACGATCTCGTGAGCGAGGTGTACCACGTGATGTCGGGCTCCGGCACGCTGAAGCTGGGCCCGGATCTCGTCGGCAAGGAGCGGCGCCCTGCGGACCTGACGACGGTGAGGCTGCTCAACGGGCCGGGGAACAACGCGAAAGACATACGGAACGGCGTCTCGTACGAGCTCCGCCCGGGAGACGTGGTGGTGATTCCGGGGGGCACGGGCCACCAGTTCATGCGCATCGACGACCACATCACCTATCTGATGGTGCGCGTCGACCCTGACAAGGTGACGCCGCACAAAACGCAGGCCGACTCCATGGCGGACCTGGCCACCGACGGGCGGGAGACCGCCGGCGGCGGCGCGGGCGCGGCGTCGGCACCGGCCGGCCGGTGAGGTGGGGCCTGGCCGGCCTGCGACCCGCTCGGGCATGAGCGCTCCGGCGCTCGTGCTCGAAGGCGTGTCACGCCATTTCGGCGGCCTGAAGGCGGTCGATGAGGTCAGCCTGACGGTCGCGCCGGGCGAGCGCCGGGCGGTGATCGGCCCGAACGGCGCGGGCAAGACGACGCTCTTCAATCTGATCAGCGGTGAGCTGTCTGCAACCGCCGGGCGCATCGAGCTGTTCGGCACCGATGCCACCAGGCTGCCTCCACATCGTCGCGCCGCCATCGGGATTGCCCGGACGTTTCAGATCACCCGGCTGTTTCCGGTGCTCACGGTCCTCGAAAACGTCGTCGTGGCATGCCAGGCGCTCGATCGCCGCCGGTTCGCGATGCACCGGCCGGTGACGGCGTACGACGACCTGGAGGCGCGCGCCTCGGAGCTGATCGATCGGTTTGGGCTGACCGCGCAGCGGACGGCGCTTGCGCGGCACCTTGCGTACGGCGACCAGCGCAAGCTGGAGGTGGCGCTGTCGCTGGCCGGCCGCCCGCGGCTGCTGCTGCTCGACGAGCCGATGGCTGGCTTGTCGCCTGGCGAGAGCCGCTCGATGCATGCGCTGCTCGAGGAACTCGATGCGGCGATGGCCGTGCTCCTGATCGAGCACGACATGGATATCGCCTTTGCGTTTGCCGGGCGGGTCACGGTGCTGCATCAGGGACGGGTGCTCATCGACGGGCTTCGCGACGAGGTGAGCGCCAACCCCACGGTCCAGGAGATCTACCTTGGCACTGCTTGAGGTGCGCGATCTCCACGTCTACTACGGCGAGAGCCACGTGATCCAGGGGCTCTCGCTGAGCGTCGCGCGGGGCAGCGTGACCGCGCTGCTCGGCCGGAACGGCGCCGGCAAGACGACGGTGTGCCGTGCGATTGCCGGATTGACGCCTCCGCGGGCGGGGCAGGTGACCTTCGATGGCGCCGACATCACCGGGCTTCCGCCGCACCGCATCCACGCGCTCGGCATCAGCCTCGTGCCGCAGGGCCGCCGCATCTTTGCGTCGCTGACGGTGCACGAAAACCTCGCCATCGCCATATCCGACGTGGGGCGGGTTCCACCACGAGGCCCAGACTCGGATGTAGGGCGGATTCCGAGGCGAGGCTCGGACTCATCGAGCCTCGGATCCGCCGGCACACCCGCCGACCCCTGGGATCTGCCGCGCGTCTTTTCCGTCTTTCCTCGCCTCGCCGAGCGGCGCGACCATCGCGGCAACCAGCTGAGCGGCGGCGAGCAGCAGATGCTCGCGATTGCGCGCGCGCTGGTCGCGCGCCCTTCCTTCCTGGTGATGGACGAGCCGACCGAGGGGCTGGCGCCCGTGCTGGTCGCCGAGGTGGCGGGGATTGTCCGGCGGCTCCGGGACGAGGGCACCTCGGTCCTGCTGGCGGAGCAGAACGCCGCGTTCGCAGTCAAGGTCGCCGACTACGTTCATGTCATGAGCAAGGGAACGGTCGTGCACTCCACCGATCCGGTAACGCTGTGGGATAATGAGGCAGTCAAGACCCAACTCCTCGGTGTTCCTCCTGCGGCCGGCGGCCCCCGGAAACGGCCCGAGTTGTGAAACAGCAGACGCCGTGCTCAAGGTCGAACTTCACGCCCATACCTCGGACGACCCGGTCGATCGGATCCCGTATTCCACGTACGACCTGATCGACCGTGCGGCCGCGCTCGGGTACGACGCGCTGGCGGTGACGCTGCACGACCGCCAGCTGGATCACGCTCCCTTCGCCATCTATGCGGCGGAGCGCGGGCTCGTGTTCATGTCCGGCATCGAGCGGACGGTCGAGGGGCGGCATGTCCTGCTCCTGAACTTTCCCCGTGCGGCCGAGTGTGTCGAGTCGTTCGCGGACGTTGCGCGGCTGAAGCGCGAGCACGAGGGCCTCATCGTCGCGCCGCACCCCTTCTTTCCCATCGTGAACAGTCTGTTCGACCGGTTGAGCCTGCATGCCGACCTGTTCGACGCCGTCGAGTACAACGCGATGTACACACGAACGCTGAACTTCAATATCCAGGCGGTCCGGTGGGCGGCGCAGCACGGCAAGCCGATGGTCGGCAACGGCGACGTCCATCGTTTCGCCCAGCTCGGGACGACCTACTCGCTCGTCGACGCGGAGCGTGACCCCGCCTCGATCTGCCGCGCCATTGCGGCCGGCCGCGTCCGTCTCGTCACGGAGCCGCTGACCTGGGCGACGGCAGTGCGCGCGATGGGCAGCATCGTGATCGCGCTGCGCCACCGCCAGCGGCTGCCCGCCCCCGAACTCCAGACGTAACCTCGCCGAAGCGCGTGCGCGAAGGCGGGCAGCCCCGCCTTTGGAGTACCCTAACGCATGGCGTCCGTCCAGCCATCGGTGCTGACCCAGCTCCTCCACGACATCCTCAAGAGCCGCGTCTACGACGTGGCGCGCGAGACGCCGCTCGATCCCGCCACGCACCTGTCGCAGCGCCTCTGGAACGAAGTGCTCTTCAAGCGCGAGGACATGCAGCCGGTCTTCAGCTTCAAGCTGCGAGGCGCCTACAACAGGATTGCGCACCTGAGCGAACGGGAGTGGGCGCGCGGCATCATCACGGCGAGCGCCGGCAATCACTCGCAGGGCGTCGCCTTCTCCGCACGCAAGCTCGGTCTCAGGGCGACCATCGTCATGCCCCAGACGACCCCGCACATCAAGGTGAATGCGGTGCGCGCTATGGGGGCGGAGGTCGTGCTGGCCGGCGACAGCTACGACCAGGCCAAGCTGCACTGCGACGCCCTGGTGGCTGAAACCGGGCAGACCTTCGTGCATCCCTTTGACGACCCGCTCGTGATTGCGGGACAGGGCACGATCGGCGCCGAGATTCTGCAGCACAGCCAGGATCGCCTGTCGGCGGTGTTCGTGCCGGTGGGGGGCGGCGGCCTGATCGCCGGGATTGCCGGCTATCTCAAAGTACTGCGCCCCGACATCCGGATCGTCGGCGTGGAGCCGTACGAGGCCGACGCGATGTTTCAGTCGATGGCGGCCGGACGGCGCGTCCGCCTCGACCACGTCGGCATCTTTGCGGATGGTGTCGCCGTCCGCGAAGTCGGCGAGGTGACGTTTCCGATCGTGCAGCAGACGGTGGACGAGATTGTGCGGGTCAGCAACGACGAGATTTGCGCCGCGATCAAGGACGTGTTCGACGACACGCGCGCGGTGATGGAGCCGGCCGGGGCGCTGGCGGTGGCCGGCCTCAAGACGTGGGTGCAGCGCGAAGGCGTCCGCGATCAGACGCTGGTGGCGGTGCTGAGCGGCGCGAACATGAACTTCGACCGGCTGCGGTTCGTGGCCGAGCGCGCCGAGTTGGGCGAGGCGCGCGAGGCGCTGCTGGCGGTGACCATCCCCGAGCGCCCCGGCGCCTTCCGCGAATTCTGCGCCACGATCGGACGCCGCGTGGTCACCGAGTTCAACTACCGGCTGAGCGGGCGCGACCGCGCGCACATCTTCGTCGGCGTGGCGACCGAGTCGCGGCAGGACGGCCGGGCGCTGGCCGCGCTGCTCGGCGAGCGCGGATACGAGACCGCCGATCTGACCGACAACGAGATGGCCAAGCTCCACGTGCGGCACATGGTGGGCGGCCACGCTCCCGACGTGCGGCACGAGCGCCTCTGCCGCTTCGAGTTCCCCGAGCGGCCCGGCGCGCTGATGGGATTTCTCGACAAGCTCGGCGGCCGCTGGAACATCAGCCTGTTCCACTATCGCAATCACGGCGCCGACTTCGGCCGCGTGCTGGCCGGCTTCGAGGTCGAGGATCGGGACCTGCCGGCGTTTCACGCGTTTCTCGAGGCGCTCGGCTATCCGTACACGGCCGAGCACGAGAATCCCGCGTACTCGCTGTTTCTCGAGTAACCACGAAGGCCACGAAGATCGCGAAGGCGACGAAGGACTCGACTCTGCGGTAGCACTAATATGCTACCATTCAGCCATGACCAAGGAAGTGACGCTCCGCCAGGCAGGCGGATCGGTGAGCGCGACGCTGCCCAAGGACATGGCCGATCGCTTGCGGCTGGAGGCCGGCGATCGCGTCCTGGCGGTGGAGACGGACCGCGGGATCCTGCTGACTCCCTACGACCCCGAAGCCGAGGGCGCGTTGCGGGTCGCCGCGAAGGCCGCCAAGAAGTACCGCAACGCCCTTCGGGAGCTGGCGAAGTAGCGGGTGGCCAGGCGCCGGTCCGAGCCCACGTGGCTCAGTCGAGTTGTTGTCGACGCCATCCACGATGAGCAGCTCCGCGAACACGGGGGCCTGCCGGGCGTCCGCGACGAGAACGTGCTCGAGTCAGCGCTCGCCCGACCCCAGCAGAAGTGGCATTACTCGGATCGTACCGACGTGCCGATGCTCGCGGCGGCCTATGCGTTCGGACTGGTGAAGAACCACCCCTACCGCGACGGCGACAAGCGCATCGGCTTCCTCGCGATGGCCACGTTTCTCGGCGTCAACGGCTATGAGCTCTCGGCTGCCGATGCCGAAGTGGTTGCCGAGTTCCTGGGCCTTGCCGAAGGCAGGGTCTCAGAACAGGCGCTTGCCGATTGGATTCGGGAGCATACTTCGAAGCGTCGGTGACTGGCCCACCGCCTTGTTAGGCAGCTCGCCCAAATGGTACATTGCCTCTGTGACGTTCACGATTGAAATCGAGCAAGAAGATGACGGTCGGTGGCTCGCCGAGGTACCAGCCCTGTCGGGCGTCATGGCGTATGGCCAGGACCGAGATGAGGCTGTCTCTCGCGTCCAGGCGCTTGCTCTGCGCGTGATCGCCGAACGCCTTGAGCACCGGGAAGCCCCGGCCGAGTTTCTCAACGTCACCTTCCACGCAGCGTGAGCAGCTGGCCAGCCACCAAAGCCAGCCGTGTGTTGGCCGCCCTCATTCGGATTGGTTGGAGGACCAGGAGGCAATCCGGTTCCCATCGAACGCTACAACGTGACGGCTGGCCGGATTTCGTGTTCGCATTCCACGATGCTGAAGAAATCGGACCGCGGATGCTCGCCCGTATTGCCAGGCGCACCGGCCTGACGCCGGCAGACTTGTAGGGTTGCGTCTCTCGACTTGAAGCTCGCCACCGAGCTGTCCACGGCCCAGACCCAGAAGCTGCAAGCGGAAGCGAAGCGTCTAAGACTCTCGCCTGACGACCTGGCCCGTACGGCGTTGAGCGATCTGCTGTCAACGCCTGACGCCGAGTTCCAGGAGGTCGTTCGCCGCGTTCTCACCAAGAATCGGGAACTCTACAAGCGCCTGGCCTGATGCGCTACCTGACGCTCGGAGAAGTCGTAAGATCGGGGCATGCCGAAAGCCGCTCCTGACGTTCTGGCCGACGCGTTGCGCCTGGAGCCCGATGCCCGGGCCGAAGTTGCCGCCGAACTACTGGCCAGCCTGGATGGCCCTGCGGACCCTGATGCGGAGGCTGCGTGGAACGCCGAGATTGAACGGCGAATCGCCGCGATTGAGGCGGGCACGATTCGACTCGAACCCTGGTCGGAGGTGAAGCGCCGCATCGAGCGCGACGCGCTCGGCCGGTGAAGCCCCTGCAGGTCAGCGAGCCCGCGTCGCGGGAACTCGCTGAGGCAATGCGGTGGTACGAAGAGCGCCGACCGGGATGGGGTGCCCAGTTGTTCGATGCAGTCTCCCGCGCTTTCGAACTGATCGAACGCCACCCGGAGATTGGTTCCCCACGGAGAAGCCAACCCACCGTACGCCAACTCGCCGTTCGTGGATTCCCGTATCTTGTGGTCTATCGGAACCGACCAGACGGCAGCTACGTCGTCGCCCTTGTTCACACAAGTCGTCGTCCCGGCTACTGGGAAGGTCGGCCCTGATCGAGCGACTGAACCTCTTGCCGTTCAGCCGCGAGCGGCGTTCACGATCCTTCCGCGTCAGCTCAGTCTTGCAACGTCGCTCGGGCGGCTGCGGCGGCAGTTAGCCCGCGTCATTGGAATCTGCGCTTCTTGAAGGCCGCAACGTCGGCACTCGAGAGTTCAAAGAACTCAGTGTCACGGACACGCTTCGTCGCGAACCTCTGGTGCCAGTACGCCTCGATGCCCTTCGGGTCGTCGGTTTCGATACTGTGCACAAGATCAGTTCTGTCGGGCAGATCAAGGCGCACCTCGCGATGGCGTCGTGACGGTGACGAGGTGTGCCCGATCTTGTAGCGCCGCCCAGACCGCATCATGTAGACGTGCCCGACAACGGACACGGTAGCCGCGACATCCTGTCCCTGGCGCCTCTTCGCCATCACGAGATCTGCCACGACTGCTTTTTCGGGCCTCGTCTCACAGTACGCGCGAAGTTCCTCGAGAAACTGGCGATCCTGCTCAAGCCGCCGGAAGACCTTGACAGTCGGTACCTTGCCGTCCGACCTCTTGGCTAGACGCAGTTCCGCTTCGGTAGGCCATCTCCCAAGTGTGGTCAAGAGATCGACAACCGCCGGAACCGCAGTCTGTGTGTCGATACGCGGCCGAACGAACCCTACTGTTCCTAGGCCAGCCTCGCGCTTGGCTTCATTCCACGTCGCCCAATGCGCACCGACGATTTGCTTTTCTTTGAGGCCAGACAATTCGAGGAACCGACGAAGACCCACGTCGCCCCCCTCGGCCTCGGCCACGTCTCGGAGAATAGTGAGGATCGCGTCTTTGGTCATCGAGAAAGCTGGCCAACAGTAGTAGGCCGACCAGCATATCGCGGCCAACATCGATGCGAACGAAGCATAACGCCGATCCGCCGGCGAGGCCGCAAAGCTGTTGTCTGGTCGCACTGTGGTCCCGTGGGGCAGGTTGAATTGACATACGCGAGCGGGTGGCGCCGGGTGGGGCCGCCCCGCCCGCCGCGCAGGCGCCACTCCCGTTGCAAGTGTGTTTGGCGCCGAGGACGGGTGGGGCAACCCGGCGACAGGACCCGCGAGCGCATTGCCTGCCGTAGGCTTCGTGTTCTTCGCGACCTTCGTGCCCTTCGTGGTTTCATAGAGGGATGTCGCACGAGCAGCACATGGCCGCGGCGATCGAGCAGGCCCGCCTGGCGCTCGCGGCCGGCGAGGTGCCGATCGGCGCCGTCGTCGTGGTGGTGGGCGGCGGGATTGTCGCGCGCGGTTTCAATCAGCCGATCGGGGCCATTGACCCGACAGCGCATGCCGAGATGCAGGCGCTCCGGCGGGCCGCCGCCGCCACCGGCAACTACCGGCTCGCAGACGCCGTCCTGTACGTGACCGTGGAGCCATGCCTCATGTGCGTCGGCGCGCTCGTCTCGGCGATCCGCGCGCTCGATCTCCCGGGGCTCAACCACCGGTTTGCGGTGACCGGGGGCGTGCTGGAAGAGCCCTGCCGCGCGCTGATGCAGGAATTTTTCCGCGCGCGCCGCTAGCCTCGCCGTCTTTACACTGCGGCGTCCGATAAAATAGGATATTTCGCCTGCATTCCTGTTGAAAGTGCGCGGGTCCCATCGCTGGACCGACGTGCGAGTTGCCGGGCGTCGAGCGACGAGGAGGCCGCGTCTGCATGCACCCTGATCTGCAAGAGGCCATCGACTTTCACCAGGCGGTCGTCGCCGAGGGGCGCAAGGCGCTCGTCGGCTACGAGGCCGAAAAGGCGATCGCCAACGTCGTGCTCATGTCGGAGATTCCGACGACGTACGACCGCGACGGCGAGCGGCAGGTGAATGCCGGGAACCTCCTGCTGCGCGGCGTCCCGGGCATCGGCAAGACGTTCTTCGGCGTCATCCTGGCCGCCATCAGCAACACCAAGTTCGCGCGCATTCAGGGCCGCGCCGACCTGCAGCCGACCGAGGTGGTCGGCTACCAGATGATCAACCCCGCCACCGGGCAGCTCGTCACCGAGTTCGGCCCGCTGGCGTCGGCCGAAGTCATTCTCCTCGACGAGATCAACCGCATTCCCCTGAAGTCGCAGAGCGCGTTTCTCGAGGCGCTGCAGGACCGCACCGTTACGGTGGGCAACACGACGTACGAGCTGCCGGCCTTCAGCTTCGCGATTGCCACGATGAACCCCGTCGAGCTCGGGCAGGGCACGTTTCCGCTCTCGGAGGCGGCGACCGACCGGTTCGCCGTCATGGTCAACATCGGCTACCTGCCGCCGGAGGAGGAGCAGAGGCTCGTCAGCTTCGACTTCAAGCGCGTGCGCCTCGACCCGATCCTGACGAAGGAGCGCATCATCCAGCTGCGGGGCGTCATCAGCCGCGAGGTCTTCCTGCACGAGAAACTGGCGGAGTACATCCGCCGCCTGGTCGGCGCGTCGCGGCCGTATAACGCCGACACCGCCTGGTTCACCCGGTCGCCCTCGGCGATGGTGGACCAGAACGTCGACCTGGGGGCCTCGCCGCGCGCCACGATCTGCTGGGGGCGTCTCGTCAAGGTGTGGGCGCTGCTGGTCCGCCAGCGCCACGAGGTCTATCCCGAGGACGTGCAGGCGCTCGCGAAGTACGTGCTCGGCCACCGGATCTGGCTCGGCCCTCACGCCGCCAGCCACGGGCTCACCGTCGAAGCCATCATCGACGACATCTGCGCGCGCGTGCCGATTCCCTGACGGTGATGCCATGAAGGTGCTCGTCCGCAAGCCGCTCATCGACGTGGCCGAGATCGCCGAGATCGAGCTGCTCATCCTGCGGCGCATGCGCGAGCACACGATGGGCGAGCACGCGAGCGTCTTCCGGGGGTCGGGGTTCGATTTCGTGGGCCTCCGGGACTGGGAGCCGGGGGATCGGCCCTCCAACATCGACTGGCCGCAGTCGACGTTCAACAACTTCACGCCCCTGGTGGTGCGCGAGTTCGAGCAGCACAGCACGGCCACGATCATGGTGGTGGCCGACCGCTCGGCGTCCACGTTCTGCAGCGTCAACGGCGTGTCGATCGCCTCAGGCGTCGCGCGGGCGATCGCGACGATCGGGCTCTCGGCCGTCTTCTTCCAGGACATGTTCGGCGTGATGACGTTCGACCGGGGGTTCGACAGCATCTCGGCGGTGCGCCCCCGGATCGGCCGGAATCACGTCATCTACTGCATGGACGCCTACCAGCACGCGACCGCCGACGTCGAGGTCAGACGGCACGGCGACCTGTCGCTGACGATCGGCGGCCACCTGCGCAATCCCTGCCTGATTCCGATCGTCTCGGACTTTCTCGATGACGATGTGGAGCACACGCTCAGAGAGCTCGCGATGCTGAACACGCGCCACGACGTGTTTCTCGTACTGGTGGACAGCGCGTTCGCGTTCGACCTGCCCGACGCGCCGGCCGGCTGGGTCGAGGCCTACGACGTGGAGACGCACCAGGCCGGCATCGTGTCGGCCGCCGAAGTGCGGCAGCTCGGCGCCCGCGTGACGGCGTGGCAGGATGAGGTCGCGCGGCTGGCGAAGGATCACGATCTCGACGTGCTGCGCCTCGGCGCGCAGCCCGACCAGAACGTTCATGCGCTGCTCGAGTTCGTCGTAGAGCGGCGGTTGCGAAGAGTATGACTGTGAGCTGTATGCCTCGTGCCATATCCGCTGGAGTGCTGTTCTGGCTTGCCGCCGCCGCCGTGCTGTCGGCCCAGGGGGGCGCCGCGCCGGCGGGCGTGGCGACCGACCCGATCCGCTGCTGGTGGAAGACCGACCGGAGCACGGTCCATGTGGGGGAGCGCTTCACGATCACCCTCACCTGCAGCGTCGTCGAGACGGCTGACGTGCGCGTGCTGGCGGACCATTCCCGCCTCGACCCCACCGCCATCCAGCTCCCGCCCTTTGATGTGGTGGACGGCGAGCGCCAGGCGGACATCGTGGCGGGGCCGCGGCGTCTCTTCCAGTACGAGTACTCGCTTCGCATCATCGCCGAGGACCTGTTCGGGCGGTTCGTGGCCGTGCCGCCGTTCGACGTCCCCTACCGCGTGCAGAGCGACGTGCAGGGGACGGGCACCGTGGAAAGCCTGGAGCAGGTCTACCGGCTGCCGGCGCTGCCGATGCACGTCACCGCTCAGGTGTCGCTGGCGCAGTCGACCGACATCCGCGACGCGCCGGCGGAGACCTTTGAGGTGATTGAGCGCCGGCGGTTCCGCGGCAACGTGGCATTCGGCCTGGCGGCGCTGCTGTTCAGCGCCTGTCTGGGGTCGCTGGCCGTGGCGGCGGGCGGGGTGGTGCGGCGCTACCGATCGCCGTCGGCGAGCGCCGCGAAAGTGCTGTCGGACGGACAGGTCATCCGGGCTGCGCTCGGTGAGCTGGAGGAGATCCGGCGGCAGACGCAGTTTGGCGGATGGGACGCCGCGGCCGTCAGCCGGGCGCTCGCGGCCGTGCGCGTCGGCCTGGCCGTGGCGACCAAGCGGCATCCGACGCAGACGATTCTGGACGAGGATGCGCCGGCCGGGGAAGGGACGCTGGTGGTGCGCAGCGGCAGGTGGCGCCCGAAGCGCCTGATGGTCTCGGCGACCATCACCGAAGAGACGCTGGGGCCCGCATTCGAGACGGAGGGCCGCACCAGCGTGCTGCTGGACGATCTGAGGGGGGCCCTGGCGGTGTTCACGGCGGCGCGGTACGGACGCCGCGAGCCGGCGCGCGACGATCTCGACCGCGCGCTGTCGGACGCGATCGGTCAGCTGGAGCGGCTCCGGGCCGAGTATTCCCTGCCGAGCCAGGCCGCCGACGTGGCCGGGCGCTTCCTCGGCAGGAGGCGGGCGCGCGCGTAGATGGACGTTGCGGCCTACCTGCGGGAGCTGCTGACCGAATGGGGCCGGCTGCGGTGGAACGAACTGGTCTTCGATCGCCGCGAGGTCGCGATCCTGGCCGCGATCGTCGGGCTGACGCTCGCGCTGATCGCGCTGATGACGGGCGCCCTGCGCGGCAGCCGGCGGCAGCCGGGGCGCGTCGCGCTGCCCGCGATGCTCGTCACGTTCCGCCGCTCGGGGTTCCGCGCGGTCCGGCATCTGCCCATCGTGTTCGTCGTCGCCGGGTTGCCGTTCTTTCTGCTGGCGCTGGCCGACCCGTTCACGCGCCTGACCCGCGAGGAGGTGTCGTACCCGGGGCGGCGGCTGGCCGTCTTCGTGGACGCGTCGGGCAGCATGACCGAGTCGTTCAAGACGACGAAGCTCGGCGCCAAGGACTCGCCGGCGTTCTTTTCGGCCGTCTCGGCGGCGGAGCACTTCATCCGGATGCGGATGCAGAGCCGGTATCGGGACCTCATCGCGCTCATCGAGTTCGGCGACGAGGCCTACGTGGTCACGCCGTTCACGACCGACTACGAGAACATCCTGCTCAGCATTTCGCTCATCAACACGTGGGAGGAGTGGGCGCGCTTCAATGCGCCCGGCACCGTCATCATCAACGCGCTGAATGTCGCCGTCGGCCTCTTCCGCTCCTTCGACTTCCTCGAGGCGAACGGCAACGCGATGGTGCTCTTCAGCGACGGCGACGACACGCAGGTGCGCCTCGAGGGCCGTTCGCTCGACGAGATTCTCGCGGACGTCTACCGCTACCGGATTCCGGTCTACATGCTGCGCATGCAGGCCGACAAGGAGCTCGGCGAGGTGCTGCCCGACGAGATCTGGAAGGCGGCCATCGAAAAGACGGGCGGGAAGTTCTATCCCGTGGCCAACGAGGCGGCGATCTTTCAGGCCATGGAGGAGATCGACCGGCTGGCGACCGGGCGGATCGACGTGACGCGGTACACTGTCAACCGGCCGCAGTTCTCACCGCTGGCGGCCGCGGCGTTCGGCCTCTGGGCCGTGGCGCTGGCGCTGCGGTTGATGGTGCCATCGTTCAGCAAGTTTCCATGAGAATCGGATTCGGCGTAGTGTCCGCCTTCAGGCGGACGTGAGGACATCGGCATGAAAAGTATCGGCGGGTATGTCGTGGCGGCGGTGGCGTGCGCGGTGCTGGGAATGGCCGCGGTGGCCGCAGGGCTGCTCGAGCATCGGCTGGCGGACGCGGAGGAGGCGATGGTGTCGCTCGACTTCGCCGAGTCGGTCCGGGCGTATGACGCGCTCGAAGGCTCGCTCTGGTACGCGGACTACGTGCCGTGGGTGGCGGAGGACGCGCTGGCGCAGGTGCGGGCCCGGCGCGCGGCGGTCCGGTACTGGGACGGCGACTACGACGCGCTGCTCGCCCTGACGCGCGGACAGGGCGACGGCGAGGGGGACGCCAATCTCCTCTTCATCGCCGCCAACGCCATGTACCGGATGGGGCAGGAGCGCGCCGCCGACCCGGCCGCCATGCTTCGCGCCATCGATGACGCCCGCGCGGCGTATCAGACCGTGCTGCGGCAGACCGGCGGCCACGCCGACGCCGCGTTCAACTACGAATACATGATGGTGATGCGCGACGACATCGCCACGAGGAGCGCCCGGCGGGGCCCGGCAGCCGGCGCGCCCGTGGCGGTCAGCCGTCCCGTCGCCGTCCCGCACACGATTCACGGGCGCGAGGGCGGCCCCCCTCCCGGCCGGACCGACGAGGAGTTCAAGGTCTTCGTGCCCGAGGACCGCGACGAGCGGTCGAAGGGCACCACGCCGGGCGGCGATCAGGTGCGCCAGCGCAAAGGCTGATGCAGATCGGTCCCCTGCGCTTTGACGAGCCCTTGTTCCTGTGGCTGCTTGCGGCCCTTGCGCCGCTCTATGCGCTGTGGGTGCGTCAGGCCGTCCGCCGGCGCCGCGCCGTGCGGCAGTACCTCGCGACCCGCACCGTGCCGGTTCGTGAGCGCCTGGGCCGGGGCGGGGATCTCTGGTTCTGGCTGCTCGTGCTCGCGGCCGCGACGACGACCGCGATTGCGCTCGCCCGGCCGGTCACGGTGGCGCGCGTGGTTCGAACGGCCGGCGCCGACGTGGTCCTCCTCATCGATGGGTCGGCCTCGATGCGGGTCACCGACGTGCCGCCCGACCGGTGGCGGCGCGCCATCCGCTTCGTGCGCACCTTCGCAGAGACGCTCAGCTGGCGTGAGGACCGGGTGGCGCTCGGGCTCTTTGCGCACTATGCGGCTCCGCAGCTCCGCCTGACGAAGGATCCGAACGCGCTGTTCTTCTTCCTCGACCATCTCGGCGAGGCGCCGCCCTTCCGTCTCGAGGTGGACACGACGTGGGACACGAATCTGGAGACCGGCCTCTACTGGGGGCTGCGGCTGCTCGAGAAGAACGAGGAGCTGTACGGCCCTTCGGCGAACGGCAAGGCGTTTGTCGTGCTCACCGACGGCCAGACGTGGAGCGGCAACGTGCGCGACTCGATCGAGAGCGCGCTCGCGCGGGGCGTGTCGACCTACGTCATCGGCGTGGGGACGCTCGGCGGCGGTCAGATTCCCGAGCCCGAATGGCCCTACGGCGTGGTCCCGATCTGGGCGGAGGGCGACCCCATCTATTCCGTGCTCGATCGCTCGTCGCTGCAGGAGGTCGCGCTGGCGGCGCGCGGCCGGTACTTCGAGATCGATCGCGAGTCCGATCGCGAGATCGCGCTCCGGATCATCCAGGAAGTGCGCGGCCGTTCGGCGCGGGGCCTCCAGGAGCAGACTGTCGACCTCTACTGGTACTTCCTGATGGCGGGGGCCGTGGCCCTGGGCCTCGCGCTGGCGGTGACGCGCGAGCAGGTGCAGCGCTGGTGGCAGGTGGCTGGCGTCGTCGCGGCACTGGCCGCGCTGATCGCCGTCACCTGAGAGGGGCCGCCGGTTATAATGTGATGTTCCGCATTCGCGCGGAACGCCGTCAGTACGTAGTGCCCGGCTTCAGCCGGGCCTGGCGTACGTAGTGCCCGGCTTCAGCCGGGCCTGGCAGTAGAGGCGGGCCTTCAGGCCCGCCTGGCACACGACCCGGAGAGGTACCGAAGTGGTCGTAACGGGGGCGCCTCGAAAGCGTCTTGTCGGGTAACCGGCACGTGGGTTCGAATCCCACCCTCTCCGCCAGCCTTCGCTCCTTCGGAGCTTCGGTTGGGCAAGCCAGGCTGAAGCCGGTCCATCACCAATCGTGCACGATCTTGTCTCTGAACCCAGCCATCTGAGTCCATTCAATCTCTGAGTGCTTACG
>Ga0156172_1093_pt2 | contig 34047 bp, 23 predicted proteins | sample RifCSPlowO2_12_FD_107825 | JGI IMG/M metagenome (GOLD analysis project Ga0156172, IMG submission 107825) | Acidobacteria bacterium RIFCSPLOWO2_12_FULL_67_14 | reverse complement strand
TGGCGCGCTCAGGCGGGCCTGAAGGCCCGCCTCTACGATCGTCGGCGATGGGCGTCGCAGAACCCGGCCCACGTGCGACGGAGCCAGTGGCGACGGGCGTCGCGGACTCCGACCCACGTTCTGAATCCTGCTTCGGCTCCTGCAGATTGACCCCGGCGCGGAACTGCGCTTCCGTCGAGAGGAACTTCGTCGCCATCCACCGGAAGATGTAGTCGACGATCGACTTCGCGAAACGGACCTCGGGGTTCTTCGTCATCCCCGACGGCTCGAACCGCGCGTGGCTGAACTTGTCCACCAGCACCTGCAGCGGGACGCCGTACTGCAGCGCATACGAGATCGCCTGCGCGAAGGCGTCGGCAAAGCCCGAAATCGTCGAGCCCTCCTTCGCCATCGTCAGGAAGATCTCGCCAGGCGTCCCGTCGTCGAAGAGGCCGACGGTGATGTAGCCCTCGTGGCCCGCGATGTCGAACTTGTGCGTGATCGACTGGCGCTCGTCCGGCAGCTTCCGGCGCCTCGGCGTCTCGACGACCTTGACCACTTCCTTGACGACCTCGCGCACGGTGTCGCCGGCCCGGCTAAAGCCGGGCACTACGTCCGACAAAGACCCGATGTTGCGCGTGTCGGCGACCTGCGCCTTGGAGGTGTTGAGCGGCTGCGTCCGCTTGCTGCCGTCGCGGTAGATCGAGATCGCCTTGGCGCCGAGCCGCCACGACTCGAGGTAGGCCTTCTCGATGTCCTCGACCGTCGCCTCGCGCGGCACGTTCACCGTCTTGCTGATCGCGCCCGAGATGAACGGCTGCGTGGCGCCCATCATCCGGATGTGCCCCATGTACTGGATCGACCGCTGGCCCCGCGCCGGCTTGAACGCGCAGTCGAACACCGGCAGGTGCTCCTCTTTCAGGCACGGCGCCCCTTCGATCGTCTCGTGCTCGTCGATGTAGTGGACGATCGTCTCGATCTCGGGCTCCGTGTAGCCGAGCTTCCGGAGCGCCATCGGCACGGTGCCGTTGACGATCTTCATCAGGCCGCCGCCCACGAGCTTCTTGTACTTGACGAGTGCAATGTCCGGCTCGACGCCCGTGGTGTCGCAGTCCATCATGAAGCCGATGGTGCCGGTCGGGGCCAGCACCGTCGCCTGCGCGTTGCGGTAGCCGAAGTCCTCGCCCAGCTCGACCGCCTCGTCCCACGCCTGCCGCGCGGCCGCATGCAGATCGGCCGGCACGAGCTTCGGGTTGATCTCGCCCACCGCGTCGCGGTGCTTGCACATCACGCGCAGGAACGGCTCGCGGTTCTTCGCGTAGCCGGCAAAGGGGCCGCCGTGGTCGCGCGCGACGCGCGCCGACTGGGCGTACGCCTCTCCGGTCATCACCGCCGTGATCGCGGCCGCGTAGGCACGCCCCTCGTCGCTGTCGTACGGCAGGCCGCGCGACATCAGCAGCGCGCCGAGGTTCGCATACCCGAGCCCGAGGGGACGGTAGTCGTGGCTGTTCTTCTCGATCGCCCTGGTCGGGTAGCTCGAGTTCGGGACGATGATCTCCTGCGCGGTGATCATGACGCGGCAGGCCGCCTTGAACCCGGCCGCGTCGAACTCCCCGTCGTCCTTGACGAACTTCATCAGGTTGATCGACGACAGGTTGCACGCCGAGTCGTCCAGGAACATGTACTCGGAGCAGGGGTTGCTCGCGTTGATGCGCGCCGTCTCGGGGCAGGTGTGCCACTCGTTGACGGTGGTGTCGAACTGCATGCCGGGATCGCCGCAGACCCAGGTGCCCTCGGCAATCATCCGCATCATGTCGCGCGCCTTGTAGGTGTCCATCACGGCGCCGTTCCGCACCGCGTGCGTCTGCCACTCGCCCTCGTCCAGCACCGCGCGCATGAAGTCGTCGGTGACGCGCACGCTGTTGTTCGAGTTCTGGAAGAAGATGGAGCCGTACGCCGTGCCGGTGAACGAGCCGTCATAGCCGGCGTCGATGAGCGCCCACGCCTTCTTCTCCTCCTCGACCTTGCAGTTGATGAACTCGAGGATGTCCGGGTGGTCGGCGTTGAGGATCACCATCTTCGCCGCCCGCCGTGTCTTGCCGCCCGACTTGATGACGCCGGCAAAGGCGTCGTAGCCCTTCATGAAGGAGACCGGGCCGCTGGCGGTGCCGCCGCCGGCCAGCAGCTCCCGCGACGAGCGGATCGACGACAGGTTGCTGCCCGTGCCCGAGCCGAACTTGAAGAGCATCCCCTCGGTCTTGGCCAGCGTCAGGATCGAGTCCATCGTGTCCTGGACCGCGTTGATGAAGCAGGCCGAGCACTGCGGCGCCTTCTCGAAGCCGCAGTTGAACCAGACGGGGCTGTTGAACGCCGCCTTCTGATAGACCAGCAGGTGCTTCAGCTCCGCCGAGAACGACTGGAGCGCGTCTTCGCTGGCAAAGTACCGGTCGTCGCGCGCCCAGCGGGTGATCGTGTCGACCACGCGGCCGACGAGCTGCCTGACGCTGTACTCCCGCTCGGGCGAGCCGATCTGCCCGCGGAAGTACTTGGACACCACGATGTTGGTGGCCTGCTGCGACCAGAAGCGGGGAAACTCGACGTCGCGCTGCTCGAAGACGACCTTGCCCTGCTCGTTGCCGATGACCGCGGACCTCGTCTCCCATTCGACCTCGTCGAACGGATCGACGCCGGCCAGTGTGAAGAAGCGCGGGAATTCCATCCCCGGCCAGGCGGACGCGGCCGGATCGGCGCTCTTCCGCGCGCGAACGGACGGGTCGGCATGCGATGTCGACGTCGCGCCCGACTCTACCTGCTGGCTGGATGGCGCCGCGTCACGGGCAGGGCCTGTTTCCATGCTTTCCTCCGAACAACGGATGCCTTCACCCCGAAAACGCACCCGCGACGCTTGTTGTGAAATTTGCGCCCAGATGACCCGAGGTCTCTCCCGGAAGCTGGGATGGATCCGGTTTCAACCTCGTTGAAGCGCGAGCGACAATATGCGCTTCGCGTAACGGCTTTGTCAACACAAAAACCACAATATGTAGCGCTTTTTTCTTAGGGCAAGCGCAATATCTGGATCCATTCTAACGGTAGAGGGGGCAAGGACACAGGGGGCTAAGGGGTCAGGAGGCGAGGTGGGAGGGAGCCGCCTTTCGGCGTCTCCCCCGGATGAATGGGCAGGTTCGACTTGCAGATATGCCCCGCCACTTTCGCTGCGGGACGAGGTGACTTTCGAACTGCCTCCCATAGAGCAGGGTGTATGCCATGACGTGGCGCTGCCGATGAGCTGAGAAATCCGGCCGTTTTTGCGCGTTTTCGGCTGTTGAGGCGGGCCCGACCTGATCGGTGGGTAACGCCGGGGTCAGCGGAAGGTCGGCCGCTACCCACTCAGGGGCTCAACGGAGAAGCTCGGCGGCCAGCGTGGCGGCCTTGTCGGCCAGCGTGGCCGCAAAAATGAGGTTGCGTTCCTTGAGCGCGGCTTCGGCCTGGGCGGCAAAGCGCTTCGACTGGTCGTACTGCGCGCGGCCGTCGGCGCTCAGCTGCTGGTAGTTGACGCGGGCCACATCCCTCGCCGCGCGCGCCAGCAGGTCGCGCACGCTCCGCTCGGTCGGCGCCGTCGCAGGCGGCGCCCGAAGATCACGGCCGTCGACGGTCGCGGCCGGCGGCGGCTGCACCGGTTGAGGCTGTGCCGGCGGCTGCGGCCGCGGCTCGGCCGGCCTGGCGACGGGACGCGGCGGGGGCGCTGCCGGCGCCGGCGCCGGCTCCGGCTCGGGCGCAGAGGCGATCGCCGGTTCGTCGACCGGCCCCAGCACACGTTCGGGCGGCTGCGGCATCAGGAGCGGCGGACCGTCTGGGACGGTTGTCGCGGCACGGGCCTTCGCGCAGCCGCTCCCGGCCACGAGCAAAATCCCAAATCCCAAAACCCAAACCCCAAGGCAAATCTGTCGCGGAAACGACGATGTGTCCTTTGGGATTTGGGATTGGGTCATTGGGATTTAACTCCCCTCATTCGCCCTGGGCAGCTTGATCGTGAACGTCGTGCCGCTGCCCGGCGTCGACTGCACCTCCAGCTCGCCGTCGTGCAACTGAATGATGCGGTAGACCATCGAGAGGCCGATGCCGGTCCCCCGATCCTTCGTAGTGTAGTACAGGTCGAAAATCTTTCCGAGCCGGTCCGCCGGGATGCCGACGCCGGTATCCTCCACGCGGATCTCAACCGTGCGCCGCGGCCCCTCGGCCGCGCCGAGCCGGAGCGTCCCGCCGCCCGGCATCGCCTGGCAGCCGTTGATTGCCAGGTTCAGCAGCGCCTGCCGGAGCATCGCCGCGTCGGCATTGACCTCGGGCAGCGACGCCGGCGCGTCGACCACGATCTTCACGTGGTTGGCCTGCGCCTCCGGCTCGACCAGCGGCAGCAGTTCCTGAAACAGCGCCGCAATGCTGACCGGCTGGAGGCGCAGATCCTCCGGCCGGCTGAACTTCAGGAACCCCTGCACCACCTCGTCGAGGCGCCGGATGGCGCCCTCGATCACCTCGACGTGCTGGAGCGCCTCCGCCTCCGCAGGGCTGGGCCCCGCATCGGCGAGACCGAGGCCCCTCCCCGCCAGAACGGCGTCCGCCTGAGGCGCGGCCGCGTGCGCGCCGCGACGGATCTTCGTCCGCAGCAGCTCCAGGTGGATCATCATCGCGTTCAGCGGGTTCTTCACTTCGTGCGCTACGCCGGCCGTCAGGCGCCCGAGCGCCATCAGCTTCCGCGAGAAGGCCAGCGTCGACTGCACGCGAGACAGGTACGCCAGGTCGCGCGCCACCAGCAGCACCGCCACGAGGCCGTCGCCGGTCCCTTCGATGGCGTGCGTCATCAGCAGCACGTCATCGGTGCTGCGATCGTCGCTGCCGCCGGCCCCGTCCTCTGCGACGACCTGCGGCCGCAGATGCACCTGAAGCGGACCGTGAGACCGCCGCGTCGCAAGCGTCTCCTCGACGATGGCCCGGTAGGCATGCCCGTCGGGCAGCAGCTGCCGGACGCCGCGCCCGACGGCCTCGGCCCCGAGCGCCGGCTGCATGGCTCGATTGCTGAACAGCAGCTCGCCGGCCGGGTTGAACAGGGCCACCGCGTCCTCGAGATGCTCGACGGCCGACTGCAAGTGGGCCTTCTGCCCCGCGAGCTGCGTCCGATCCACCGAGAGCTGCTGGCTCACGGTGTTGAAGAAGCTGCCCAGCTCGCCGAACTCGTCGCCGGGCGGCAGATCGAGCGTCACGCCGAACTCGCCCCTGCCCAGGCGGGTCAGCCCGCTCCGGATGACATGGATCGGCCGCAGCAGCAGCTGCGCCAGCAACGCCGCCACGAGCACCGCAATCGCGAGCGCCGCGGCGCCGGTCACGAGCGCCGGCCGCAGCGCCGCGTTGACCTCCTGCCGCATCAGCACCGTGGACACGCCGATGCGGATCGCGCCGAACGCCTCGTCGCCGAGCATCATCGGCTGCCGCACGTCGAGCGTCTGGCCCCGGGAATACAGGACGCGCAGCTGGGCGATCGCGCTCCGCTCGAGCAGCGCGGCCAGATCGGACCGGTCGTCGGCCCTGAGGCCCACCCGGGTCGAATCGCTGCTCGCGATGATGATGCCGGCCGTGTCGAGAATGGCGGCGCCGGTGACGCTCTCGCCGTAGATGCTCGACTCGAGGATCGCCCGCAGCCCGGGGTCGGTCCGCAGCGCCTCGTACGGGGTGGCGCTGCCGGTCACGACCTCGCGCGCGCGGTGGAAGATGGCGTTCGACAGCAGCAGGCCGCGCGCGTGGCTCCCGTGCAGCACGACGGCCGTGATCCGCGCGACGTACAGCGCGCTCAGCGCCAGCACGACGCAGCCGACCAGCGCCGTCACGCCGGCGATCTGCTTGCCTTTGATGCTCAGGCGCATGACGGCACCTCAGGCACTCGGGACTTCCTGCTTCCCCCGTCCCCTCAGTCTGTTGAGCTTGTTGTGCAGCGTCTTGAGGCTGATGCCGAGGATCTCCGCGGCCCGGGTCTTGTTGTCGCGCGTGTGCTCGAGCGTCAGCAGGATGAGCTGCTGCTCGGCCTCGTCCACGGTCATGCCGGGCTGCAGCGCCACGCGCGGCGCCGCGCTGTCGGGCGCGCCGGCCACGAGCGGCGGCAGCTGCTTCACCTCGATGAACTCGCCGGTGCTGAGGATCACGGCGCGCTCGATCACGTTGCGAAGCTCGCGGACGTTGCCGGGCCAGTGGTACTGCTCCAGGATCCTCATCGCCGCCGGCTCCACGGCCGTCACCGACTTCCCGTTGCGCGGGTTGAACTCGGCCAGGAACGACTGCACGAGCAGCGGCAGATCGTCCTTGCGCTGCCGGAGCGGCGGCAGCTCGATCGCGAAGACGTTCAGCCGGTAGTACAGGTCTTCGCGGAGCCGTCCGCTCTTCACCGCCTCGGTGGGATTGGCATTGGTGGCCGCGATCACGCGCACGTCCACCGACTGCTCCGTCCGGCCGCCCACGCGCCGGAAGCGCCGCTCCTGCAGCACGCGCAGCAGCTTCACCTGGGTGGCCGGCGTCATCTCCGCAATCTCGTCGAGGAACAGCGTGCCGCGGTCCGCCAGCTCGAAGCAGCCCTCGCGCCGATCGACCGCGCCGGTAAAGGCGCCCTTCTCGTGCCCGAAGATCTCGCTCTCGAGCAGCGTCTCGGGGATCGCCGCGCAGTTGATCGGCACGAAGGGCGCCTGGGCGCGCGGCGAGAGCTGATGGATCGTCTGCGCCACCAGCTCTTTGCCCGTGCCCGACTCGCCCCAGATGAGCACCGACACGGCGGTCGGCGCCGCCTGCTCGACGATCTGATAGACCTTGCGCATCTGCGCGCTGGCGCCGATCATCCGGCCGAAGCTGCCGTGATCGCGCAGCTGCCGGCGCAGCACCTTGACCTCGCGCAGCGTCTCCTGCCGCTCCGCGATCTTGTCGAGCAGAATCTTGAGCCGCTGCGGCTCGATCGGCTTGGTCAGATAGTCGTAGGCGCCTGCCTTGATCGCTTCGACCGCCGTCTCCACCGTCCCCTGCGCGGTCAGGATTACGATGGTCATGTCGGTCCCTTCCTCTTTCAGCGCGCGCAGCAGCTGCAGACCGTCCATCCGCGGCATCACGAGATCGCTGATGACGATCGAGGGGCGGAAGTCGGTGATACGCTGGAGCGCCTCCTGACCGTCGGCCGCCGCTTCGGTGGTAAAGCCCCACGTCCGCACGAGCTCGGTCAGCCCGACGCGCGTCGTCTGGTCGTCTTCGACGATGAGGATGCGGTCGCGCGAGGGGTGGCCCGTGCTGCTGGTTGTCATGCGTGCCTCGCAGAACGACGCGCAGGGGGGAGAGCGCGACGCTCAGCAGGATGTTACTCTGTCGTTTTTACACGGTCCAGCACAGCCGTAGATGTCCTTCGACCCACACCCGTTTCCCGCGGATCGGCCGGCGCCGCGCGAACCGTCCGCCGCACAGCAGCGGACGATCGCCGTCGCGGAGATCCTGATCTGCTCGAGCGTGCCGACGCAGGTGGCGCTCGGGGCGCTGCTGCATTTGGCCGGGCTCTCCGCCACCGAGCCGGGCGGCGCGCTCTCGTTCGACTTCGTCCTGGCGCTGTCGATCGGCGACACACTGGCACTGGTCGCGCTGATGGTGCTGCTGACGCGCGCGCACGGCGAGAGCATCGCCGCGCTCTGGCTGGGCCCGCGGCCCGTCCGGCGCGAGGTCGCGCTGGGCGTGCTGCTGATTCCGGTGGCCTTTGCGATGGTCGTGGTCGTGCTGAACGTGCTTCGGGCCTTCGCGCCCGGGCTCCACAACGTGCCGACCAATCCGCTCGAGCAGCTCGCCGGCACGCCGGGCAAGGCCGTCGCGTTTGCGGTGGTCGCCATCGTGGCGGGCGGCGTGCGGGAGGAGCTGCAGCGCGCGTTTCTTCTGCAGCGGTTCGAGCGGCACCTCGGCGGCGCCGCGGTCGGCGTGATCGTGCTCAGCCTGGCCTTCGGCCTGGGCCATCTCGTTCAAGGGTGGGACGCCGTCGTGACGACCGGGCTGCTGGGCGCCTTCTGGGCGATCGTCTACGTGCGGCGGCGGAGCAGCATCGCGCCGCTCGTGAGCCACTCGGGGTTCAATACGCTCGAGGTGCTGCGGGTGGCAACGCTCGGACAGTAGGCGGTAGGCGGTAGGCGGTAGGCAGTAAGCGGCAAAGTGAACGTGAGACTGCCTACTGCCTACTGCCTACGACCACCACCTCTGTCCGTGCGCGCAGATCCCGCATCCACTGCGCCAGCGTGGCCGCCCGCCGCTCGGCAGCCGCCCGCTGACGGGCAGCCGGCTCGGCCTCGCCGAACGGCGTCAGGCGTCCGTCGCGCGTGAACTCCTCGGGATGGAACCGGTAGTACTCGAGCACCTCTTCTTCGGTGAGCTGCGCGCTCGTGCCGAAGCGCTGGCTCACGTACGCCTCGATCCGGAGGTTGTCGCGGGCGATCTCACGCAGGCGGGCGTCGGTCAGGCCGGTCGACGTCATGATGTCGGGAAGCCGGCCGCCGGTCTGCGCCGCCAATGCGGCCACTTCACGATCGAGGGCCGCCGGCGAGGGCTCCGGCGGCGCGAAGCGCGACACCTCCGCCAGGACCAGCTGGCGGTCGACGAGCTGATCTGTGCCCACCGCCTCGCCGCCGCCCGGGGGCGGCTGCACGATCCCGAGCGCAATCGCCATTCGCAGGTCGCTCAGCGTCAGCGCGTACCCGTCCACCCGCGCGACGACGCGATCGATCAGCTGCTGCGATGCATCAACAACCACGAACGAAGCCACGGAGACACAGAGCCACAGAGTTCTCTTGATCATGATGTCTCTGTGTCTCTGTGACTCTGTGGCCCGTGACCGCGTTGGGCGTTGGGCATCTTGCCTTGAGCATTCGGCATTGTTCAGAATGCCTGTCCGAGCGAGATGTGCAGCACGCTGCGGCGCTCGAGGCGTCCGGGCGCCAGCTCGCGGCGATCGAGCTTGAAGCCGAGGTCCAGGCGGATCGGGCCGATCGGCGATCGATAGCGCAGCCCGAACCCCGCCGCCGCGCGCAGGGCGCCAAGGTCGAGATCGGTGGCCCGGAGAAACACGTTGCCGGCATCGACGAACGCGACGCCGCCGAGGCTGCCGACGAGCGCGACCCGCAGCTCCGTATTGAGCACGACGACGCCGTTGCCGCCCGTCGGAAACCCGGTGGGGCTGATCGTCGCGTCGGTGCCGAGCCGGTCGAGCGAGAAGCCGCGCACGGTCGTATCGCCGCCGGCGAAGAACCGCTCGCTCGCGGGCAGATCCTGCACGACGTCGGCGATCGGCGCGCCGTCGGGCCCGGTGATCGGCCGTCCGGTGGGATCGACGCGCGCGACCGTCCGGCGGAACCCGTGCGCCGCGCCGACGCGGGCGCCGAAGGCGAGCACCGTCCGCCGCGCGGCGGACAGCCGGTAGAAACTGAAGCCTTCGAGAAACGTGCGCGTGAACCCGACCTCCGACCCGATGACCCGGGCGGCCAGCTGCGTGTCGGCAACGAGCAGCGACCCGACATCGGGATCGAGGGCGTCGTTGCGCGTATCGCGAATCACGGTCGACGAGAACTTCGAGATCCGGACCTGCGGAAACACGCGGTCGATGAGCGGCTTCTCCGCGTCCGTGAAGCGCTCGTCGAAGAGGCGCGTGTGCTCGTACGAGTACCGGCCCGCCACGCTGTACCGCGGCCCGACGCGCAGCCCCGCCTCCGCCCGTGCCTCGCGGGTGATGAAGTTGAAGCTCGAACGGATCGCCTGATCGAGGATGCCCGTGACCAGCACGTCGGCAGGGCCGTCGAACACCTTCGGCTCCCTGTAGGTCGCGAGCACGCGGTACTCGTTGAAGCCGTAGCCGCCCCCGTCGGCGGACGCACGGTCGATCCGCTCGCCGCCCTCCGAGAGCACGATGTCGCGCGAGCGCAGGCTCACGCGGCCGAACAGGTTGATCGACCGGTTCTTGCCCCAGAGGTTGCGGCGCCCGACCTCGAAGAAGCCGCGCGGCGCCAGCTCGAACCGCTCTTCGGCCTGGCCGCTGTCGCCGGTCGGACGGAGCCGCGTGCCGCCTTCCACCCCGCCGCCGTAGCCGATCGTGGTCGGCGGCGCCTCCTCCACCTGCACGAGCACGTCGCGCCGCGGCTCTCCGCCGTGCCGCAGCTCCTCGATCGCCACGCGCCGGAAGAGCCCCAGGGCCGCCAGCCGCTGCTGGCTCTCGATGCGGGCCGAGTAGCCGAGCGGCTGCCCGGGCTTGATGAGCAGCTCGCGCTCGATCGTCGCCACGCTCGTGCGCTCGTTGCCGATGATGATGACGTGATCGACGATGACCTGGGGGCCCTCGGTGATCGTGAAGACGATGTCGGCGCGCGTCCCGCTGTCGGTGGTCGTGACCGACGGCTCGACGGCCACGCTCTCGTACCCGCGATTGCGATATTCCAGATCGACCCGATCGCGCGCGGCGGTGACGTCGGCCTCCGAATACGGCCGCCCTGGCGCGGTGGTCATCAGGCCGGAGAGCTGCGCCTCCGTGAGCACGGTCTGGCCCTTGAAGCGGACCGAGGAGACGAGCGTCGGCGGCCCTTCGGTGATGCCGAACCGGACGACGACGCGGCGCGTCCCGGGCGCCGTCTCATTCTCGACGTCCGGCACCTCGATCGCCGCGCTCTGGACGGCCACGCGCGTGAAGCCGCGCGCGCGATACAGGGCGCGAATGGCGGCGGCGCCCGCCGACACCACGCGATCGACGAACGGCCCGCCGGCCTCGACGCGGACCAGGCGCAGCAGCTCGACGGCCGGGATCGCCTCGTTCTGCGCCACGACGACGTCGTCCACGATGTACCGCGCGCCGCGATCGACGCGGAACGTGATGGTCAGCGTGCCGTCCTTCTCCGCGCGCGTATGCTCGACCGCCGCGTCCCGGTAGCCGCGCGCCCGCAGGTACTCCTCGATCGCGAAGCCCGCGTCCTCCAGGAGATCCTCGTCCGCCGACCCCTCCGCGCGCACGGGCACGAGCCGTTCCCGATCGGCCGGCGGCAGCAGATCGCCGGCAAACGCGATGATGACGAGCGGGCCGCGGTCCACGGCGACGCGGACCGTCGCCGCGGTGCCGGCCGGCTCGAACGAGACGCTGTGAAGCGCGCGCGCCTCGTAGTATCCGCGCGCGCGCAGCGACGCCGTGTAGCCGTCGAGCGCCTGCAGGACGGCCGCGTTGTCGTAGGAATCGCCCTGGCGGACGCCGACATCGCCGGCCGCCACGCGTCGATCGAGGCTGTCGACCTCGTCCACCTCGAGCCGCGCGATGACCGCGCGTGCGCCCGACTGCACCTCGAACGCCATGGTCGCCCGATCGGGCGCGTGCGTCTCCTCGATCCGGCCCGTCACCTGCGCGCCGGGATACCCGCGGCCGCGATAGAGCGTCCGCAGCACGTCGGTGACCTCCTCGATCCGCCCGGCCGGCGGGGCTGCGCCGAAGCGCTCGGTCAGCACCCGCCGGATCTCGTCTTCCGACAGCCCGAGCGAGCCGCGGAACTCCATGCGGTCGACCGGATGCAGCGGGAGCAGGAGGTACCGCAGCCGCACGCCGCCGCCGGCCGGCTCCTGATACACCTGCACGTCCTCGAAGCGATTGAGGCTGGTGAGGTGCGAGATGGTCTCCCGCACCTCGCTGAGCGACAGCGGCTCGCCGGCGGTGGTTTCAATGAGGCCGAGGATCAGCCGCTCGCTGACGACCCGCCCCTCCTGCTCGACGCGGACGTCGGTGATGAGGGGGGACTGCGCGGCGACCGGCGCGCAGCAGAAAATGCCCAATGCCCAATGCCCAATGCCCAATGCCCAACGTGCACCCGGCTTAGGCATTAGGCATTGAGCATTGAGCATTGAGCCTTGCTGATCAGAACGCGTGGCGGACACGCACGTCGAGCGCGTAGGTGCGATCCTCGTTGCGCGACAGGATCCACGAGAAGCGATCCGTCTGGTCGTACTCGAGCAGGACGATCTGGTCGCGCGTGGAGGACGAGAGGCTCCGCGAGTACGTGAGGTAGATGCGCTCCGAGAGCCGCTTGCCGATCGTCACGCGGGCGGCCGGGTCGAGGCGCGACGACTGGGTGTTCGGGTCGACGAGCGACGGCGTGAGCTGAAAGGTGTCGACGCCGAAGGTCTGCTCGACCACCCGGCCCACCTCCGACGAGAGCGCGCCGGTGAGCGCGCGCGTCGCGCGCTCGCGCAGCAGCTGCTGCTGCGGCGTGATCGTGGTGCTGTACTGCCGGAACTCCACGTCCTGCCCGGGGGCCACGTCGCCAAACAGCAGGCTGAGCACCTCCACCTCCGCCAGCGGAGGGTCGGCCTCGAACGCCGGCGTCAGGCGATCGAGCGTACCGGCCGCCCGCGCGATCACGCGGTAGGTCTGCCCCGGCACGCGCACGCGGGTCTCGGTCTCGATGTCGAAGAAGGGCTGGATCCGCGTCGGGTTGTTGAAGTCGATCGTGCCGCGCGTGATCTGATACCGGCGGCCCTCGAACGTGAACTCTCCGCGGTCCACCTCCACGCGCCCGAACAGGAGCGGACGGTCGTAGGTGCCGCGCAGCTGCAGGTCGGCGGCGGCAAAGACGCGCGCCACGCTGTTCCGAATCTCCAGCGTCGAGGGCGCCACAATCCGCACGTCGTACCGGAGCGGAAGCGCCGGCGCGAGCGGCGCGCCGCCGCCCGGCACGCCGCCGTCCGCCCCCAGCTCGAAGAGCCCGCCATGCTCGTCGAACGGCCGCGTGTAGATGGCGTTGCGCACGGTCACGGTGCCGCCGATGACCGGCGCGTCGACCATCCCCTGCACCGTCAGGTCCGCATCGACCAGCGACCGCATGCCCTCCGGGAACCGCAGCCGCATCCCCTCGCCCGTCATCGTCACGTCGATGCGGGTCGGACGGTAGCTCTCGATGTCGATGCGGCCGCCGAAGCGGACGAGCCCGCCGCCGAGCCGCGCGCTGACCTCGTCGAGCCGGACGCTGCGCGTGTCGAACCGGACGGGGCCCGCGATGCTCTCGAGCGCGTGCGGCAGGTTGAAGTGGCGGATGCGCCCGTTCTCCACCGTCATCGTCCCGGTGACGAACGGATCGCGCATGGGCCCTTCGAACGTGGCGGCCAGCGAGGCGCGCCCCGACGCGCGGATGTCCGGCACGAACCCCTGCAGGATGCCGAGGCCGGCATCGCCGGTCGCGCGCACGGCGATGCGCTCGTCGTGGAGGTTCACCAGGCCGCTCACGTCGAGCTGCGTGTCCTCGCCGACGAGCCGCATGCCGTCGATCCGCATCGTGTGGCGGTCGAGCGCCAGCCGGATCGGCTCGGCGTTGCGCAGCCGGTAGTCGAACAGCCGCAGGTCGAGGCGGTCGACCGTCGTGTCCACGAGCAGCGCATCGACATTGGCGAGCTGGCCGACCACGCGGATGTTGCCGCTGGCGATCGCGGTCGTGAACGGCGAGAGCGTCGGGTTGAACGCGCGCACGTACGGGTCGAGCGACGTGTCGGCGACGCTGAACGACAGATCGGCCTCCATCCCGGGCGTCATCGCGATGCGGCCGGAGCCCGACACGGCCAGCCGCGGCGATGCCGCCTCGAGCTTGAGCGTCAGGACGTCGCCGCTGACGCGGAGCTCCCCGATGACCTGCCCGATGCCTTCATCGCCGACGAAGAGATCGCTGACCGTCGCGCGGACGTCGTAGCGGGGCCGCTCGAACGTGCCGCTGCCGGCGGCGCTGAAATCGAGCCGGCCGGTGAACGGCGGGATCACGTCGGACCGGGTGAGCGCGATCTGATCGACCGGGATCCCGCGCCCGTCCAGGTTGAACGAGTACGTGCCGTTGAGGCCGACGTACGCCGCCCCCGCCGCCCGGCTCCCCGCCTTCAGGATCTGCAGCGAGTCGAGCCGGATGTCGCTCACCTCGAGCCGGACGGCCGACGTCGCCGTGTCGAACGATTCGCCGTAGGCGCTCCCGTTCGCGATCGCCATCTGACCGAACCCATGCGGCATCCGGTACTCACCGTAGACATGGAACTCGCCCGAAAAGAGCCCGTCGACGTCGTAGTCATCCAGATCGAAGGCGTGCCGCAGATCGGCCAGCGGGCGGCGGTCCACCGTGATGCGGGCGTTGATCTCCTCGCCGCCGTCCCGGCGCGGGAACCCGAGCGAGAAGCGGCCGGCGACCCGCATCGACGAGCCCGCGGCGCCGACCACCACGTTGGCCACGTCGGCATAGGCGTTCTCGATGACGGCGTCGCCGGTCACCGATCCCCAGACCACGTCGAAGGCCCGCATGCGCTCGCCGCGGAACCGGCCCTCGATGCGCGGGCGGCGGATGTCCTCGACGAGCACCCCGTCGAATGTGCCGTCGCCGCCGATGTTGATGACGCCGGTGCGCGACCCGAGGGCCGTGAGCACGCCCGCAAACATCCGATCGCTTTCCTGCCAGTCGGCGCTCGTCACATGGAAGTTGATGCGCGATCGCGCGCCGTACGCGGTGCGGCCCTCGAACTCGACGTAGGTGTCGGGCGTGGCCAGGTAGCTCGCGCCGAAATCGAGCCATTCGGGGCCGTAGGTATAGGCGAGCCCGCCGCGCAGCGCGACCGGCACGCGAGGCAGATGCGCGCTGAACGGCCCCCACTGCCGGCTTCGCTCGACGGCCGCCTCGATCTGCCCGCCCAGCATCTCGCGCAGCATCGTCCGGGTGCCGGCCGGCGGGTCCAGCAGCACGGCGCCTTCGCCCCGGTGATCGGCGAACCGGCCGAGCGGCCATTCGAGCAGGTTGCGGCCCGTCGCGTGCCCCGCGAGCCGGATGCCCTCGAGCGCCAGCATGTCGCTGACGTCGGTGAGGTCGACGTTCTCGTACGACGCGTCGAACAACGCGACCGTCGGCACGCCCGGCTGACCGAGCGGCGCAATCCGGTAGCGGACGCGCGAGGTGCCGCCGTAGACCGCGGCGGTGGCGTCGGTGACCTCGAACCGCTCGGGCACCCAGATGAGCGATCCGCGCACGTCGCCGAACCGGTACGCATTGACGCCCAGGCCGGGCGTGGCGAACGTGCCCTTCAGCTCGCGGCCGGTGCGCGCCCGTCCGTTGACGACTTCCCGAAACAGATGGAACGTCCCCGAGAAGTCGCCCTGCCCCGCCACCGTGAAGTCGTCGTCCGCAAAGAAGATGTCGCGCATCTTCGGGAAGTCGACGCGCGATTTCACCTGGTACGTCTGCTCGGGCCATCGCGTCAGGTCGACCACGCCGGTGAGCTCGGACTGCGCGCCGTCGGTCATCAGATCGATCCGATCGAGCTCGACCTTGCCGTCGACGATTCGGAACGTCGTGCTCATGTCCGCACGCATCGGCACGTAGCGCTGAACGGCGATCGTCCCGTTCGAGAACCGCGCCTGCCCCCGGTACTCCTCGTTGGGGCGCGCGACGGTCACGTCGAGATTCCGCGTCACCACGCTCCACGGGGTGCCGTGATCGGCGTAGGCGAACTCGCCGCGGTGCGCCCGCACGTACGCCAGGGTGGTCGTCCAGGGGCTCGGCTCGCGGGGCGTGTCGCGCGTGAATTTCGGAAAGTTGTGGCGGCCGTCCGCGAACGTTTCGACGTACATCCGCCAGTCGGTCATCTCGATGGCGTCAAAGACGACCCGGCGGTTGACGAGCGTGCTCCACGGCATCGACACGGTGATGCGGCCGGCGATCAGGAAGGGCCTCGACTCGGGCGTCAGCCCGTCGATCACGACGTCCTCGAGCACGAAGCGGCCGAGCCACAGGTGCACCGACAGGCGGCCGATATGCATCGGGCGGCGCATGAAGTCCGACGCGGCGCTCTCCGCGCGCGCCTTGACCGCCGGCCCCAGGTCGACCGACACGGTGGTGACGAACGCCACGGCGAGGATGACGGCACACGTCACCACGATCCGGCGGAGGATCCGCCGCGTCGTGCGGGCCACAGGATGGTGAAGGGCGATCAGACTCACTTACGCAATCACAACGAGGATGGCGCCCGCCTCGACGGTCGCGCCTTCCACGACCCGGACCTCCGCGACCGTGCCCGCGCGAGCCGCCCGCAGCTCGTTCTCCATCTTCATCGCCTCGACGACAACCAGCGGCTGGCGCGCCGCAACCGGGTCGCCGGCCTTGACGAGCACCTTCACGATGCGGCCCGGCATCGGCGCCGCCACCTGCTGCGGCCCGCTTGCCGCACCGGCCGCCGCGGGATCCCGGCGCCGGCGGCCCGAACCGGGCCGCGACACCAGCCGGACCGACACCGGGTGGCCGTCGACCGAGACGACGAGCTCTCCGGGCGCCGCCGGGGCCATCGTCACCTGACGGCTGCGGGAGACCCGATCCGCCTCGGGCTCGCGCATGAGCAGCGACCAGGTGGAGCCCGCCCGCGCGCGGTCGATGATCCACGTGCGGCCGTCCAGGGCCGCGCGATAGCTCCCGGCGGCGCCGGTGATCTCGACGGCCCGCTCGCGCCCGCCGGCGTCCACGACGAACTTCACGCGCGCAGCCCCTCGAGACGCGCCTGACGCGTCCACCCCGCCTTCGCGGCTCGTCGCGACACCCACTCGCCGCTTCGGCGAGGCGGGCTCGCCCCAGAGGCTGCGTCTGCCAGCGGGCCCGTCGGCTCCAGGCGCGCAAATGCGTGCAGGGCCGCCGCAATCACGGCCACGGTCTCCTCGTCCTCGCCGGAGGTCGAAAAGGGTTCACCCTCCCGGCGCTGCAAGAGCTCGTCCAGCGAGGCGGTGTGGAACGCCGCTTCCGCGAATGCCGGCTGGCCGAGCATCCAGCGGAAAAACGGGACGGTCGTGCGGATACCCAGCACCTCGTACTCGTCGAGCGCCCGCCGCATGCGCGCGATCGCTTCCGTCCGATCCGGCCCCCAGACCGCCAGCTTGGAGATGAGCGGGTCGTAGAAGATCGGCACCTCGCCGCCGGCCTCCGCGGCGCTGTCGTCGCGCACCCAGGGCCCGGCCGGCGCCTGCAGAGCGGCGATCCGGCCCGGCGACGGCATGAAGCCCGCGTCCGGATCCTCGGCGTAGATGCGGCACGCGATCGCGTGCCCGTGCGGCGTGAGGGCCAGGGCCGGGTCGAGATCGAGCCGCTCGCCGCGCGCGATGCGGATCTGCCAGCGCACCAGATCGACGCCGGTCACCATCTCGGTGATGGGATGCTCGACCTGGAGTCGCGTGTTCATCTCGAGGAAGTAGAACCGCCCGTCCTCGTCGAGGAGAAATTCAATCGTTCCGGCGCTCGTGTAGCCGACGGCGCGGGCCACCGCGGCCGCCGCGCGCGTCAGACCGGCCCGCAGCTCCGCGCCGACCACGGGCGACGGCGTTTCCTCGATCACCTTCTGATGCCGGCGCTGAATCGAACACTCGCGCTCGACGAACGGGACAACCGTGCCGTACGTGTCGCCGAGCAGCTGCACCTCGACGTGCCGGGGCCGCGCCAGCCGCCGTTCCAGGTAGATCGCCGGATCGCCGAACGCGCCGGCCGCTTCCGATCGGGCGGCGCGCACGGCCCCCGCGAGATCGCCGGGCGCCGCGACGAGCCGCATCCCCTTGCCGCCGCCGCCCGCCACCGCCTTGACGAGCACGGGGTAGCCGATGCGACGCGCGGCGGCGGCAATCTCCGGGACGGGCGCATCCGCAGAGAACGGCTCGTCGACTCCGGGCACGACGGGGACACCGGCCGCGAGCGCCGCGCGCCGCGCCGCCGTCTTGCTGCCCATGAGCGCAATCGTCTCGGGCGCCGGGCCGATGAACGTCAGCCCGGCATCGCGGCAGGCGGCGGCAAACGTCTCGTTCTCGGCGAGAAAACCGTAGCCGGGGTGCACCGCGTCGGCGCCGCTCGCCCGGGCGGCCTCGATCAGGCGATCGATGCGCAGGTAGCTCTCAGTCGGCGCGCTCGGCCCGATCGGGCACGCTTCGTCGGCCAGCCGGACGTGGCGCGCCGCCCGATCGCACTCGGAAAACACGGCCACCGAGGCGAGGCCCATGTCGCGGCAGGCACGGATGACACGCACGGCGATTTCGCCGCGATTGGCGACCAGAATTTTGTGCAAAACCTGTTAATTCTAGCACTTAGGGGAGAGTGCGACCCGCGTACCGAGTCGGTGCGATACGGGCTATGACGTCAGTGCGATCCGGCGTCGGAGTCGGTGCGATCGCGCCGACGGCCGGTGCGTGAGGAAAGATCAGCCCCGTGAGAGCAGGGCGCCGACGACGGCGATAAGCGTCGTCACCTGGATGCCCACGAGCCAGAGAAAGTGGCGAGACATCTTGTCGTCCATCAGCTCGACGCGACGGTTGATGGCTTCGAAGCGGCGCTCGATCGTTTCAAAGCGGGCATCCATGCGCTGTTCCAAGTGCGCGATCGAGTCGCGCAGGGACACGAAGACGAGTGAGTGCTCTTCCACTTTGCCCTCGAGATACGCTACCCGCTCTTCCAGCGTTTCCATCCCGCCTCCTCAGCATACCGTGTAATCGCTAATTGAGCGTTACGGGTGTTGGCGGACGGCAGAGTGCCGGGCGAATTTGGCCCGGCTGAAGCCGGGCACTACGTCAGGATCGGGAACCGGTGTTGGAGATTTCGGCCGGCCATCGGATCGCACCGACGCGCAAGACACATCGCACCGCCATGCCAGGCGCATTGCACCGGCCAAGAAGGGAGATCGCACCGTCACTCAACGGCGGATCGCACCGACATGCGTCTCAGCGGATGACGCCGCGGCGGACGGCGTAGAGGACGATCTCGGCGGCGCTATGGAGGTCGAGCTTCTCCATGATCCGGGCGCGGTGGGTCTCGACCGTGCTCGGGCTGATCGAGAGCAGGGCGGCGATCTCCTTGTTGGCTTTCCCCTCGGCAATGAGCTGGAAGATCTCGCGCTCGCGCTCCGACAGCGTCTCGTACCGATCGGAGACGCCCTTGTCCGCCAGCTGGCGGACGTAGTCGTCCAGCATCAGGCGCGCCACGCCCGGGCTGAAGAACGACTCGCCTTTCGAGACCGCGGTGACCGCCTGGATGAGATCCACGTCGGCCGAGTCCTTGAGCAGGTACCCGGTCGCGCCCGCCTGCAGGATCTGATTCACGTAGGCCTCATCCGAGTGCATCGTCAGCACGAGCACCCGCGTCGAGGGCGACCGCTTCACGATCTGCCTCGTCGCCTCGATGCCGTTGAGCAGCGGCATCGCGATGTCGATGATGGCGACGTCGGGCTTCAGCTCCTCGGCCTGGCGCACCGCCTCGCGCCCGTCGCCCGCCTCGGCGACGACTTCCCAGTCGGGAGATTCCTCCAGGATCTTGCGGAGCCCCTGGCGGACCACGGTATGGTCGTCGGCGAGCAGGATTCGCACGCTGTTCATAGCTTACCCTGCAAGCTGCTGCGGGGCGGCCGCCGGTTCCGGCGTCGCCGGCACGGGCAGTCGGACCACCACGCGGGTCCCGCCTTCGGCCCGGTCCTCGATGACGAAGCTGCCGGCCAGCGCCTGCGCGCGCTCCCGCATGCCGATGAGCCCGAGCCCGCGCCGCGCGTCGGTCATCCGGAGCACCGACGGGCTCAGGCCGTGGCCGTCGTCCTCGACGGTCAGGTGCAGCAGTCCATCGCGGCGCACCAGCGAGACCGTGCAGGACGAGGCGCCGCTGTGCCGGGCCACGTTGGTGAGCGCCTCCTGCACGATGCGGTAGACGCAGACCTCGACCTCGGTGGGCAGCCGCTCGTCCATCCGCTCGTGCGTGAGCTGCGCGCGGATACTGGTGCGCTGGGAGAAGCTGCGCAGGTGCGCGCGCAGCGCTTCGGGAAGGCCGAAATCGTCCAGCATCGAGGGGTGCAGCAGCTGCGAGAGATCGCGCACGTTCTGCAGCGTCGACTCCGCGATCGCGCGCGCCTGATCGAGCGCGCCGCGCGCGCGCGAGTCGGCGTCCATGCCGCGGACGGCCACGCCCATTTCCATCTTGATGGCGGTGAGCGCCTGGCCGACCGCGTCGTGCAGCTCCCGCGCGAGGCTGCGGCGCTCCTCCTCCTGCGCCGTCACCAGGCGCGCCGACAGCCGTTCGAGATCGCGGCGGTTCTGCCGCTCGATCAGCCGCTGCAGCTCGACCGCGTGCTGGAGCCGGCCCACATGCCGCGCCGCCACGAACGCCACCGCGATCCCGGCGATCAGGGCGAGCGACGCCAGCCAGAGGACCCGCGACTGCGCCTCGTGGTACACCTGGGCGGCTTCCATCTGATGGTTGTCGATCGATGCACGCTCGAGCTCGGAGAGCGAGTCGACAATCTGAAGAATCGATTCACGGGCCGGGACGAGCCTGTTCTGAATCAGCTCCGTGCGCGCCGACGGCGACGCGTTGTCTCCCTCCAGCGTGAAGGCCACCTCACGCGACTTCCAGTAGCGGTCCAGCTCCACGCGGAGGCGGTCCCACTGCTCGCGCTCGAGCGGGGTATTGACGAGCGGCTCGTAGAGCGGCAGCGCCGCATCGACCTCGGCGCGAATCTGCAGCAGCTCGCGCCGGTAGCGATCGCGCTGCCCGGGAATCGTCGTCATCAGCGCATCGCGGAGGTAGATCGATCCGAGGAGCACTCGCGTGGTCACGCGGGTCATCGCCTGCTCGCCCTCGAGGAACGTGCTGTTCGCCGAGGCGATCTCTTGCTGGACGATTCCGATGCTCCGCACGAGCTCGTACCCGGAGACGAGCCACAACGCGAAGACGACGGCAAAGCCCGCAATCAGGGCACCGCGCATCGTCGGGGTTGCGCGCAGCAGCTCCGTGGATGAGGGCAGGGAGGGCTCCTTGGCCTCATCGTAAACGCCGGCGGGTGGGGCGGTCCAGGACAATGGCTCACTCTCAATGTAAAGGCGGGCGACCAGCCAGGCTATCCGGTCGAGACGGTATTTTGGCCGCTGCGCCCGGGCCGGACCGCGGGATCAGTGCAGTTGCGACAACCGGTAGACCCGTGCGTCATCGACGTCGAACAGATGCGTGGCGCGCGGGTGCGTCGCCACCGACCGCGCCACGAGCGGGTCGAGCCCCGGCCGGACGATGACGTAGAGATCCTCGACGCGGAGATACGCGTCGAACGCGTCGGGGTGCAGGTCGGCGATGGCCCGGCGGAGCGGGTAATAGTGCGGCGGCTCGTACCCGCTGTACCCGTTGATGGTCCGGTAGCCGCCCATCACGCCGCGGTACTGCGGCACGGCGCCCTGGAAGCCCTCCTCGATCGGGAGATCGAGCACCAGCGCGCCTCGAGCGATCGTGCCGCTCCGCATCGGCGCCGGCGCCTCGACGGTGGCGTCAATCGTCCAGCCCTCCGCCACGATGGCAAGCGCCAGGACGGCGGCGGCCACCGTCCGGAACCGTCGCGCGGCGCCCTTGAGCAGCGCGGATGCGCCGAACGCGGCAAGCAGCGTCACACAGAGGAGCGCCGGGAGCCACGCGCGCGCCGGCACCCGGATGCTCTGCGCGCCGGGAATCTCCAGCAGGAGTCGATAGGGGCCGTACACGAGCGCGCGCCACGGCGTGGACCATTCCGGCTCCGGGCCAAGCGCCACCAGCCACATCAGCGCCGCGGCGACGGCACAGAAGATCACCGTGTCACGCCGGGACCACGCGCGGCGAAATGCCTCGCTCGAGAGCCCGCCGGCGATGAGCAGCACGAACGCCACCGTGAACAGACGGTACGGCCTGAACGGTGGCAGCGGCAGCGGCCCGATGTGCCAGCCCCACGGGCCGGTCCACACCCGCGCGAGCACGATGAGCGTGATGACGAGGAACGCGAGCAGGAAGCGCGTCGACCAGACTCGGAGCTGTGGGGCGAGCCTTCCAGGCTCGCCTCGCGCGCCTCCAGCGGGGTCCCCGCCGCGCACGCCTGCGCGGTGGGGTGCCATGGCGCGCGCCACGCTCACGACTCCCAGCAGCCCCAGCGCATACGTCGTGAACCCGGCAAAGAGCGCGCCCTCCTCGAAGTCGTGCGGGAGCACGCCGCGCCACGCCGCCGAGCGGTGGTACATGCCGAACAGGCCGGCGACGTCGGCGCTGAAGCTCTGGATCTCGGCGTACGAGCGCGCGAGCCCATGCGCCGCCTGCCGCACGTGATACCCCCAGAGCAGCGGCACGAGCGGCAGCGTCGCGAGCGCGGCGGCCAGCGCCGCGCCGGCGAGCCGCGTCCAGTCGCGGGGCCGCACGAACCAGAGGCTCCAGATCGCCGCGAGCAGCGGGAAGAACACGAGCAGCGACGAACTGGCACCGACCGTGATCAGCCATCCGGCGCCGAACCAGACGAGCGCGCGGCGCCGGCCGGTCCGCAGGTAGCGGTGCAGCCAGAGCAGCGCCACCGGCATCCCGAACGCGGTCATATGCTGGACGTGCGAAAGCTGCACGGCCTGATAGGGAGCGAAGGCAAACGCGAGCCCCGCGAGGAACGCGGCGGCCGGCGCGGTGTCGCCGGCGCCCCGCTCGGCCAGCAGCTCGCGCGCGAGGGCGAACGCCGCCGCGCCGTTGAGCGGCATCGCCAGGAGGAAGATCGCGTTGTAGGCCAGGATCGGGCTGCCGGTGAGCCAGACGATCGGCGTCGCCAGCGGGTAGGCCCCCAGCAGGTGCTCGGTGAACGCGGTGACGCCGGCGAGCGGTGCATACGACGGAAAGTTCCACCAGGCCTCGGTGAGCGGGAGCTGCCGGGCGTTCCACGCCAGGATGGCCGCGTTGAGCAGCGGGTCGCCGAGGTCGGAGTACAGGTGCGTGCGGAGATCGGGCAGCAGGTCGCGGAACAGCAGCGCCGTCACGGCCGCATACACGACGGCCGCCGTCGCCAGTCGCATCAGAGCGGGATGTTGCCGTGCTTCTTCGGCGGGTTGCGATCGCGCTTGGTCTCGAGCGCCTGCAGCGCGCCGACGAGCTTCGCGCGCGTCCGGCGCGGCTGGATGACCTCGTCGATGAAGCCGCGCTGGGCGGCGGCGTACGGGTTGGCGAACTTCTCGCGGTACTCCGCAATCCGGGCCGCGCGCGCCGCCGCAGGATCGGCCGCCTGCTCGATCTCACGCCGGTACAGGATATTGACCGCCCCGTCCGCCCCCATGACCGCGATCTCCGCCGTCGGCCACGCGTAGTTCACGTCGGTCCGGATGTGCTTGCTCGACATCACGCAGTACGCGCCGCCGTAGGCCTTGCGCGTGATCACGGTCAGCTTCGGCACGGTCGCCTCGGCAAACGCGAACAGCAGCTTGGCGCCGTGCCGGATGATGCCGCCGTACTCCTGCACGGTGCCGGGCAGGAACCCGGGGACGTCCTCGAAGGTGACCAGCGGGATGTTGAACGCATCGCAGAACCGGACGAACCGCGCCCCCTTCACCGACGCGTCGATGTCGAGCGTGCCCGCCAGGTGCGCCGGCTGGTTCGCGACGATGCCGACCGGCCGGCCGCCGAGCCTCGCAAACCCCACGAGGAGGTTCCGGGCGAAGTGCTCGTGCACCTCGAGCAGATACCCCTCGTCGACAATGAGGCGGACGACCTCCGCCATGTCGTAGGGCTGGTTCGGCGAGGCGGGGACGATCGTATCGAGTGCGGGATCGGCCCGATCGACCGGGTCGGCCGGCTCGACCCGCGGCGGGTCGTCGACGTTGTTGCCCGGCAGAAACGAAAGCAGCTCGCGGATGAGCAGCAGGCACTCCTGGTCGTTCTCCACCGCGAAGTGCGCCACCCCGCTGCGCTCGTTGTGCGTCATCGCGCCGCCGAGCTCCTCCTTGGTGACCTGCTCGTGCGTCACGGTGCGGATCACGTCGGGCCCGGTGACGAACATGTAGCTCGTGTGCTTCACCATGATGGTGAAGTCGGTGATGGCCGGGGAATAGACGGCGCCGCCGGCGCACGGCCCCATGATGGCGGAGATCTGCGGCACGACGCCGGAGGCGAGCGTGTTCCGCAGGAAGATATCCGCGTAGCCGGCGAGCGACACCACGCCTTCCTGGATGCGGGCGCCGCCCGAATCGTTCAGGCCGACGACCGGAGCGCCCATCTTGATCGCCAGGTCCATGATCTTGACGATCTTCGCGGCGTTGGTCTCCGAGAGCGAGCCGCCGAAGACGGTGAAGTCCTGCGCGAAGGCGTACGTCAGGCGGCCGTTGACGCGCCCGTGCCCGCAGACGACGCCGTCGCCGGGCACGACCTGGTCGGCCATGCCGAAGTCGCGGCAGCGGTGGGTGACGAACCTGTCGATCTCTTCGAAGCTGCCCGGATCGAACAGGAGGTCGATCCGCTCGCGGGCGGTGAGCTTGCCCGCGTCACGCTGGCGCCGGAGCCGCTCCTCCCCGCCGCCCTGCCCGGCGCGGCGCTCAAGGTCCGACAAGAATTCCTTTGAGTTCATGGAATCTACGAATTTACGGATCGACGAATGTACGGATTGCCATCAATTCGTCAATTCGTAAATGTCCTCACACCCTCGCGGCCTGCGCCTTCTCCCAGTCCTTGAGGAACCGCTCGAGCCCGATGTCGGTGAGCGGATGCCTGAAGCACTGTTCGATGACGGCCGCAGGCGCGGTGGCGACATCGGCGCCCATGCGCGCCGCCTCGATGATGTGGATCGGATGGCGCACGCTGGCCACCAGGAGCTCGGTCGCATAGCGCCCGCGCTGGAAGATGTCGACGATCTGGCGGGCCAGGTCCATTCCGGTGGCGCCGATGTCGTCGAGCCGGCCCACGAACGGGCTGACGTATGCGGCGCCGACCTTGGCGGCGAGCCACGCCTGGGCCGCCGAAAAGACCAGCGTCACGTTGACGCGATGGCCTTCGGAGGCCAGCGCCTTGCACGCCCGCACGCCGTCCTTCGTGAACGGCACCTTGATCACGATGTGCTCGTCGATGGCGGCCAGCTCGCGCCCTTCCCGCAGCATCCCGGCGGTGTCGGTGGCCACCACCTCCGCGCTGACCGGCCCCTGCACGAGCCGGCAGATCTGCCGGAGGATCTGGCGGGCGTCGCCCCCTTCCTTCGCGAGCAGCGACGGGTTCGTCGTCGCCCCGTCGAGGATGCCGAGCGCGGCAAGGGCCTCCACTTCCTTGAGATTCCCGGTATCGACGAATAGTTTCATCTCACGCTCCGCTAGCGGGCTGTGTCTTCGACGCGCGGCGACTCGGCGCTCACGTTGGGCAGCGGCAGCTGCGAATCCACGGCGACGACGGAATAGATGTATCGACGGCCCGGCTGCACGGTGGTGTCGCGGTATCGCGCCTCCGCAATCGGCGCCTCGGTGAGCTGACGCAGTGTCGCATCGCCGGGCTCACTGCGCAAGACCAGATAGCCGGCGAGATCGAGCTCGCTGTTCGGCTCCCAGATCAGACTGATGCTGCCTTCCGACGGCACGGCGGCAAGCCCCCCCGGCGGCGCCGGCGGCGCCGCGTCGACCGGCGTCACGCAGACCCGCGGCGACGGCTCGCTCATCACCGGCCCGCGCTGCGCGCGGACGATGTAGCAGTGCGCGCGGCCGAGCGCCGGCACATCGACGGCCGACGTGGCCGGCAGCGGCGCCGGGTTGAGCGGGGCCGGGAGCGGCGCCGCCCACACGCCCGGGACGTTGCGCAGCGGGAGCGCGAGCGGGTCGGGCGCGAGCTCGCGGTACACGTTGTAGGTCGTCGGGCCCGCCGCTAGGGCCTCGACCGCCGCCGGCTGAACGGGCACGGGCGCCACCAGGCCGGCGGGCGGGGGCGGCACCACGAACGGCGTCTGCTCCGGCGGAAGCCCGCGATCGAGCAGGAATCCGAGCAGGCCGCCGGCCGGCTCCCACGCGAGCTGAATGCCGGCCGCGTCATGGCTGACGCGAAGCGCGCCCGGCCGATCCGGCAGCGGCGTGAGCGGGAGATCGGCCTGCGCCCCCGGGGGGCCCGGGCGGCCGCGGCGGCTGAACGGCACGGCCAGGTAAAAGCGGCGCATCACCGTCGGCTGCGGAAGCGCCGGCAGGCCGAGCGCCGCCGGCTCCGGACGGCGAGGGTCGACGAACACCCGGCCCTGCTCGAACTCGTCGGGGGTCAGCCGATCGAGCACCGTGACCGCCAGGCCCGGGATCGCCTCGCCCGTCGGCGGCGGCAGATCCGTCGGCGCCGGCTTCAACACGCCTTCGGGCAGCGCCGCCACGGGAATCGTGGCCACCAGATCGCCCAGCTCGGTCCACCGCGCGCGCGTCGGCGGCACGCGGCCCGTGTAGCCGAAGATCTCGACGCGGCCGATGTCGACCGGAACCGACTGGTCGATGTTGGCCGCCGGGACGGCGACGGTCACATAGACGTCGTTGCCGAGGCGCGCCGCGGCGATCTTGTCGACGGCCGCGGGGATGCGCAGCATCGGCGCGATCGGCGCGCCCTTCTTTCCGCATCCGGCGGCGGCGGCTACCGCCGCGGCCAGCGCGCACGCCCGAAGGCCCCGGCGCGCGCGGCTCATGACTCGTCGGGCGGCGCCGCGGCCCGCCGGCCCAGATCGGGCGATCGGAACCGGCGCGAGTCGATCCCGTAGCCGCGCACCTTGTAGTTGAGGATCCGCTCGGTGGTGTCGAGCAGCCGCGCCGCCTTGGCGCGATTGCCCCTCGTCGTCTTCAGCGCGTCCTGGATCAGGTCCCGCTCGTAGGCGGCCACCGCTTCCTTGAGCGACACGCGCGTCACCGTGCCCGACGCATCGGCCGTCTGGAGCGAGGGCGGCAGGTGGTGCCCGTGGATCACGGCGCCGTCGCAGACCAGGATGGCGCGCTCGATGACGTTCTCGAGCTCGCGCACGTTGCCCGGCCAGTGATAGCTCATCAGCATGTCGATGGCGGGCGTCGAGATCCGCTTGATGACCTTGCCGTGCTCGCGCGAGAACTTCTCGAGGAAGTGGTCGGCGAGCAGCACGAGATCCGCCTTCCGGTCGCGGAGCGGCGGCACGAAGATCGTGAACACGTTCAGGCGGTAGTACAGATCCTCCCGGAGGGTGCCCTCCGCGATCGCCTTCTCCATGTTCTTGTTGGTGGCCGCAATCACCCGGACGTTCACCCGCACGGTGTCGGTGCCGCCCAGCCGCTCGAACTCGCGCTCCTGCAGGACGCGGAGCAGCTTGACCTGCGTGCCGAGGTTGATGTCGCCGATCTCGTCGAGCAAGATCGTGCCCCCTTCCGCCAGCTCGAAGCGCCCCTTCTTGCGCGCGGCGGCGCCGGTGAATGCGCCCTTCTCGTACCCGAACAGCTCCGACTCGATCAGCGTCTCGGGCAGCGCCGCGCAGCTGACCTTCACGAACGGCTTCTTCGCGCGCAGCGAGTTGTAGTGGATGGCGTGGGCAATCAGCTCCTTGCCGGTGCCCGACTCGCCGCGGATCAGCACGGTGGTGTTGGTCTTCGCCACCTGCGCCACCTGCTCGTACATCTGGCGGGTGGGGCCGCTCGTCCCGATGATGTTGGAGAAGTCGTAGCGCTCTTTGAGCTCCTGCCGGAGGTGGGTATTCTCGTCCAGGAGCCGCCGCCGCTCCTCTTCGACCTGCCGCTGCACGTTGAGCGCCTGCGCGATCATGGAGCCGACGATGCCGAAGAACTGGACGCTGCTGTCGAAGTCGCGCTCGGGCTTGAAGCGGAGGTCGACGGCCAGCGCCCCGACCGCCGTGCGCTGCAGCATGATCGGCACGCAGACGAAGCTGAGCTCCTGGCGGGCGGCCTCGCCGCGCCGGGCGGCGCGGTTCAGCAGCCCCGGCTCCCGGCTCACGCGCGGGACCACGATCGGCTTGCCGCTCTCCACGACCTTGCCGGTGATCCCCTCGCCGATCCGGTAGCGGACGGTGCGCGCCCGATCGTCGAACCCTTCGGCCGCCTCCACGTGCAGCTCGCCGTCGCGCAGCAGCGTGATCATGCCTCGAACGATCCCGTGGTGGCGCACCAGGATCCCGAGCACGCGCTGGAGGCCGGTCTTCAGGTTCAGCGTGCCCGACAGCGCCTGGCTCAGCTCGAGCAGCGTCGACAGGCGGCGGGCGTCGCGGGCGGCAGCGGCGGTATCGGCGGCAGCTCTCACGAGGGGCTTCCACTCCTGCAGACACGTTTCTGTCGTAACGACATATTGATGCGACGAATTTGTCTGAATTGCGCCGGACGCCCACGCCGATTCTACAGGATCGGAGGGGAATCCGGGCGCACCGGTCCCGGCTTGCAACATGCACCCCGCCGGACGGCGGCGCCGCTCAGAGGATGTACCGCGAGAGGTCCTCGTTCCGCACGATGTCGGCCAGCATGTGGTCGACGTAGGCCTCGTCGATGGTGATGGCGCGCCGGCCCAGTTCGGGCGCGTCGAACGAGATCTCGTCGAGCAGGCGCTCCATGACCGTGTGCAGCCGCCGCGCCCCGATGTTCTCGGTGATCTCGTTGACCCGCGCGGCAAAGTCGGCGATCCGCCCCACGGCCGCCGGGGTGAACGACAGGGCGACCTCCTCGGTGCCGAGCAGCGCCGTGTACTGCGTGACCAGCGCGTTGCGCGGCTCGGTGAGGATGCGCACGAAGTCATCGCGCGTCAGCGGCTCCAGCTCCACCCGGATGGGAAAGCGCCCCTGGAGCTCGGGGATGAGATCGGACGGCTTCGACACGTGGAAGGCGCCGGCGGCGATGAACAGGATGTGATCGGTCCGCACCATGCCGTGCTTGGTGTTGACCGTCGTGCCCTCGACAATCGGCAGGATGTCGCGCTGGACGCCTTCCCGGCTGACGTCGGGCCCGCCGTGGCCCCCGCCGCCCATCGCGTCGCGGCTGGCGATCTTGTCGATCTCGTCGATGAAAATGATCCCGGACTGCTCGACGCGCTGCACGGCGGTGCGGCCGACCGCCTCCATGTCCACCAGCTTGGCCTGCTCTTCGGCGGCGAGGTGCTCGAGCGCGTCCGGCACCCGCAGCCGCCGCGTCTTCGCCCGTCCCTGGAACAGGTTCCCCATCATGTCCTTCAGGTTCATGCCGATCTCCTCGACGGAGGTGCCGGCAATGACCTCGAACGACGGCATCGGCCCCGCGCTGACGTCGATGTCGACGACCCGGTCGTCGAGGCGGCCCTCGCGGAGCTGCTCCCGCATGCGCTCGCGCGTGCGGTGCGCCTGTTCCCGCGGCCCCCGGCCGTCGCCCGGCGCGCCTGGCGCCGCCGGAAACGCCGGCGCGGCCTCCTCGCCCGTCCCTCGACTGTCGCTCGGGACGCCCTGAGCCCGGTCGAAGGGCGGCGCCGGGAACCGGGTCGGCGGCAGCAGCAGATCGAGCAGCCGCTCCTCCGCGGCCTGGCGCGCCTTGTCCTGGATTTCGTCCGCCCGTTCGGCGCGCACCATGTCGACCGCGATCTCCACCAGGTCGCGCACCATCGACTCCACGTCGCGGCCGACGTAGCCGACCTCGGTGAACTTCGACGCTTCGACCTTGATGAACGGCGACTGCGCGAGCCGCGCGAGCCGGCGCGCAATCTCGGTCTTGCCGACGCCCGTGGGGCCGATCATCAGGATGTTCTTCGGCGTGACCTCCTCGGCCATGTCGGCCGACAGCCGCTGCCGCCGGATGCGGTTGCGCAGCGCGATCGCCACCGCGCGCTTGGCGCGCGCCTGACCGATGACGTACTTGTCGAGCTCCGCGACGATCTCACGCGGGGTCAGCGCGTCGACGGCGGTGGCGGTGCGTTCCGGAAGCGAAATGGCCATGCGAAACGGTCAGATCTCCTCGATCGTGAGCGTGGCGTTGGTGTAGATGCAGATGCCGGCGGCAATCGTCATCGCCTCCTCGACAATCTGCCGCGCGCTCAGCTGGCTGTGCCGCGTCAGCGCGCGCGCCGCCGCCATCGCATACGGCCCGCCCGACCCGACCGCCACAATCCCGTCGTCGGGCTCGATCAGATCGCCGGTGCCCGACAGCAGGAACATCGACGTGCGATCGGCGACGATCAGCATCGCCTCGAGCCGGCGCAGCAGCCGATCGGTGCGCCAGTCGCGCGCCAGCTCCACGGCCGACCGCTCGAGGTTGCCGCGGTACTGTTCGAGCTTGGCCTCGAAGCGCGTGAACAACGCGAACGAGTCGGCCGCCGAGCCGGCAAAGCCGGCCAGAATCGAGTCGTTGTAGAGGCGGCGGATCTTGCGCGCGCCGTGCTTGACGACCGTGCTCCCGAGCGTCACCTGGCCGTCGCCGGCCAGGCAGGTGCGGTCGCCGTGCCGCACGCCCAGAATGGTGGTCGCGTGAACCGTGCCGCCGCCCATCACGCCAGTATGCCTCAAGGTATGCCTCAAGGCAGCCGCCGCGGGTCCGCGTGCCCCCGCCGGATGACGGCGGCTGATGCCAGGCGCGCCGCGGCCCGCCGGCGCTCACAATTCGCGCACAAAACCGGCGGGCGGCGCTGGCAGCACAGTTGCTGGGCTGGACTCCGGATTCCCTTGAACCGGAGGACACCATGCCCGCACTCCCCGCCATCCTGCTGATTGCCGCGCTGGCTGCGCCTGCCTGGGCGCACGCCCAGGAGTCGACCGCCGAAGGCGCGGCGGGCGCCGACCCGGGGCCCGCTCCCTAGCGCCAGGCCGTGCCGCGCGGCAGCCGTCCGCAGGGAGACAACCCGCGCACCGGGACGGCGACGCCGCGATCCCGGTCCGCACCTCGACCCGAGGCGCCGCCGCGCGTCGAGAGCCGCGGCCGCACGGCGGTCGTCCCGGATCGCCGGCGCCCGATCGTCGTGCCGCCGCCGGCCGCGTACAACTACTACTACTATCCCCGGCGCTACTATCCCTACGGCTACGGCGCGTTCGGGCTCGGCTACTTCTACTACGACCCGTATCGCTGGTCTCCGCGCGGCGCGTATCCCTACGGCGGGTCGGGATACTCGGGATACTCGGGATACTCGGGATACGACGGCCGTCCGTTCAGCTCGTTTGATATCGGGGAGCTGCGGCTGGACGTCTCGCCACGACACGCACAGGTCTTCGTCGATGGCTACTACGCAGGGGTCGTCGACGATTATGACGGCACGTTTCAGGCGCTCAAGCTGGAGTCGGGCGCGTACCGGATTGAAATCGTGGCGCCCGGCTTTGAGACGCTGACCTTCGACGTCCGCATCAATCCGGGGCAGAAGATCCGGTACCGGGGGGATCTAAGGCGGTACTGACCACTGGTGCAATCGCACCGACGACCTTCGGTGCGATTGCACTGACGTTTTTCGGTGCGACTTACACCGACGACTTTCGGTGCTATCGCACCGACCTACGTCGAAACATCACGTACACCGGAATTCCCGCGAGGATGATCGCGGCGCCGGCACCGGTCGGACCGGGGGCGCGCACCAGACCGTTCACCACCACGATCAGCGCGACCAGCGCATACAGCCCCGGCACGATCGGATAGCCCCAGGTACGGAACGGCCGCTCCGCATTCGGCTCGCGCCGCCGCAGCACGAAGAGCGCGGCGACCGCCAGGCCCGAGAAGAGCCAGATCGCAAACCCCGTGTAGTTGATCAGCGCGTCGGCTTTCGCCGACAGGACGAGGAGCGAGGCCCAGGCCGTCTGCGCGAGGATCGACACGGTCGGCGTCCTGTACCGCGGATGCACCGCGGACGCCCCCCGAAAGAACATCCCGTCGCGTGCCATGGCGAAGTACACGCGCGGGCCGGCGAACGTCATCGCGTTCACGCTGGCCGCCAGGCTGATGATGCCGACGACGCCCATGATGTTGCCGGCGGTCGGCCCGATCAGCCGGTCGGCCACTACGTCCAGCACGCTCCCCTGCAGCGTCGCGAGCTCGGTCACCGGAACGACGTAGAGGTACAACGCGTTCATCAGCAGGTAGATGGCGATGACGGCGGCCGTGCCGAGCGCGAACGCGCGGGGCGCATTGCGTCCCGGGTCCCTGATTTCCTCGGCGACGTAGGACGCCGCGTTCCAGCCGGAATACGTGAAGCCCACGGCCAGCAGCGCGAGGAACCATCCGGCCGCCGAGACCGGTGCCGCCACCTCCGTCAGGCGCTCCGCGTCGCCGGTGCCGAAGCCGAACCCCCACGCAATGAACAGGACGAACGCCGAGACTTTCAGCGTCGCGAGCAGATTGCTGACGACGCGGCCCGGCCCCACGCCGCGCACGTGCACGAACGCGAGCCCCCAGACGAGCGCGAGCGCCACGATCGTCTGCGGAGAAAACGCGAGCTCGAACGTGCCGGGGATAATCGGGATCGTGAAGAATGGCGTCGTGTTGCCCGCCGCGGGTGCAAACCGCGACAGATAAAACGGCAGGACGAGCGCCACCGCGGCGATCGCCCCCGAGAAGCCCGCCACGAACGACGTCCACCCCGTCAGGAATGCGGCCACCGGACCGAATGCGTCGCGCAGGTAGACGTACTCGCCGCCCGCGCGCGGCCGCAGCGCCGCCAGCTCCGCATAGGCCATCGCACCGGCAAAGGCCAGCAGGCCGCCCGCCAGCCACACCGCGAGGTACAACGGGCCGTTCGGGACGTCCATCGCGATGACGGGCGGCGTGAACAGGATGCCGGCGCCGATGACATTGGAGACGATGATCGCGGCGCCGTCGAACGGTCCAAGGCGCCGCTCGAGCACCGGCGCCGGATGGGGGCTCGTAGTCACCGACGCATTCTAACCACGAAGGCCACGAAACACACGAAGAACACGAAACCGCAATGTGGGCTTTCGTGACCTTCGCGGACTTCGTGCGCTTCGTGGTTAATCGGTGAGCAGCTGCCGCTCGATCTGATACTCGCCCATCTTCGCCCAGGTGCGCCGGCCGTGCCGGCCGAAGATCTCGACCTTCGCGTCGACGAACTCCTTGTTCTGCAGCATCTGAATCCGGGCCTGCGACCCGGTATAGCCGAAGCTCGAACGGAGGACGATGGGCGTGGTGGCGGAGCCGGCGCGCAGCCCGCTCGAATCGATGGCGCGCACGAAGTGATCGCCCCAAGAGACCTCCTCCTCGCCGACGCGCCGGAAGACCGCGTTGATCTGGACGCTCGCGATGTCGCGCTCCGAGACGTTCTCCAGCTCGAGCGAGATGCTTGGGACCAGCTTGTTGAGGCCGCCTTCGACAATCCCGGAGTCGTACCACCCGGTGTGCACATTGACGAGCCTGAGGTCCTTTTGAACCTCGCGGCTCTCACAGGCCGCCAGCGACGCGGCGGCCAGCAGCGCAACGGCGAGTCGTCTCATACCTGGATTGTACTCAGTGTTCGGCCACCTCGACCCGCTCGCGCGTCTGCTCCAGCGTGAGCCGGCCGGCCCGATACGCGGCCAGGTCGCTCCCCCGGATGCGCAGCACGAGCGTCGTCTGATCGCCCGACAGGGCGGGATCGGTCGGCGCGTTGTCGCGCGCCGCCACCGTCAGCCATTCGCCGGGCTCGATCACGAGCGCGCCGCTGTTCTCGATCATGGCGTCGACGAGCGCCGCCCGCACTTCCTGCGTATACACCTCGCTGGGATCGGTGAGCAGCGGCGAGCCGGCCGGCGCGGGCTCGGGTGTGGCGGCGGGCGGCGCCGGCAGCGGGAGCGACTGTGCGGTGACGGTGGCGGCGGCCGGCGTCGCGGCGGCACGGGCCGCGGCCGGCGCGGCCGGGGCCATCTGCCGCTGGATGCGCTGCAGCGTGCGCTCGAAGTCGGCCCGGATCCGCGGATCGCCGATCGCCTGCAGAAACGCGCGCATCTGCGCGAGGTCGCGCGTGAGCGCCATGCCGGTCTCGTTCATCGTCCGCAGCGACCAGGCGAGGCTGCGGCGAAGCGAGGGCACTTCGACGTCGAAGAAGACGCCGTAGCTGTCCAGCCTGAACCCGCGGACCTGCGGCGGGCTTCCCTGCAGGAGCGCGTCATCCGGCATCACCGCCCGGATCTTGCGCCGCAAGTTGTCGACGCCGAGCTGTACGGCCCGCTCGAGCACCCCCTCCATCATGAAGATCTTCTGCCGGGCCCGGATCTGCGCCGGATCGGGGTCAGGAGACGCCGGCGGCGTCTGAGCGGCTGACACGCCGCCCGCGCCCACGAGCACCACGAGACCGATCACCCACGTTCTCACCACGGTCGCTCCTT
>Ga0156172_1008_pt1 | contig 34984 bp, 28 predicted proteins | sample RifCSPlowO2_12_FD_107825 | JGI IMG/M metagenome (GOLD analysis project Ga0156172, IMG submission 107825) | Acidobacteria bacterium RIFCSPLOWO2_12_FULL_67_14 | reverse complement strand
GCCTGGACGCCCTCACGCACCAGCTCGTCGATCGCGATGAGAAACGCGGCGAGCGTCTTGCCCGATCCCGTGGGCGCCGCGATGAGCGTGTGGCGGCCGTCGCGGATCGCCCCTCAATGGGTGGCGGCCGGTGTTCCAGCGCATCCATTCAGGAACCGCGAGCTCCTGATCCACGCCGAGTCCGGGTAGTAGGAGAAGATCACGCCGCCGCCGCGAATCGTGTCGATCACCTCGCGCGCGACGCCTTCACGCAGTGCCGGACAGCCCCAGCTTCGGCCGATGCGCCCCTGCGACTCGGCAAACGCCGCGCTCACGTAGGGCGCGCCGTGCATGACAATCGCACGGTCTCGCGCACGTCCGTTGAACCCGGGCTCGAGACCATCCAGTCGCAGCGAGTAGCCGTTGCTGCCCACGTAGGTGTCTCCGGTCACGAACAGCCCAAGGCTGGACTGACGGCTGTTCAGCGCGTCCGAAAACTGACGCGCCAGGTTGTCGCCGGTGTTCCGGCCGTGAGCCACGAGCTCCCGGAAGAGCAGCGCTCCGCCCGGCAGCTCGAACACCCAGAGCCGCGGCTCGACCGACGGCCGCGAATAATCGATCACCGTCAACGTGCTCGGCGGCCGGATCTCGCCGAGGCGTGTGGCGCACTGGACGGCGTCGAGCGCATGGCGAAGCACGTCGGGAGCGATGTCTCCTGCAGGCGCCACCGCGAGACGGACCGGTTCCGTCGCAGCCTGCCGCGGCAGAGCTGTGACAGACAGCAGTACTGCCAGCGCGCTGATGAGTGTGCCTTTCAAACTTCGCTAACTTTTTGAAGGGATGAGAGATGAATCCTCATCTTACGGTGAGATACGCTGGTATGCAATGTCGCGTATCGGCGGTTTCGCATCTGCCCTGACTGCGCGCGGCGTCTCTACCCGTCCATAATGAAGCAGTGAAGCTCGCCTATGACGAGTTCCTGAGGGCGCAGCCCGACTTCGAGCGGACCGCCCTGCTCGATGCCCTCCGCTCGTCGGAGTACCGGCGGCTCGACGAGCAGGAGCACGTCTACCTCGATTACACCGGCGGCAGCCTGTACGCGGAGTCGCAGATTCGCGACCACATGGCGCTCCTGAGTACGCGGGTGCTCGGCAACCCGCACTCGGCCAGCCTGACGTCCTCCGGGATGACGGATCTGGTCGAGCAGACCCGCCGCGCCGTGCTCGACTGGTTCAACGCCGCCGGCGACTACACGGCCATCTTCACGCAGAACGCCACCGCCGCGCTCAAGCACGTGGGCGAGTCGTATCCGTTCGCCCCGGGCGGCCACTGCCTCCTCACGGTGGACAACCACAACTCGGCGAACGGAATCCGCGAGTTCGCGTCGGCCCGCGGCGCGTGCGTCACGTACGCGCCGGTGACGGTCCCGGAGCTGCGGATCGATCGCGCGCGTCTCGGTGAGCTGCTCCGGCTGGGCGCCGGCGGACAGAGCCCCCGGCTGTTTGCCTTTCCCGCGCAGTCGAACTTCTCCGGCGTCAAGCATCCGCTCGATCTGATTGACGACGCGCACGGCCGAGGCTGGGACGTGCTGCTCGATGCCGCGGCGTTCGTCCCGACGAGCCGGCTCGACCTGACGGCGGTGACGCCGGACTTCGTGAGCGTCTCGTTCTACAAGATGTTCGGATACCCGACCGGCGTCGGCTGCCTGCTCGTGCGCAACAGCGCGCTGCCGCGGCTGCACCGCCCCTGGTTTGCCGGCGGCACCGTGAACTTTGCGTCGGTCCAGGGGCGCCGCCACATCCTGGCGCCGCGCGAGGCCGGCTTCGAGGATGGCACGCTGAACTACCTCGCAATCCCGGCCGTGGAGATCGGGCTCCGGCACCTCGCCGCGATCGGGATCGACACGATTCAGACGCGCGTCCGGTGCCTCACCGGCTGGCTGATCGACGGCCTGGTCCGGCTGTGCCACAGCAACGGGCGCCCGATGGTGCGCATCTACGGGCCGCTGACCACCGCCGGCCGCGGCGGCATCGTCACCATGAACTTCTACGATCCCGACGGGCATCTGCTGGATTACCGCCGCGTGGAGGAGCTGGCGAGCCGCGAGCGGATCTCGCTCCGCACCGGTTGCTTCTGCAACCCGGGCGCGGGCGAGGCGGCGGAGGGCCTCACGGAGGAAGACGTCGACGAGGCGATCGAGGAGCAGGCGGACCTGACGCTGCCGCGATTCCTGCAGATCATCACGCATCGCGGCGGCAAGAGCGCCGGCGCCATCCGCGCCTCACTCGGCATCGCCAGCAACTTCGCCGACATCCACCGCTTCCTGCGGTTTGCGGCAGGCCTGCGCGACCAGACGCGCCTGACGATCGGCGAGGTCAGCTTCGACATCGCGTCCTGCCGCGTCATTCGCGACGGCAGTTAGGACGTTGTAACATGGCCCCGCGTGCAGGAGGACCTTTCATGAAGCGTTGCGCAGCCATTCTGATTCTCGGCGGCATGAGCGTGCCGGCGATGCTGGGCGCCCAGGCGGGTCAGGCGCCGGCCTGCGCCGCCGGCAACGGCGGCCTGCAGCTGCCCGCCGGCTTCTGTGCCGCGGTCGTCGCCGACGAGACCGGCCCGGCGCGGCACCTGGTGGTGGCGGGCAACGGCGACATCTACGTCGCGCTGCGGAACGCGCCGAACGCGCCGGGAGGCATTCTGGCGCTCCGCGACACGAACGCCGACGGCCGCGTCGACGTGCGCGAGAAGTTCGGCGATTCCGGAGGGACGGGTCTCGTCCTGCACAACGGCCACCTCTATCTCTCGCGGGACGATGCTGTCGTGCGCTTCCCGATGAAGGAGGGCCAGCTACTGCCGGCGGGGCCGATGGAGATGGTCGTGAGCGGGTTTCCCCGGCAGCAGGTACACCCGACCAAGTCGCTCGCGTTCGACACGCGCGACGGCCTCTACGTGAACGTCGGCCTGCGGGCGAACTCCTGCTCCGACCCCGACCAGGCCAAGGCGCCAGGCCTGAACCCGTGCACGTACCTCGAGACCGGTGGCGGCGTGTGGCGCTTCGACGCGAACCGGACCGGCCAGGTGTTCGGAAAGGACGGACGACGGTTTTCGACCGGGCTGCGGCAATCGAACTCGCTCACCTGGAACGCGACGGCCGGCGCGCTCTATCTGATACAGCACGGCCGCAACGGCCTGAACCGGTGGACCGAGTACTACTCGACCGAGCTGAACGCCGAGAACCCGGCCGAGGAGCTCCAGCGGATCGACGAGGGCGCGAACTACGGGTTCCCGTACTGCTACCTCGACCCGCAGCAGAACGTTCGCGTGCTCGCGCCGGAGTACGGCGGCGACGGGAAGAAGACCGGCGACTGCGCGAAGTATCCGCTGCCGGCGGCGGCGTTTCCCGCGCACTGGGCGCCGAACGATCTGCTGTTCTATACGGCCTCGCAGTTCGGCGACCGCTATCGCGGCGGCGCCTTCATTGCCTTCCACGGATCGGGCAGCCGGTCGCCGCTCCAGCAGGCTGGCTACAAAGTGGTGTTCCAGCCGATGCGCGACGGCAGGGCTGCGGGCCGGTACGAGACGTTCGCCGACGGATTTGCCGGAAAGCCGTTCGTCATGACGCGTGAGGAAGCGGCCGCACGGCCGATGGGCCTCGCGCAAGGTCCCGACGGCTCGCTCTTCATCGTCGACTCGGTCAAGGGAAGGATCTGGCGCGTGATGTACCGGCCGGGAGGTCGGACGTCCTAGCCCCCTTCGGCACGTGGCGGTCGCCGCTGCCGGCCGCCGCGGTGGCCGCCGGCGGCCTCCGCCTGAGCGCCGTACAGCTCGACGGCGATGCGGTGTACTGGCTCGAGGGGCGCCCGCAGGAGGGCGGGCGGTCGGCCCTCGTCTGCTGGCGGCCCGGTCGAGCGCCTGAAGAGGTCACCCCCCGCGATTTCAACGTCCGCAGCCGCGTGCACGAGTACGGCGGCGGCGCGTACGTGGTGCGCGACGGCGTCATCTACTGCGTCAACTTCAGCGATCAGCGCGTGTACCGACTCGCACCGGGCGGCGCGGCGGAGGCGATCACGCCTCCCGGGTCGTTCTTCTATGCGGATTTCGAGATCGACACACGGCGCCGGCGGCTGATCTGTGTTCGCGAGGATCACTCACGGCCGGGCGAGCCGGTCAACACGCTGGCCGGCATCCCGATCGGTCCGGCTGCTTCGGGCCCGGCTGAAGCCGGGCACTACGAAAGCCCAGACTCGTACTACGAGAACTCAGACTCGTACGTAGTGTCCGGCTCTAGCCGGACCTCAGACGCCGGCTTCAGCCGGACCATGGAGGCTCTCGCCTCCGGCTACGACTTCTACTCGACGCCCCGTCTCAGTCCGGACGGCACGCGCCTCGCCTGGCTGGCGTGGCGCCATCCGTTGATGCCCTGGGACGGAACCGAGCTCTGGGTGGCCGACGTGGACGACGCCGGAGCGTTGTCGGGGGCGGTACGCGTGACCGGGTCGGAAGACGAGTCCATCTACCAGCCGGGGTGGGGACCGGACGGATCGCTGTACTACGTCAGCGACAGGGACGGCTACTGGAGAATCTACGGCTTGGCCCCGCCTTCGCCGGCCGCCTCCTTTCCAGGGCCGGCTTCGGCGAGGCCTCGCCGAAGCTTTGCGCACGCGACCGATGAGCGCAAAGCGGAGGCGGGTCGTTCCATCGTTCGCGATTCACCGGAGGAGGCCGAGTTCGGGCGGCCGCAATGGGTCTTCGGGACCTCCACCTGGGCATGTGCCGGCGCATCGACGCTCGTCGTTTCCTACACACGGCTGGGCCGCTGGCATCTGGGGACTGTCGACCTCGCGGATGGTGAGCTCACCCCGGTCGCCGGAGACCTTCAGCCGCACGACTGGCTGGCGGCCGACGCCGCGCATGCGGTGTTCGTGGCCGGGTCGTCCACGGCGCCGGACGCAGTGGCCCGTCTGAATCTCGCCACCGGAGCCGTCGAGACGCTGAGACGCGGATCGCACGTGGAGCTCGACGCCGCGGATATCTCGCTCGCCGAGCCGATCACGTTTCCGACCGCGCGAGGACGCGAGGCCCACGCGTTCTACTACGCGCCCTGCAACCGGGCGTTCAGCGCGCGGGCAGGGGAGGCGCCGCCGCTCGTGGTCATCACGCACGGCGGACCGACGGCGGCCGCTCGTCCGACGCTCGACCTCGCCATTCAGTACTGGACGACGAGAGGGTTTGCGGTGGTCGACGTGAACTACGGCGGGAGCTCCGGCTACGGCCGCGCCTATCGCGAGCGTCTGAACGGCGAATGGGGCCTCGTCGACGTCGAGGACGTGATCCATGCGGCGCGCTTCCTCTCCGGCAGCGGCCGCGCGGATCCGGCGCGCCTGATCATCCGCGGCGGCAGCGCCGGCGGGTACACCACGCTCGCCGCGCTGACGTTCCACCCCGGCATCTTCAAGGCGGGCGCCAGCTACTTCGGCATCAGCGACCTCGAGGTGCTCGAGATCGACACGCACAAGTTCGAGTCGCGCTACTCGCACCGCCTGATCGGGCCGTACCCGGAGGCGAACGCGATCTATCGGGCCCGGTCGCCGATCCATGCGATCGACCGCCTGGCGTGTCCGCTCATCCTCTTCCAGGGGCTCGAAGACAAAGTGGTGCCGCCGAATCAGTCGCAGATGATGGCCGACGCGGTGCGAGCCAAGGGCCTGCCGGTCGCGTATCTGGCGTTCGAGGGGGAGCAGCACGGCTTCCGCAAGGCGGACACGATCATCCGCAGCCTGGAAGCGGAGCTCTATTTCTACGGCAAGGTATTCGGCTTCACCCCGGCCGATGTCATAGAGCCGGTTCCCATCGACAACCTCTAGCCTCGTGCTAGCATGCGCGCATCGGGCCCGCCTGAAGGCGGGCACTACGTACGCCTGATGTAGTGGTACGTACGCCTGATGTAGTGCCCGGCTTCAGCCGGGCCTAATCGAGGACTACATGCGAAGACACGCCTTGTTCCTGTGTCTCATCGCCGCCATTGTTTCCGTTTCGGCGGAGGAACGGATCGACCAGGACGCCTACTGGAAGATCCGGCAGGAGGGCACCGCGAATTCCAAGATCCTCCAGACGCTCCACATGCTGACCGACGTGTACGGTCCGCGGCTGACCGGCTCGCCGAATCTGAAGGCGGCCGGCGAGTGGGCGATCGTGCAGATGCACGCGTGGGGTCTGAAGAACGGCCGTCTCGAGCCGTGGGAGTGGGGCCGTCCCGGATGGACCAACGAGCGGCTGGTGGCGCACATCGTGTCGCCGGTGAAGGATGCGCTCGTCGCGGAGGTGCTGGCGTGGACCCCAGGTACGAACGGGGTCGTGCGGGCGCCGACGGTGCAGATGACGCTGCCGCAGCGTCCCACCCGTGAGGAGCTCGACGCACATCTCGCGCCGCTCGCGCGCGCGGTGCGTGGGCGGATCGTCCTCGTCGGGACGCCGCAGCGGGTGCTCGTGACGTTCAATCCGCCCGCGCTGCGCCGTGAGGATGCCGACGTGCTGCAGCAGCTGAACGCGGCGCCGGCGCAGCCGGCGCGCCCACCGGGGCCGGCGCGCCAGGGGCCGCCGCCGCTGACCAACAGCCAGCTGCAGGAGCAGATCAATCAGTTCCTGCTCTCGAGCGGCGCGCTCGCCCGGATCAACGACGCCGGCCGCGACCACGGGCAGATCCGCGCGTTCCAGAACGCCACGTACGACGTCGCGAAGGCGCCGCCGACGCTCGTGATGCGGAATGAGGACTACGGCCGCGTCTGGCGCCTCCTGGACGACGGCCGGCCCGTCGAGCTGGAGCTGGACATCGTCAATGCGCTTCACCCCGAAGGCCGCACCGCCTACAACACCATCGCCGAGATTCCTGGAACGGACAAGGCCGACGAGCTGGTGATGCTCGGCGGGCATCTCGACTCCTGGCATGCAGCCACCGGCGCCACCGACAACGCGATCGGCTGCGCCGTGGTCATGGAGGCGGCGCGCATTCTGGCGGCGGTGGGCGTGAAGCCGCGGCGGACGGTGCGGCTGGCGCTCTGGAGCGGGGAAGAGCAGGGGCTGCTGGGGTCGCAGGCGTACGTCAGGGACCACTTCGGCACGTTCGAAGCCCCGAAGCCCGCATACGCGAAGCTGTCCGCCTACCTGAATATCGACACGGGCACCGGACGGGGCCGGGCGCTGACCGTCTTCGGGCCCCCGGCGGCGGGAGCCGTGCTTCGCGAGGCGGTGTCGCCGCTCGTCGATCTCGGCGTGCTCGGCGCCATGACGACCCGACGCCGTCAGCGGGGCGGCACCGACCACACGTCGTTCAACGAGGCGGGGCTGCCCGGCATCAACGTGCTCCAGGACCCGATCCAGTACCAGTCCTACACGTGGCACACCAACCTCGACACCTACGAACGGATCGTCGAAGATGATGTGAAGCGGGCGGCGGTCGCCATTGCCGCGACCGTGTACCATCTGGCGATGCGGGACGAGCTGCTGCCGCGCTTCGGCCGCGACGATATGCCGAGCCGGCCGCCGCAGGCGCCGCCGCCACAGCCGCCGCCGGCTCCGGTGCCGGCGACTCAGACAGGCGCACAACCATAGAGGGTACGTGGGCCGGGTGCCGCGGTGAACATGATCGTTCCGCGGACCCGGCTGAATGAGGACACCATGTCGAAGCGCATTCTTCTTGCGGCGCTGGCCGCTCTGATCATTCCGGCCAACGGCTCCGTCCTGGCGCAGCGGCCGGCCACCACGGTACAGGTCTACAAGTCGCCCACCTGCGGCTGCTGCGCGAACTGGGTGAAGCACCTGCAGCAGCATGGCTTCGCCACGCAGGTCACCGAGATGGAGGACGTGTCGGCGGTGAAGGCGAAGTACAACGTGCCCGACCGCGTGCAGTCGTGCCACACCGCGGTGGTGGACGGCTACGTGCTCGAAGGGCACGTGCCCGCGGCCGATGTGCAGCGGCTGCTCAAGGATCGTCCGGCGATCGCCGGGCTCGCAGTCCCCGGCATGCCGATCGGATCGCCGGGCATGGAAGTGCCCAGCATGAAGCCGCAGGCGTACGACGTGATCGCGTTCGACAAGCAGGGGCAGCTCAAGGTCTTCGCGTCGCACTGACGTGCGATCGCGAAATGTACGAATTGACGAATCTACGAATTGACGGATTGACGATTGGCAATTCGTCAATCCGTCAATTCGTCAATCCGTAAATTCATCATTCACATGGAGGCGCTCTTGGTGAGTCTGACTGAGTTGTGGCTTCCCATTCTGGTTGCCGCAGTGCTGGTGTTCTTCGCCAGCTACGCGATCCACATGGTGCTCGGGTATCACCATAGCGACCATCGTCAAGTTCCGAACGAAGCGGCGGCGATGGACGCGCTGCGCGGGCTGAACCTCGCGCCGGGCGACTATCACATGCCGCGCCCCTCCTCGCCGGCCGCGGCGAGCACGCCCGAATTCACCGCCAGGCTGAAGAAGGGGCCGGTCGTCATGATGACCGTCTTCCCGCCCGGCGACATGCGGATGGGCGGCCGGCTGGCGCAGTGGTTCGTCTTCTGCCTGGTCGTCGGCCTGTTTGCGGCCTACCTCGCAAGCCGCGCGCTCCGGCCCACCGCGCCCTACATGGAAGTATGCCGCTTCGCTTCCACCGTGGCCTTCATCGGCTACGGCCTGGCGCAGTGGCCGAACTCGATCTGGTACAACCGCCCGTGGTCGACGACGATCAAGAACACGGTCGACGCGCTCGTGTACGGACTGCTCACCGGCGGCGCGTTCGGGTGGCTGTGGCCTAGGTAAAATCCCAAGTCCCAAATCCCAAGACCCAAACCCGAAGCGGACGATGCACTATCTGCTGTTTTATGACGTCGTCGATGACTACGTGAGCCGGCGCGCGCCGTTCCGCGCGGCGCACCTCGCGCTGGCGCGCGACGCGGTGGCGCGGGGCGAGCTGGTGCTGGGCGGCGCGCTGGCGGATCCGCCTGACAGCACCGTGCTGCTCTTTCGCGGCAGCTCGCCCGAGGTGGCGGAGAAGTTCGTGAAGAACGACCCGTACGTCGCCAACGGTCTGGTCACGCGCTGGCGGGTTCGCGAATGGACGACGGTGGTCGGCGCGCTGGCCGAATCGCCGCTGCCGGGAGAACGGGCACGCCATCGTACGTAGTGCCGGGCTTCAGCCCGGCTAAAGCCGGGCACTACTTACGGACGGGTCCGGCTAAAGCCTTGCACTACGTACGGAAACTCCAGGCACCCTGGGCACCTCGGGCACCTCGGGCACCCTGCGTCAGTTCCTTCGCACCCCTGAGTACTCCAGCATCTGCGTCGTGAGATCCATCGGGTACGAGATCGTCACGTCGGTGATCGCGCCGTCGGCGCCCATCACCGGCGTGAGCGTCGGCATCACGAACCCCGTATAGGAGGGGAGCGCCAGCGCGTCGACGCGCGCGACGATCTCGTCGCGCACCTTCGCGTCGAAGTGGATGCCGTAGGTCTCGAAGAGCCTGGCCGCCGCGGCCGCATCCCCTTCGGACTTGATCCGCTGCACCTCGGCGAGCAGGCGGCCGACCCCCTCACGGAAGGCCGCCGCGTCCACCATCACCAGGTAGCGCTTCCCGTCGCGCGTGCGCTCCTCGATCGCCTTCGTGTTGGCCATCAGCCACCGCACGATCATCTGGCGGTTGCGCATGTGGTCTTCCTCGATCTGCGTTCCTTCGCGGACGCGCCGCAGCTGAACGAGCGCGTTCCGCGTGTACGACTCGTACTCGGCGCGCACGATCGCGTCCTGGTCGGCGGCCGGAATGGCCCCGAGCTCGACCATCTTCGGGTCGGCGAGAAAGTAGAGCGCAATCAGATCGGCGCGTCCTTCCTCCAGCGCGGAGAAGTGCTCCTTGATGAGCGCCTGCGGCGAGCCGGCCAGCCCCTCCTTCTGCCGCCCCGAGGCGTGGCCGAGCACTTCGTGCAGATCGGTGGTGAGCTCGGCGGCCAGCGCGCCCTGCCGCACGCCCCGGTCGATCTCCTCCTGCGTCCACGAGAACTCGCTCCGCATCGACCCCGGCGTCGCCTGATCGGACGCCTCGCGGACGTTCGACAGCGAGATCGACTTGCTCCCGTACTGCTCGCGGATGCGCTGGTCGTTGGGCAGGTTGATGCCGACCGGCGTGACCGGGCCGGCGTCGCCGGCTTCAACGACGACGTCGATGGCGTTGGCGATGATGCCGGTGACGTTCGGCTTGCGGTACGCGGGGTTCCAGGGCATCCGGTCCTCGAACCACTGGGCGTTGGCGGCCAGCGTCCGGATGCGGCCCGTCTTCTCCCGGTTCACATAGAAGACGACCGCCTCCCACGACCCCTTGATGCCGCGCGGGTCCATGTAGACCTCGATGAAGCCGTTGATCGTGTCCACGGGGGAGTCACGGTCCTGCACCCACGCGATGTCGAACTTGGCGCGGTCGGCGTCGTCGCCGGTCCGGTACCACTGGACGAGCGCGCGAAGCGCGTTGGCCATCGGATCGGTCGCAAAGGGCACCGCCGCCTCCAGGTGCCGGACGATGCCGGCGATCTGCGGGCCGTAGCGGCCGTCGATCCGGTAGACTTCTTCGATGAGCCGTCCCGTGGCTTTGACCAGCCGTGAGTTCAGCCCGTTGCGCTCGGTGAACCCCTCGAGATCCGCCAGGCTCACGCCCGAGTAGAGGTTGTTGGCGCTCGACGTGAGGATGTCCCTGCCGGGCCCGGGCGTCTTGTTGGTCACGATCGGATCGAGGGTCGGATCGAAGAACATCGGGCCGAGGCGATCGAGCATGGCCTCGAGCGGTTCGCCGGCGCGCGTGGTGAAGGTCGCGCCCGACGCCGCCGCGCTCTGTGCCGCCGCGCGGAGCGCCTCCGGCGCGAGCCTCAGCACGAACTTGCGGGCGGTCAGGTTGTTGTAGGGGCCGTTGTTGATCCAGAACAGCTTCGTATAGCGCTGGATCTCGGCGAGCGCCGAGGGATCGACGCCCTGCGGATGCGCGACGATCTGCTCGACGATGCCGCGCATCTCCAGCGCGTCGCGGTGTTTCTGATCGATGAAGATGTCGCGGCCCGCGAGCGCCGCCTGGTACAGATGCCAGATCAGCGTCTTCTCGCGGAGCGGCAGCGACGCAAAGCCGTCGGCGTACAGCTGCACGACCGCCGCGTCGTCCACGCGCTCGAGGAGGTGCTTCCGCCCGCTTTCGTCGGGGGCCGCCGCGGCGCCCGCGGCTTCCGGGTCGCCCCGCTCGCCGCGGGACGGGCCGGCGCAGGAGGCCGCCAGGAGCGCGGCCAGAACGCACACGAATCTGGGGAGTGGCATGCAAACCAATTTACAATAGGCGCCCGGCCATTGCTGAACCGTCTACGGCGTCGGAAGGCGCGCACGGCCGCGCTGTGCGGAGCGGCAGCGCTGTCTCTGCTGTTCGGCGCGGCGGCCGCGTACGCACAGTTCGACTTCGGCTTCCGCGGCGAGAGCAATACGCCGGCCCGCCGTCCGCCGCCGCTGCGGCACGATCGGGCGTTCTCCTTCTGCCGGATCGCGTACACGAGCGTCCGCCGCGAGCCGTCCGGCGGCGGGTGGCGCACCGACTACCCGTACGGCGAGATCAACCTGATGATCCGGCTCTCGGAGCTGACCAAAACGCCCGTCCCCTTCGAGGGCAGCCGCCGGCCGACCCACTATGTCGTCCGGCTCACCGACGAGGCGCTCTTCGAGTGTCCGTTCACGATGGCGTCCGACGTCGGCACCATCGGGCTGCTGCCGAGCGAAGTCGTACAGCTCAGGCAGTACCTCCTGAAGGGGGGATTCCTCTGGGTGGACGACTTCTGGGGCACGCCCGCCTGGCAGCACTGGACGCGCGAGATCTCCAGGGTGCTGCCGCCGTCCGAGTATCCGATCGAGGACGTGCCGCTCGACGATCCGCTCTTCAGCAGCCAGTTCATCGTCACGGCCGTGCCGCAGATCACCAACATCGGGTTCTGGCGCCGCACCGGCGGCCGTGAGACCTCCGAGCGGGGCCCCGACAGCCGGGAGCCGCACCTGCGCGCCATCCGCGACTCGGACGGCCGCATCATGGTCGTGATGACCCACAACACCGACGTCGCGGACTCGTGGGAGCGCGAGGGCGAGGACCCCGGCTTCTTCTACCAGTTCTCGCCCGCCGGGTACGCGCTCGGCGTGAACGTGCTCCTCTACGCGATGACGCACTGAATGGGGTCGACTCCCGACCCCATTAACAAGGTCCGCACCGCCCACCGCGTCATCTTCATCGATCTCGCGCGCGCGCTGGCCGTGGTGCTGATGGTCTCGGGGCACACCGCGAGCGCGCTGCTCGCCATGAGCTACCGGACCGGCGCCTGGATCGATGCGTGGGACTTCCAGCGCGGGCTGACGTCGGCGCTGTTCCTGCTGCTGGCCGGCTTTGCCTTCAGCGTGGCGACGGCCAGGCACTGGGCCACCCACCTGCAGCTCTCGCCGGCGGTCGTCGGCCGCGCCCGCCGGTTCCTGCTCTTCGTCGTGCTCGGCTACGCGCTCCACTTTCCGGTGCCGCGCCTCGCCGGGCTCGCCACGGCCACCGACGGGCAGTGGCGGTCGTTCCTCGCGGTCGACGTCCTGCAGCTCATCGGCGTGTCGCTGCTCTCCGTGCAGGCGCTCGTGCTCGGCGCCAGGAGCCGGCGTGTCTTCGCGGCGGCGGCGTTCGCCATTGCGGTCGCCCTCGTCACCGCGTCACCGTTCATGTGGGCGACGGACTGGAGCGGGCGGATGCCGGCGGCGCTCGCGGCGTACCTCTCGCCGGGCACAGGCTCGCAGTTTCCTCTCTTCCCGTGGTCCGCCTACGTCTTCATCGGCGCCGGCGCCGGCCAGCTCTACGCGCGCTGGGGCGCGGGCCATCTCGGCGCGTTCGCGCGCTGGGGCATGATTGCCGGCGCCATCCTCCTGGCGGGCGCGCTCGCCGTGGACGGGGGGATCCCCGGCGACGTCGCCATCCGGACCGGCTCCTGCTTCCTCATCCTCGGCAGCATCGCGTATCTGAGCCGCTATGTCGGGCAGCTCCCGCACGTCTTCGGCGCGGTCGCGCAGGAATCGCTGCTCGTCTACTTCGTCCACCTCTGCATCGTCTACGGATCGGTCTGGAGCGCCGGCCTCGCCACGTACTACGGCACGGCGCTGGGCCCGGCGGCCACCCTGACCGCCGTGACGGCCGTCGTGCTGGCGGTGATCGCCCTCGCCCTGCAGTGGAACCGGCTCAAACATGCGCGGCCCCGGCTGGCCCGCCACGTCTCCTTTGCGACGGCGGTCGTCCTGGTGGGCTGGCTGATCTAGAACCGGTTTCATAACCGACCACGGGCGCCCAATTCCGTACGTAGTGCCGGGCTTCAGCCCGGCTAAAGCCGGGCACGACGTCGGTTATGAAACCGCTTCTAGTCAAGGCACAAGGCACAAGTCACAAAGAAATCACAGGTTGAGCCTTGTGACGTGATCGGCCGGGGTTCCACGCGGCACTCCCAGAAGGTATGATCGCGCTCATTACAGGCCTCGGAGCCTGGTTCGTGAGGCCCGAGGCCTGATTGCTTTCCGGGGAAGGATATAGCCGTGCTGGATGCTCTTTTCCAGGCTCTCTTCCGCTACCGGCCGGTGGTGTTTCAGCAGGGCGAGTTCCGCTTCGACCTCGGCACGGGCGCCCTGGTCGCCGCGGCGCTGGCCGGCACGGCCATGGTGGCCGCCGCCATCACCTATCGTGGCGTCCGCAACAAGGGCCGGCTTCGTGACCGCGTCGTCCTGACGGCGCTCCGGATGACGGCGCTGGCGCTCGTCCTCTTCTGCCTCTTCCGCCCCACGCTCATCGTGCGCGCCGCCGTAAGCCAGCAGAACGTCGTGGCGGTGCTCCTGGACGATTCCCGCAGCATGCAGATCCCCGACTGGAGCACGCGGCCGCGGGGCGAGTTCGTCAAGCAGCAGTTCGGCGGCCCCGAGAGCCCGCTGTTCAGGGCCCTGTCGGAGCGGTTTCTCGTCCGCGTGTTCCGCTTCTCGTCGCGGGCCGGCCGGCTCGAGTCGGCGAATCAGCTGGCGTTCGACGGCACTCAGACGCGGCTCGGTGCGGCGCTCGACGGCGCGAGGGAAGAGCTCGCCGGGCTTCCGGTCTCCGGCGTCGTGCTCGTCTCCGACGGCGCCGACACGAGCGACGCCTCGCTGGCCGACGCGCTGCTCGGCCTGAAGGCGGAGAAGCTGCCGGTGTACACGGTCGGCGTCGGCAGCCCGCAGCTGCCGCGCGATCTGCAGGTCGACCGCGTCAGCACGCCGCGGGCCGTCCTGAAGGACGCGACGCTGCTCGTCGATGTGGTCGTCACGCAGACCGGATACAGCGGGCGCACCGTGACCGTGGACGTCGAGGACGAGGGGCGGATTGTCGGCTCCGAGCAGGTGCGCCTCCCGATGGACGGCACCCCCGCGACGGTGCGTGTCCGCGCGGCCGCGACGGAGCCGGGCCCCAGGCTCTTCCGGTTTCGCGTGGCGCCGCAGCCGGATGAAGTCGTGGTCCAGAACAACGTCCGCGAGTCGCTCATCCAGGTCCGCGACGCCCGCGAGAAGATTCTGTACTTCGAGGGCGAGCCGCGCTTCGAGATGAAGTTCCTGCGGCGCGCGGTGACCGACGACAAGAACCTGCAGGTGGTCGTGCTCCAGCGGACCGCCGACAACAAGTTCAGCCGGTTCGAGGTGGACGGCGCCGACGAGCTGGTCGGCGGGTTCCCGAAGACGCGCGAGGAGCTCTTCTCGTACCGCGCGCTGATTCTCGGCAGCATCGAGGCCGGCGCGTTCTCGGGCGACCAGCTCCAGATGATTGCCGACTTCGTGGACCGCCGGGGCGGCAGCCTGCTGATGCTCGGCGGCGCGCGATCGCTGAGCGAGGGCGGGTACGGCGGCACGCCTGTGGCCGACGTGCTGCCGCTGGCGATCGATCCGCGCACGCGCGCGTCGGAGCCGTCGGATCTGGCGCGCCTGCAGATCGCGCCGACGCGCGCCGGCCAGACGCATGCCGCGACGCAGATCGCGGCCACCGAGGAGGCCTCCGGCGCCCGCTGGCGCGACCTCCCGCAGGTCACCAGCGTCAACGCGCCGCTTCCGCCCAAGCCGGCGGCGACCGTGCTGCTCAACGGCACCGACGAGCGCGGGCGCACGCAGCCGGTGCTGACATGGCACCAGTTCGGCCGCGGCAGGGCCGTGGCGCTCACGCTGCAGGACACGTGGCAGTGGCAGATGCACGCCAGCATCTCGCTCGAGGATCAGACGCACGAGAACTTCTGGCGCCAGATCCTGCGGTGGCTGGTCGACGGCGTGCCCGGCGTGGTCGAGGCCCGCACGGCCTCCGACCGCGTGGAGCCCGGCGAGCCGGTCACGATCGAGGCCAACGTCGTCGACAAGACGTACGTGGAGCTGAACGACGCCGGCGTGACCGCCCGCGTGACGCGGCCCGACGGCTCGACGCTCGACGTCCCGCTCGAATGGACGGGCGAGCGCGACGGCCTGTACCGCGGCACCTTCGTGAGCGGCGGAGGCGGCACCTACGAGGTGGCCGTCGACTCGTCCCGCGCCTCGCAGATCATCGGCACCGGCGTGACCTTCGTGCGCGCCGGCCCGAGCGACGCGGAGTACTTCGATCCGACGATGCATGAGGGGCCGCTGCGGCGGATTGCGGAGGAGACCGGCGGGCGCTTCTATACCGCGGACGAGGCGGCGGGGCTGGCCGAGGACGTCCGCTACGGCGGCCGCGGCGTGACGTCGGTGGAGGAGCGCGAGCTCTGGAACATGCCGATCATCCTCATTGCGCTGATGGGCGTCGTCTTCGCGGAGTGGGGGTACCGGCGCGCGGTCGGGATGTCCTGATGCTGCGCGCGTTTCTCCTCATCGTCGTGGGCCTGGCGGGCGATCCCGAGCACGGCGAGCTGTTCCAGAAGTGGGGCACGGCGCTCGCCGACGCGTCCGAGAAGGTCGGCGTGACGCGCGAGCGGCTCGTCTACCTGGGCGAGGCGAAGGACGAGGGGCGCGTCCACGGCCGCGCCACGCGCGACGAGATCGAGAAGGCGCTGGCGGGCTTCGCGCAGGCGGCCGGCCCCGACGATGTGGTCTACGTCGTGCTGTTCGGGCACGGCAGCTACGACGGCCAGAGCGCGCGGTTCAACCTGCCGGGCCCCGACATGACGGCCGCCGACTTCGATCGGCTGCTGCGCAGGCTGCGGGCGCGGAACGTGGCGTTCGTGAACACCGCCAGCTCGAGCGGGCCGTTCGTCGAGGCGCTCTCGGCCGAGGGGCGGACGGTCATCGCGGCCACGCGCAGCGGCGCCGAGCAGTTCTCGACGCTCTTCGGCGGCTACTTCGTCGAAGCGTTTTCGGCCGAGGCGGCCGATGCCGACAAGAACACGCGCATCAGCATGCTCGAGGCGTTTCAGTACGCGAAGGCGGAGGTCACGCGGGCGTACGAGCGCGAAGGGCTGCTGGTCGTCGAGCACGCCGTGCTCGACGACAACGGCGACAAGATCGGCAGCCAGACCCCGTCGCCCACCGGCGCCGACGGCAAGCTGGCGGCCGCGCTGTCGCTCGGATCGGCGGCCGACGCGGCGCCGCTCCCCGACGACCCGCGGCTGCGGGCGCTCTATCTGGAGCGGCGCGAGCTGGAGCGCCGGGTGGAGTCGCTGCGGCTGCTCAAGGACAGCATGCCGCCGGCGAAGTACGCGAGCGAGCTGGAGCGCCTGGTGATTGAGGTGGCGCTGAAGACGCGTGAGATCCGCAAACTCGAGGGAGCCCCGACACCATGACTGACCGTGTGCTGACCAATACGCCGATGAGCGACGTCGTCGATCTCGAGTCGCCCGACGATCTCGCGCTGGCGGACCGGATGAGGGATGGCCGCGCGCAGGTGCTCTCCGAGCTGCACAAGGTGATCGTCGGCCAGGAGGAGGTGATCTCCCAGGTCCTCAACACGCTCTTTGTCGGCGGCAACAGCCTGATCGTGGGCGCGCCGGGGCTCGCCAAGACGCTGCTGATCCACACGATGGCGCGCGTGCTCGATCTGAAGTTCTCGCGCATTCAGTTCACGCCCGACCTGATGCCGTCCGACATCACCGGCACCGACCTCGTGCAGGAGGATCCGGCGACGGGCCGGCGGCAGATGGTGTTCGCGCCCGGGCCGATTTTCGCCAACATCGTGCTCGCCGACGAGATCAACCGCACGCCGCCCAAGACGCAGTCGGCGCTGCTCGAGGCGATGCAGGAGCACCGCGTCACGATTCAGGGGCGCACCTACACGCTGGACGAGCCCTTCTACGTCTTCGCGACGCAGAACCCGATCGAGCTCGAAGGCACCTACCCGCTGCCCGAGGCGCAGCTCGACCGCTTCATGTACCACATCGTCATCGACCACCCGCCGTACGACGAGGAGTACGACGTCGTGCGGACGACGACGGCGCTGCAGGACCCGAAGCTGAACCGCCCGGTCACGGGCGAGGATCTGATTGCGTTTCAGCGCCTGGTGCGCAAGGTGCCGGTGGCCGATCCCGTGATGCGTCACGCGCTGGATCTGGTGCGCGCCAGCCGTCCGAAGTCGGAGACCTGTCCGGAGAACGTGCGCAAGTGGGTGGCGTTCGGCGCCAGCGTGCGCGCGGCGCAGTACCTCGTGCTCGGCGGCAAGGCGCGCGCGCTGACCAGCGGCCGCTACCACGTCAGCTTCGAGGACATCCGGGCGCTGGCGCACCCCGTGCTGCGGCACCGCATCATCACCAACTTCCACGCGCAGTCGGAGGGCATCACGACCGACATGCTGACCGACCGGCTGCTCGGGGCCGTCCCGCTGCCGCGGAGCGGCATGTAGATGGAATTTACGAATCTACGGGTTTACGGATTTTCAAATTCGTAAATTCGTAAATCCGTAAATAGAGCAATGTCATGAGCTTAATGGCGTCGCACAACCCGTCGGCCATTCCCGGCGCGCGCTTCATGGATCCCGTGGTGCTCGCGCGCATCGGGAACCTGTCGCTCGTGGCGCGCGCGGTCGTCGACGGCTTCATCAACGGCCTGCACAAGGCGCCGTACTTCGGCGCGTCGGTCGATTTCGCCGAGCACCGCGGCTACGTGCCGGGCGACGACGTCCGGCGCGTCGACTGGCGCCTCTGGGCGCGGACCGACCGGTACTACGTCAAGGAGTACGAAGCCGAGTCGAACATGAACTTCTCGGTCCTCCTGGACGTGTCGAAGTCGATGGACTACGGCAGCATCGGCATCACCAAGCTCGATTACGCGCGCATGCTGACGGCGTGCCTGACCAATCTCGTGCACCACCAGCGCGACCGGGTCGGCTTTGTCGCCTTCGACAGCGAGGTCGTCGAGCACGTGCCGCCGTCGGCCAAGCACATGGAGACGGTGCTGCACGTCCTGGATCGACTCAAGGCCGGGCGGCCCGGAAGCCTTCGCGCGCCGCTGCACAAGCTGGCGGAGCATTTCGGCCGCCGCGGCGTGCTCGTCGTGATCTCGGACTTCTACGAGGACCCCGAAACGGTGGTGGATGCCGTGACGCCGCTGCGGTTCCGCGGCAACGACCTGATCGTCTTCCACGTGCTCGACCCGGCGGAGCTGAACTTCGGGTTCTCGAACGCGTCGGCATTCGAGGATCTGGAGAGCGGCGAGCAGATGCCGGTCGTGCCCGAGGCGATGCGGAAGGAGTATCAGTCGCTGGTGCGGGCGCACATCGACGCGCTCCAGCAGCGCTTCTCCGAGGTGCGCGTGGACTACACGCTGCTCGACACATCGCAGCCGCTGGATCACGCGCTGTTCCGGTTCTTGACCAGCCGGGAGAAGCGGATGAGGTTGCGGTAGGCGGACCTGAAGGTCCGCCTGGGTGAATGACATGTCCTTTTTGACGCCGCTCTTCTTCGTCGCGCTGGCCGGGCTGGCCATTCCGGTACTGATCCATCTGATCCAGCGCGAGAAGAAACAGGTCGTCCGGTTTCCGTCGCTCATGTTCGTGCAGCGGATCCCGTACCGGTCCGTGCGCCGCCGGCGGATCCACAACTGGCTCCTGCTGATGGTCCGCATGGCCGCGCTGGCGCTGATCGTGGCCGCCTTCGCGCGGCCGTTCCTCGAGCGCGATGAGGTGACCGCCGCGGCCGGCGAGGGCGCCCGCGAGGTCGTCGTGCTGCTCGATCGCAGCTACAGCCTCGGGTACGCCGACCGCTGGGAGCGTGCCCGGGCGGCGGCGTACGATGCCATCAACGGCCTGGGCGGCGGCGATCGCGGGTCGGTGGTGCTCTTCGACTCGGGCGCGGAGATCGCGCTGCGATCCGCCGCGGCCGGCGAGCGCCAGCGTCTGACGGCGGCGGTGGCGGCCGCCGGCGGTCCCACGGCCGCCGCGACGCGGTACGCCCCGGCGCTCAAGGTGGCCGGGAGCATCCTGGCCGAATCGCCGCTCCCGCGCCGCGAGGTCATCCTCATCAGCGACTTTCAGCGCGCCGGGTGGCGCGGCGAAGAAGGCGCCCAGCTGCCCGCGGGCACCACGGTGACGCCGGTGCCGATCACGACCGGCGGCGAGGTGGCCAACGCGGCCGTGACCGGCGTGTCGTTCGCGCGGTCGACCTTCTCCAGCCAGGAGCGGGTCGCGGTCACCGCCGTCGTCGTGAACCGCGGCACGCGGCCGCTCGCGGGCGGACAGCTGGCGCTCGAGATTGGCGGCCGGGCCATCCAGACCGAGCGGCTCGAGGTCGACGCGAACAGCTCGACGTCGATCACCTTTGCGCCGGTCACGTTGACGGCGGAGCCGATGCGCGGCACCGTCCGCGCAGGCGCCGACGCGCTGGCCGCCGACAACGTGTTCCACTTCGTCCTGACGCCGGCGCAGCCGGTCCGCGTGCTCGTGCTCGATCGCGCGGGCGGGGGCGGCAACGCGTTGTACCTGATGCGCGCGCTCGCGATCGGCGAGGCCCCGCGGTTCGAGGCGATCGTCCGGCCGCCGGCCGCGGTGTCCGACGATGACCTGCGCCGCGTGTCGGCGGTACTGGTGAACGACGTCGAGGTCCCGGCGGCGCTCGGGCGGCGGCTGCAGAAGTTCGTGGAGGGCGGGGGCGGCCTGTTCGTGGTGCTCGGCCCGCGCGCCACCTGGAGCGCGGAGGTCGATGTGCTGCCGGCGTCGCTGCAGGCGCCGGTCGATCGAACCCGGGGCGACGCGGCCCGCGTGGGCGCGCTGGAGTACACGCATCCGGTCTTCGAGCCGTTCCGGTCCCCCCGCAGCGGCGACTTCGCCGCCGCGCGGATCTACGGGTATCGCGCGGTCACGCCGACGCAGGACGCGCAGGTGCTGGCGCGTTTCGACGGCGGCGCGCCGGCGCTCCTCGAGCGGCGGATCGGTACCGGGCGGGTCCTCCTGTGGACCTCGACGCTGGACCTCGCATGGAGCGACTTTCCGCTGAAGCCGGTCTACCTGCCGTTCGTGCATCGCGCGATGCGCCACCTGGCCGCGTACAGCGAGCCGGCGCCCTGGCTCACGGTCGGGCAGGTGCTCGAGGCGTCGTTCGGATCGGGACGGGCGCAGCCGGCGAGCGGCGTCGTCCTCACGCCCTCCGGGCGCCGCGTGGGCGTGGGCGTGGACGAAGAGGGAGCCGAAGTGCTCGAGCTGGCCGAGCAGGGCTTCTACGAGCTGCGGAACCGCGCGGGGGATGCGGTCACGGCGGTGGTGGCGAGCAACGTCGACACGGCGGAGTCGGACCTCACGCCGATGGACCCGAAGGAGATTGTCGCCGCCGCCACCCGCGATGATGGCGGGCGGGCGGCTGCGTCGGCGGCGCCGCCGACGCCCGAGGCGCAGGAGCGATCGCAGCGGCTGTGGTGGTACCTGCTGTGCGTCGGGATTCTGCTGCTGGCTGCCGATACGTTGATTTCGAACCGGCTGTCAGAAGCCTAAACGCCCGCGGGGAAACGGGCGTATTCTGGGTTGGGAGATTCTGATGCTCGATCACGCCGAGGGAGCGCCCAGGGGATCCACGCCGCCGTCGACGCTGGCGGACATCGTCGGTGAAGTCCGGTCGCGCTGGCGGCTCAAGCTGGCGCTGCGCGGCGCGCTCCGCAGCATCGCAGTTGCCGTCGCGCTCTTCTTCGTGGCCGCCTACGCCCTCGAGTGGGCGCGTTTCAGCCCCGCCTCCATCATCGCCGCGCGGGCGCTGCTCGTGGCGGCCGTGCTCGGCTCCGTCTTCTTCTTCCTGGTGCGGCCGCTCCGGCGGCGCGTGACCGACGAGCAGGTCGCGCTCTACCTGGAGGAGCACGAGCCGTCGCTCGAGGCGAGGCTCGTCAGCGCCGTGGAGGCCAGCCGCGACGGCGCCGAGGCGCTCTCGCCGGCGCTGGTGCGGCGCCTGGTCGAGCAGGCGCTCGACGCCTGCGCGTCGAGCGGGGCCGCGCGGCGTGTTGAAGCGCCGTCGCTTCGCCGGTTCGGCCTGCTCCTGGCGGGCATCTCCGCCGCCGCCATTGTCTTCGTGCTGGTCGGCCCCGCGTTTCTGCGGAGCGCGCTCTCCGCCATTCTGCTGATCCAGCGCAGCGTCGAGGCGGCCGCGCCGTACCGCATCGAGGTGACGCCGGGCAACGCCACCGTGCCGAAGGGCGCGGACCAGAGCGTCGGCGCGACGCTGATTGGGTTTACCGCCGAGGATGCGGTGGTGATGGTGCGGCGCGCCGCCGACGGCGCGTTCGAGCCGCTGCCGCTCGTGGCCGACGAGCAGGGCGCGTATGAAGGCATGCTCTTCGACGTGTCCGCGCCGATCGACTACTACGTCGAGGCCGAAGGCGTGCGATCGCCGCTGTTTGCGTTGAAGGTTGTCGAGGCGCCGTACGTCCAGCGGATGGAAATCGAATACCACTTCCCGGCCTACACCGGGCTCGAGCCGCAGAAGATTGAAGACGGCGGCGACATCGCGGTGCTGGCCGGCACCGAAGTGCGCGTCCGCGTCGTCCCGACCATGGCCACCAGGGGAGGCCGGCTCGCGCTCAACGAAAAGGAGTCGGCCGACCTCACGCCGCAGCCGGACGGGTCGCTGACCGGCTCGTTCAAGGTCGCTCGCGACGGGTTTTACCGCGTCGAGCTCGACTCGCCGGCCGGCGAGCGGGCGGCCGCGTCGCCGGAGTACACGATCGACGTGCTGGCGGATATGCCGCCGACCGTGTCGTTTGCCAAGCCGGGACGCGACACGTCGGTCTCGGCCATCGAGGAGGTCTTTGTCGAGGCGCAGGCGGAAGACGACTTCGGCGTGCGCGATCTCGATCTCGTGTACTCGGTCAACGGCGGCCCCGAGAAGACCGTGAAGCTGTTCGGCGGCCGCTCGAGGCTGCCGGAGGTCACCGCCGGGCACACCTTCTTCCTCGAAGAGTTCGGCGTGCAGCCGGGCGACTCGGTGTCGTACTACGCGCAGGCGCTCGACAGCGCGGCGCCGGGGCAGCGCGCGATGAGCGACCTGTACTTCCTGCGCATCCGCCCCTTCCGGCGCGATTTCCGGCAGGCGCCCTCGATGGGCGGCGGCGGAGGCATGGGCGGCGCGGGCGGCGCCCAGGTCGAGGCGCTCTCCGAGCAGCAGCGGCAGATCATCTCGGCCACCTTCAACGTGCAGCGCGATCGACGCAAGGTGACCTCCGCGAAGCTGCGTGAGAGCACGACGGTCGTGGCGCTCTCCCAGTCGCGGCTGCGGGAGCAGGTCGAAGGGCTGCTCACGCGCCTGAACAGCGAGCTGGTGCAGCGCGACCCCGCCTTCGAGAAGATCTCGCAGCTGCTGCCGCAGGCGGTGCAGGCGATGAAGGAGGCCGAAGGCAAGCTGGCCGAGGTCAGCCCCGACGGCGCGCTGCCGCCCGAGCACCGCGCGCTGCAGGTCCTGCAGAAGGCGGAAGAGGAGTACGAGTACCAGATCAGCGTGCAGCAGGGCGGCGGCGGGGGCGGGGGCGGCGGCAGCGCGCAGCAGCAGGAGCTCGCCGACATCTTCGAGCAGGAGCTCGAGAAGATGGCCAGCCGCTATGAGACCGCCAGCCGGGCGCAGCAGCAGAGCGGCGACCGCCAGGTGGACGAGCTGCTGGAGAAGCTGAAGGAGCTGGCGCGGCGGCAGGAGCAGGAGGCCGCGCGGCAGCGGCTGCGCGCGCTCGAGCAGGGCGGATCGGCCTCGGGCGGCGGCGCCCAGCAGCGGGCGCTGGCGGAGCAGGCGGAGGAAGCGGCGCGCCGGCTCGAGCGGCTGGCGCGCGAGGAGAACCGACCCGACCTGCAGGAGGCCGCGCGGCAGATGCAGCAGGCGGCCGACGCCATGCGGCGGGCCGCCGCCGGGGGCGACGGCAGCGCCGGCGGCCAGGCGGCGTCGGCGCTCGAGCGGCTGCGCGAAACGGAGCGGCGGCTACAGCAGATGCAGGCCGATCGCGCCGAGCGCGACGTCAACGACGCCATCCGGCAGGCCGAGGAGATCGCGCGGCGGCAGCGTGAAGTGGGTGCGGACGCCAGGGAGCTCGCCGGCGTGTCGCCGACGACCGCCGGGCGGCGCGACCGCGCGCGGCAGATCAGCGAGCAGAAGACCGACCTCGAGCAGCGGCTGAACACGCTCGAGCAGCAGCTGGATCGCGCGGCGCGCGATGCCGCCGCCAACGAGCGCGCCGCGTCGCGCAAGATGGCCGAGGCGGCCGGGTCGATCCGCGACAACCGGCTGGCCGACAAGCTGCGTTACTCGCAGAACCTGGTGAACCGCGCGGCTGCGCAGCAGACTGTCGAGGCAGCCGAAAACGACATCGCCGGCGGCATCGAGGAGCTGCGCAAGCGGCTGGGTGAGGCCGCCTCGGCGCTCGGCGAGGGCGAGAACGCCGGCAACCGCATGGAGACCGCGCTCGAGCGCGCGCGCCGTCTCGCGCGCGCGGCCGAGTCGCTGCAGGAGCGGACCCGCGAGCGCGCGCAGCAGGGCGCCCGCGGCGGCCAGCAGGGCCAGCAGGGTCAACAGGGCCAGCAGGGTCAGGGCCAGCAGGGGGAGCAGGGCCAGCAGGGGGAGCAAGGCCGGCAGGCACAGGGCTCCCAGGGTTCGCAGGGCTCGCAAGGCTCCGAGGGTTCGCAGGGCGGCCAGGGCGCTGAAGGCTCCCAGGCCGGCGGTGCGCAGGGCGGCCGCGGCAACGCCAACGGCGTGGCTGGCGGCGCGTACGGGCCGGACTTCGGTGGCGGGTATGGCTCCGGCTACACCGGGCCCGGCTTTGAGTGGGGGCGTCTGACGCCGGAGGACATCCGCCAGCTGCGCGGCGAGGCGCGCGAGTGGATGCGCGAGGCGCAGGCGCTGCGCGGCGACCTGGTCGCCGAGAACATCGACCCGCGGGAGCTCGATGAGATCCTCCGCTCGCTGAAGCGGCTCGAGGACCCGCGCCTCTACCAGGACGTGTCGGAGCTGCAGCGGCTGCAGTCCTCGATTGCCGAAGGGCTCAAGCGCTTCGAGTTCGGGTTGCGGCGGCAGGTCGACGCGACGCAGGCGAACGTGGTGCTCTCGGGCTCCGACGAGGTGCCGGAGGAGTTCCGCAAGCTCGTCCAGGAGTACTACCGGTCGCTGGCCAGGACACCGCGGTGACACGCGCGGCGTTCGTGGCCGTGATGGTGATGTGTCTGGCCACCACCGCGGCCGCCCAGTTCGGCCGCCAGTTCCGCGGCTTCGGCCCGCGCGGCTATCCGGTGAAGTTCGCCGGCCCCGACACGTTCGGGCACGGCTTCAATTTCTGCCGCGCCGCGTACACGAGCGGGCGCCGCGAAGCGGGCGGGCAGGGGTGGTCGACCGACTATCCTGACGCCGAGCTGAACTTCTCCATCCGTCTGGCGGAGCTCACCAAGACGCGCGTCAGCAAGGACGGCCGGGGCAGCCCCGACCATCTCGTCGTCCAGCTCACCGACGAGTCCGTCTACCAGTGCCCCTACCTGCACATGGAGGACGTCGGGACCGCCGCGTTCACCGATGCGGAGGTCCGCAGTCTCCGCGAGTATCTGCTCAAGGGCGGCTTCCTCTGGGTGGACGACTACTGGGGCAGCTACGCCTGGCAGAACTGGGCGTCGCAGCTGGCGCGGGTGCTCCCGCCGTCCGAATATCCCATCGAGGACATCGGCGCCGACCATCCGCTCTTCCGGATGATGTTCGACGTCAAGGCGCTGCCGCAGATTCCGTCGATTCAGTTCTGGCGGACGAGCGGCGGCTCCACCTCCGAGCGCGGCGCCGACAGCGCCACGCCGACGATCCGCGGCGTGTCGGATCGCCACGGCAACCTCATGGTGGTGATGACGCACAACACCGACATCTCCGACGCCTGGGAGCGTGAGGGAGAAGACCCGCGCTTCTTCTACCGGTTCTCGCCGAACGGCTACGCGGTCGGCATCAACGTCGTCCTCTACGCGATGACGCACTGAGGGTCATGAGACTCGAGCGGGCCGCCGCCGCACTGCTGCTCGTTGCCGCGCTCGTGCCGCTGGCGCTCGAGGCCGCGCAGCGGCGCGGCTTCCGCCAGCCGGCCGCGACGGTGCCGTACGACAGCCACTTCGTCTTCACGCGCATCCGGTACGGCGCCACCTTCGGGGGCGGCCGGTTCTTCGGGGGCGGCGGCTGGGAGCACGATTATCCGACCGCGGAGCGCAACTTCGCGGCCATCCTCGACTACATCACCAACATGCGCGTGCGGAAGGACGGCAGCAACATCCTCGACCTGGAGGACCCGCGCATCTTCGAGAACCCGGTGCTGTACATGTCGGAGCCGGGCTACTGGTCGAGCAATGACGCCGAGGCGAAGAACCTGCGGGCGTACCTGCTGAAGGGCGGGCTCATCATCTTCGACGACTTCGAGGGCGAGGGGCACTGGCGCAACCTCGCAGCCCAGATGCGGCGGGCGCTGCCCGATCACCATTTCATCAAGCTCGACGTGACGCACCCGGTCTTCCAGTCGTTCTTCTCGATCGAGCACCTCAACGTGCCGCATCCCACCGTGAACGTGCCGCCGTCGTTTCTGGCGATGTTCGACACCAACGACCCGTCGGGCCGCATGCTGGCGCTGGCCAACTGGAACAACGACCTCGGCGATTACTGGGAGTGGTCGGCCGAGGGCCTGTACGGCAGCGATCCCACCAACGATGCCTATCGCCTCGGCGTGAACTACCTCGTCTACGCGATGACGCACTAGCTTCGCAGAGTGCCTAAAGTGCCGAGAACCGGTTTCATAACCCCGGTCGTCACCGGCACCAATTCGTACGTAGTGCCGGGCTTCAGCCCGGCTAAAGCCGGGCACTACGACGGTTATGAAACCGCTTCTTGAGTGCCTAGATCCATTTTCATTTCGGCGTAGCGGCGGGCCTTCAGGCCCGCCGAGGCCGGGCTGAAGCCCGGCACTACGTACGCGGGCAATGTGAAAGGCACTCCAGGCACTCTGGTACGCCGCATGCTCCTTTCTCCCTGCGGAGCTGACAGAGCTCTTCAGAGGCGTTGGGCATCCGGCAGTGGGCAGTGGGCCTTGAGTATGATCGCCTGGTGGCGACCGCTCCCCGTCCCGACATCTGCAACACGATTCTCGACGCCATCGGCTCGACCCCGATGGTCCGCATCAACCGGCTGACCCGCGGGCTCGTCGACGCGCTGGTGCTGGCGAAGCTCGAGACCTTCAATCCGGGCAACTCGATCAAGGACCGGATGGCGGTCAAGATGATCGAGGATGCCGAGAAGGCCGGCCTGCTCAGGCCGGGCGGCACGATCATCGAGGGAACATCCGGGAACACGGGGATGGGCCTGGCCATTGCCGCGGTCGTGAGGGGCTACAAGTGCATCTTCACGACCACCGACAAGCAATCCAGGGAGAAGATCGACGCGCTGAAGGCGTTCGGGGCCGAGGTCATCGTCTGTCCGACCGACGTCGACCCCGAAGACCCGCGCTCCTACTACTCGGTCTCCTCGCGCCTGTCGCGCGAGGTTCCGAACTCGTGGAAGGCCAACCAGTACGACAACCTGTCCAACCTGCAGGCGCACTACGAGCAGACGGCCCCCGAGATCTGGGAGCAGACCGGCGGCCGCATCACCCATCTGGTGTGTGGCGTCGGGACCGGCGGGACGATCAGCGGCGTGGGGCGCTACCTGAAGGGGCGGAACCCCCGCGTGAAGATCTGGGGCATCGACACGTACGGGTCGGTGTTCAAGAAGTACAAGGAGACCGGCGTCTTCGACAAGAACGAGATCTATCCGTACATCACGGAAGGCATCGGCGAGGACTTCCTGCCCGCCAACGTCGATTTCGACGTGATCGACCACTTCGAGAAGGTCACCGACAAGGATGCCGCGATCATGACGCGCCGCATCACGCGCGAGGAGGGCATCTTCGCCGGCAACTCGGCCGGTGCTGCGATGGCCGGCCTGCTCCAGCTCCGCCAGCACTTCACCCGGGACGATGTCGTGGTCGTGATCTTCCACGACCACGGGTCGCGCTACCTGGCGAAGATGTACAACGACGAGTGGATGCGCGCGAAGGGGTTCCTCGAGGTCAGCGGCCTCACCGCGCGCGATCTGGTGGCGCTTGGCGTGTCAGGCGAGCTCCAGGCCGTGGAAGCGGCGCGGGCGGTCGAAGAGGCGATCCGCATCATGAGCGATCACGACTTCTCCCAGCTCTCCGTCACCCGCGACGGCCGCGTCGTCGGATCGCTCAACGAGTCGCACCTCTACAATGCGTTCGTCAGCGATCCCTCGATCAGGCGGCAGCCGATCGAGTCGATCATGCAGCCGGCGTTTCCCTTTGCCGACATCTCGACCCCGGTCGAGCTGCTGTCGAAGATGATCACGCCGGAGAACCCGGCGGTGCTGGTGAGGGACTTCAAGACGGAGAAGACGTTCATCATCACGCGGTCCGACATCATCCGCATGCTCACGTAGGCGCTACAGCGCCTTGACGATCTCCTCGACCACCTTCTTGGCGTCCCCGAACACCATCATCGTCCGGTCCATGTAGAAGAGCGGGTTGTCGACGCCGGCGTACCCGGCGGCCATCGATCGTTTGTTGACGATGACGGTGCGGGCCTTGTGGGCCTCGAGGATCGGCATGCCGTAGATCGGGCTCCCCGGCTGCTCGGCGAGCGGGTTCACGACGTCGTTGGCGCCCAGCACGAACGCGACGTCGGTGGCGCCGAAGTCGCTGTTGATGTCCTCCATCTCGGCGACCTGCTCGTACGGGACGTCGGCCTCGGCCAGCAGCACGTTCATGTGTCCGGGCATGCGGCCGGCCACCGGGTGAATCGCATAGCGCACCGTCACGCCGCGGGCGAGCAGCTTGTCGGCCATCTCCTTGACGGCGTGCTGAGCGCGGCCGACGGCCAGGCCGTAGCCGGGCACGATGATGACGCTGTCGGCGTTGCTGAGGAGGAACGCGACGTCTTCGGGCGATCCGGCCTTGACCGTCTTCTGCCCGGCGTGGGCCGCGACGGCGCCCTCGGCGGCGCCGAAGCCGCCGAGGATCACGCTGAAGAACGACCGGTTCATCGCCCGGCACATGATGTACGACAGGATGGCGCCCGACGAGCCGACGAGCGATCCCGCGATGATCAGCATCGAGTTGTTCAGCGAAAACCCGATCCCGGCCGCCGCCCACCCCGAGTAGCTGTTCAGCATCGAAATCACCACCGGCATGTCGGCGCCGCCGATCGGGATGATGACGAGCACGCCGAGCACGAAGGCGAGCGCCGCCATAGTGAGAAACGGCGTCCACTGGCCGCCGGGCGCGGCGCTCACGAAGACGAGCCCGCTGCCGATCATGACGAGCGCCAGCACCAGGTTGAGCAGGTGCTGGCCCCTGAAGGTCACCGGCGCGCTGGAGAACAGGCGGCCGTACCGGCCGAGGCCCGCCAGCTTGCCGAAGGCGATCACCGATCCCGAGAACGTGAGCGCGCCCACGAACGTGCCGATGAACAGCTCGACGCGATTGCCCGCGGGGATCGGGTCCCCGACGCCGAAGGCCGGCGGGTCGCTGAGGACGGCGACCGCAATCAGCACGGCCGCCATGCCGACCAGCGAGTGCATCGCCGCCACGAGCTCCGGCATCTGCGTCATCTGCACGCGCCGGGCGATGACGAACCCGGCGGCGCCGCCGGCCGCCAGCACGGCGAGCGCGATGTCCACCCGCCTGGCGATGCTGAACGTCGTGAGCACGGCGATGGCCATGCCGGCCATGCCGAGCACGTTGCCGCGGCGGGCGGTGTCGGGATGGGAGAGGCCTCGGAGCGACAGGATGAACAGGACGCTCGCGAGCAGGTAGAGCAGGGCCACCAGGTTGGGTGACATCGCGGCTACTCGGCGGGTCCGCTTCGCGGGACCCGCCCTACGTCCTTCGGGCGATGGGAGGCCTTTTTCTTGAACATCTCCAGCATGCGCTGGGTCACCAGAAAGCCGCCGAAGGTGTTGACCGCGACGAGTGCGACGGCGACGGCCCCGACCAGCGGGGCGATGCCGCCGGCGCCCGAGCCGGCCGCGAGAATGGCGCCCACCATGATGACGGAGCTGATCGCGTTGGTGACGCTCATCAGCGGGGTGTGCAGCGCCGGCGTCACGTTCCAGACCACGTGGTAGCCGACGAAGATCGCGAGCACGAAGACGGTGATGTTCAGGATGGTGGGGTCGGCAGCGTTCGTCATGCGTGTGTGTGTTCCCGTGAGCGCGCGGGCGCCCCGTCGATGCAGACGAGCGCCGCCGCGACGATCTCGTCGCTGCGGTCGATCGTCAGGGCGCCGGTCGCCGGATCGGCCAGGAGGGCGACGAAGTTCAGCACGTTGCGGGCGAAGAGCGCGCTCGCGTCGGAGGGCAGCATCGCCGGCAGGTTGGCGTAGCCGACAATCCGCACGCCGTGCTTCACCACCACCACGTCGCGCTCGGTCAGGGCGCAGTTGCCGCCCTGTTCAACCGCCATGTCCACGATCACGGATCCCGGCCGCATCTGCCGGACCGTCTCCTCGCGGAGCAGCACCGGGGCGGGCCGCCCCGGCACGAGCGCGGTGGCGATCACGATGTCGGAGGCGCGCGCTCTCTCGTCGATGAGCGCCGACTGCCGCCGGCGGTACTCGTCGCTCATCTCGCGGGCGTAGCCGCCGTCCGTTTCCGCCTGGGCGCGCTCCCCCTCGGAGACCGGCACGTCGACGAATTTCGCGCCGAGCGACTCGACCTGCTCCTTCGTCGCCGGGCGCACGTCGAACGCCTCGACGACCGCGCCGAGCCGTTTGGCGGTGGCAATCGCCTGCAGCCCGGCCACCCCCGCGCCGATCACGAGCACGCGGGCCGCCTTCACGGTTCCCGCGGCGGTCATGAGCATCGGCAGAAAGCGCCCGTACTCGTTGGCGGCGACGAGCACGGCCTTGTAGCCGCCGATGTTGGCCTGCGACGACAGGACGTCCATGGCCTGCGCGCGCGTGATGCGCGGCACCGATTCGAGCGCGAAGGCGGTCACGCCGGTGGCCGCGAGCCGCTCGAGGGCGGCCTCGTCGTGCGGGGCCAGCAGCCCGATCAGCACCGACCCGCGGCGCAGGAGCGGCAGCTCGCCCGGCTCCGGGGCACGCACCTTCAGCACGACGTCGGCCTGGGAGTAGACCTCGGCGGCACGGGCGACGATGGTGGCGCCCGCTGCCTGATACGCCGCGTCAGGAAGGCTGGCGGCCGCCCCGGCCGCCGACTGGATCAGGCAGGTGTGTCCCTTCGTGACGAGTTTGCCGACCGTCTCCGGGGTCGCGGCGACGCGCGTCTCCCCGGACCGGGTTTCGGCTGGAACGCCGATGTGCATAGATAAATGGATTCCTCAGATGGGGAACTAGAAGCGGTTTCATAACCGACGTAGTGCCCGGCTTTAGCCGGGACCGACGTAGTGCCCGGCTTTAGCCGGGCTGAAGCCCGGCACTACGTACGAATTGGTGCCGGTGACCGGGGTTATGAAACCGATTCTAAGATTGTTACCGATGTTGCGTCAGATGCAAATAGTCACGATCGACGGACGGCCGGTTCGCTACGTCGAATCGGGCGACCCCGGCGGCGCGCCGCTCGTGCTCGTGCACGCGTTTCCCGTCGGCGTTGGCATGTTCGACCCGCAGCGCGGCGCGTTCCCCGGACGGCGCATCATCGCGCCGGCGCTTCCGGGCTTCGACGGCAGCGCGCCGTTGGCCGCGCCGTCCGTCGATGCTTACGCGCGGCATGTGATCGGCCTGCTCGACGCGCTGCGCATCGACCGCGCCGTGCTCGGCGGCGTGTCGCTCGGCGGCTACGTCCTGTTCGGCGTGCTGCGGCAGGCCGCGGCGCGCGTGGCCGGCATCATGCTCGCGGATACGCGAAGCGCGGCCGACACCGGGGAGGCCCGCGCCGGGCGAATCAGGATGCTCGGCGTGCTGCGCGACAAGGGGGTCCCTGCGGTGGCGGCCGACATGCTGCCGAAGCTCCTGGGCGAGACCTCGCGCCGGCGCCAGCCTGGCCTGGCGCAGTCGGTGACGCGGATGATCGAAGGCCAGACGGCGGAGGGGATCGCCGCCGCGATCGAGGTGCTGATGTCGCGGCCCGATTCCACGCCGCTGCTGCGGCGGCTCGCGGTGCCGGCGCTCGTCGTCGTGGGCGCGGAAGACGGGCTCACCACGCCCGGCGAGATGGAGCGCATGGCGTCCCAGGTGCCCGGGGCGCAGTTTGTGAGCGTGCCTGGGGCCGGACACTTGTCGAATCTCGAGAACCCGCCGGCGTTCAACCAGGCCGTGGCCCAGTGGCTCGGCTTGTTACACTGGACATAGATGAGTTTCACGCCGCGGCAGCGCCGCCGGTGGGCGGCCGCACTCATGGCGACGGTCGTGGGGGTGGTCACGGTTGTCTGGTTTGTCGGCGCCGGGCCACATGCGCTCTCGCGTCCGGGGGAGCTGACGAGCAGGCCCCCTCCTGTCGAATACCTGTGGACCAGCGCGTATCCGGAGTACGGCTACGAGGCCCTGCAGCCGATAGTCGCCGAGCACCTCGCGAGGCTCCCGCCCGGATCCCGCATACTCGACCTGGGCTGCGGCAACGGCGTGATGCTCGCCTCGTTGCGGGGCCACGGCTGGGAATTGGTCGGCGTGGATGTCTCCGAGTCCGGCATCGCGCAGGCCCGCCGCGCCTGGCCCGATATCCGGTTCGAGACAGGCGATGCAACCGGCGATCTGTCTGCCCTCGGGCGTTTCGACGCGATCGTCAGCACGGAGGTCATCGAGCACATCTTTCTCCCCCGGCGCTTTGCGTCGAACGCTTACGAGCTGCTGCGCCCCGGTGGGCTGCTCGTGCTGAGCACGCCGTACCACGGCTGGCTGAAGAATGTCGCGATTGCCGTGGCTGGCGAAGGGGACCGGCATTATCAGCCGCTCTCCGACTACGGCCATATCAAGTTCTGGAGCGTCGGCACACTCAGCCGGCTCCTGTGGGAAGCGGATTTCGATGACGTGCAGTACCGTGGTCTCGGCCGGGTGCCGTACCTCTGGAGCAGGCTGGTCATGACCGCCAGGCGGCCCGGGAACTCGTAGCGTGGATCTCGGGCTCAACGACAAGGTCGCCATCGTCACCGGCTCGAGCCGTGGTCTGGGTCTGGCGACGGCGCTGTCGCTGGCCGCCGAAGGCTGCCGTGTGTGTCTGTGCGCCCGCGGCGAGGCGCGGCTGCACGAGGCCGAACGGACGGTTGCCGCCAGGGCGGGTGATCCCGGACGCGTGCTGGCCGTGGCCGCGGACCTCAGTCGGGCGGAAGGCGTCCAGGCCGTCGTCGAGAGGACCGTGGCGGCGTTCGGCGGGCTCGACATCCTGGTGAACAATCTCGCCACGGCCGGCGGGGCGGGGCTGCTGGACACCTCCGACGCGCAGTGGCAGGACGCGATCGATCGGACGCTCGTTCCCGCGGTTCGGGCCTCGCGTCTGGCGGTGCCGCACATGCAGCGGCGGCGCGGCGGCGTCATCGTGCTGATCGCCTCGATCTTCGGCCGCGAAGCCGGCGGCCGCATGACCTACAACGCCGTCAAGGCCGCGGAGATCAGTCTTGCGAAGGCGCTCGCCCGGCAGCTGGCCCCGTCCAACATCAGGGTCAACAGCGTTTCGCCCGGGTCGATCCTGTTCGAGGGCGGCTCCTGGTGGAAGCGTCAGCAGGACGACCCGGAGGGCATTGCCGCCTTCGTGAAGTCCGAGCTGCCGTTCGGCCGGTTCGGCAGGCCCGAGGAAGTCGGCGACGTGGTGGCGTTCGTCTGCTCGTCCCGGGCCAGCTGGATCAGCGGCACCTCCATCGTCGTCGACGGGTGCCAGAGCCGCGCGTTCTAACCGAGGTGGTGCGACACCAGACACATGTCGGTGCAACGGCGATAATATCGGTGCAACCACGAATCAGCTGGTGCAATCACACCGCTTCCCGTCAGTGCATCGCACCAACGAGCGTAAGACCGATTGCACCGACGAGCCTCAATCGCATTGCACCGACAGCGTTAGACGAAGTGCACCCGGTGAGCGTCAGCGCGATCGCACCTGTCCAAACGCAATGTAGTACACCGGGATTCCCGCCAGGATGACCGCGAAGGTGACGCTCGTCCAGACCGGCTCGGTTACCAGCGCGTTGCCGACCAGATAGACGACCCCCGCGATGAAGATGGCCGGCACGACCGGATACCCGGGCACGCGAAACGGACGCGGCAGGTCGGGGCGTGTGCGGCGGAGCCGGTACAGTCCCGCAATCCCCAGCCCGTAGAAGGGCCAGATCGACAGCACGAACGTGTCGGCCAGCTGCTCGAAGGTGCCGGCCAGCACGAACGCCACGCCGAGCGCCGCCGCGAGCGTGATCGCCGCGTGCGGCGTGCCGAACCGCGGATGGACGCTCGCCATCTGCCGGAAGAACAGGCCGTCGCCGGCCATCGCAAAGAAGATGCGGGGCGCGACGAGCATGATCGAGACGAGGGCGCCGAAGGTCGAGATCGTCACGACCACCGACACGAAGGCGGCGCCAGGCTCGCCGAAGATCGCCTGCATCGCGTCGGCGGCGATGAGCGGCGACTGCGCGATCCGGTCGACCGGGATCACGTAGACGTACGCCGCGTTGGCGGCCAGATAGATGGCGACGATCGCCAGCGTGCCGGCGACGATCGACCTCGGCAGATTGCGCTGCGGGTCGGCGACCTCGCCGCCGGCCAGGCACACGTCGGCGAAGCCGTCGTAGGCCCAGAGCACCGAGATGAGCGCCAGGCCGAACAGCCCGGCGTCGGTCGACGTGCTCGCGGCAAAGTGCTGTGTGGAGGCGCCGGCGCCGCCCCCGAGCGCGAACGAGACAAGGACGACGAGTGCCAGCGCGCCGAACTTGGCCGCCGTGGACACGCCGGCCAGCGCCGCGCCGAGTCGGACGCCGCGGATGTTTGCGGCCGCGGCGACGCTGATGGCGCCGGCCGCGACGTAATCGGCCGCCGCCGCATTCACGGCCGAGCCATACCCGAGCGACCGCAGCAGGTACTCGCTGAACACGGTGGCGATGGCGGCATTGGCCGACGCGCGGATCAGGACGAGCTCGGCCCAGCCGAACAGAAATCCTGCCAGCCGGCCCCACCCTTCGCGCAAGTACACGTACCAGCCGCCGGTGTAGGGGAGCGCCGCCGCCAGTTCGGCGACCGACAGTGCGCCGCAGAGCGAGATGAGGCCGCCGAGCAGCCAGACCGCGAGCATCAGCGGCGGGTCCGGCACGCGCGAGGCGATGGCCGCGGGCGTGCGGAAGATGCCAGACCCGATCGTGACGCCGACCACCACGCCGATCGCGCTCCAGAACCCCAGCCGGCGCGCGAGCTGGACGGTGGGCGCCTGCGCCCTGGTTTGCATGGGCGCCTAAGACTACTAGAAGCGGTTTCATAACAGTCGTAGTGCCCGGCTTTAGCCGGGCTGAAGCCCGGCACTACGTACGAATTCGTGCCGGTGACCGGGGTTATGAAACCGGTTCTAGTAGCTGAAGGAGGACACG
>Ga0156172_1025_pt5 | contig 35502 bp, 36 predicted proteins | sample RifCSPlowO2_12_FD_107825 | JGI IMG/M metagenome (GOLD analysis project Ga0156172, IMG submission 107825) | Acidobacteria bacterium RIFCSPLOWO2_12_FULL_67_14 | reverse complement strand
GCCACAGAGACACTACTGACAGAGACACAGAGTTCAAGAAATTTCTTTCTGGCCCTCTTTCCGGCCCTCCTGTTCCTCGTGGCGCTGGTGGGATACCTGCCGATCGAGGACACGCTCACCGCCATGCTCGCAGCGCTCGGGACGGTCGCGCCGGGCGAGGTGCTCGCGCTGCTGCGCGCCCAGATCGAGGAGCTCGCGCGTGGGAGCCACGGGAGCGTGCTGACCCTGGGCATCGCCGGTGCCGTCTGGAGCAGTTCGGCGGCCATGGTCGCGATCGTCGACGCGCTCAATCATGCCTACGACATCGATGAGCGACGCTCCTGGTGGAGGCGGCGACTCGTGGCGATCGCGCTGACGGTCGCGCTCGCCCTCTTCATCGTGCTGTCGCTCGTCTTCGTCCTGGCCGGCCCGAGCGTGGCGTCGTGGGTGGCCGGCTGGTTCGGCCTGGGAACCTCGTTCGCCCTGTTCTGGACGATCGCCCGATGGCCGCTGATGATCTTTCTGGTCGTCTTCGGCGTCGATCTCGTGTACCACTTCGCGCCGAACAGGCGCGGACGCTGGGTGTGGATCACGCCCGGCGAACGGCCCGAATCCCCTTGACACCGATTCGAGGCGCAGACGACACTGTCGTTCAACCGGATGTTTCCTCGTCCCGCCTTCCGCAACCTCGGCCGCGGCGTTTTCTGACGCGCGGCATACGAACACTTCGCGAAAACGCGTCTTCCTTCACGTCCCACGCTCCTCTCGGCATGCCCCGAGGGGAGTCAAGTTCCCGTAATGCCGCACGTTGCCAGTCGATCCACAAAGGAGGCTCCGATGCAAGCTCTGGTCGAGAATGTCAAGAACACGATTGTCGGCGCCATCAAGGGCACGGGCGAGATCGTCAACGCGGTCACTGAAACCGTGAGCGGTTCCCTCGCGACGGCGCTCAGGGGCACTGGATCGGTGGGGAAAGCGCTGACGGAAGCGGTCTCCGACGTCGCAAGCGGCGTGATTCAAGGTACCAGCCAGGTCGGCGGCGATCTCGGCAAGGCCACCAAGGGCGCCGTCATCGGCATGCTGAAGGGCACCAAGGAAGTCGGCGGCGAAGCCCTCGACGCCGTGGGCTCGACGGTCCAGAATCTCGTGAAGACGACGGCTGACGTCGGTGGCGACGTCGCCAACGCGGCACGACAAGCCATGGAAGGCGCCATTGAGGGTGCGAGTAGTGTGGGCGTCAAGGGCGTCGATGCGATCGCGGCGGCGGCTTCCGGTGCGATCCAGGGCGTCGGAGGCGTGGGCAAAGCTGCCACGGATACCGCGGCGGATGTCGCGCGCGGGCTGATCCATGGCGCGTCGAATGTGGGCGGCGACCTCGGCTCGGCAGCTAGAGGCACCATGCTGGGCGTGCTCCGCAGCGCCCAGGAGCTCAGCGGTCAGACGACTGAGACGTTGGCCGCAACGGCCGGCAGCGTCGTCAAGGCCACCGCCGACGTCGGTGGGGACATCGCGGCCACCGCCAAGGCGGCCGTCGAAGGCGCCATCCAAGGTGCCAAGGAAATCGGTGTCGACACCGCAGAGGCGGCCTCCGCGGCGGCGACCGGCGCGCTCAAGGCGGCGGGCGATATCGGTGCCACTGCGGTCGAACAGGTGCAAAAGGCGGCGACCGGGGTGATCGCCGGCGTGAAGGTGGTCGTCAAGGCGCCGTTCGGCAAGTAGCGGCCGCCGGTCCCGAGACGTCGACCTGGCTAGCCCGCCTTCGTGAGCAGGAGCGGGGGCATCGGGCAGCCCAGCGACGCAGAGAATGCGCGCAGCAGTTCCGCTTCGGTGACGGTCACGGTGTCGTCGGCTGTAATGCACGCGACGGCGGCCTGCAGGATCTGCCGCTTGACTCGGGGCGCCGCCTCTTCGAGCGCGCCCAGGGCGTCATCGAGCGCGGCGAACCCGTTCCCCCCGGCCGGATGCAGGCGCCCCTGCGGCAGGTTCAGGGTCCGTCGCCCCTGGTCGTATGCCCGCTCTGCCGCTGCGGCATCGCGCTGGCCGGCACGGGCGAGAACCGAAAGCACCAGCTCACACTGCGGCTGCAGCGGGGCAAGGGTGTGATGCCGAACCCTGGGCGGTGCCACGTTGGAGTGATGGGTCTCCAACTCGTGCAACAGGATCCGATGCAGCGACCACTCGAACGGGTCGATGGTGTCGTCGGCCTCCACGAGCCGATTGACGTTCTGCTTGAAGCGCTCGTACTGCGCGGCGGTGAGGGCGCGCAGCGCCGGCAGCGTGATGTCCAGGAGCGGCAGTCGCGTCCGCACGTCGAGCCGGTCGATGGCCGGGGCGAGCCGGAGCGTCTCCCGGTACACGCCCGGATCGGCGGCCTCGGACAGATGCGCCATCTGCGTCTGTCGCGGCCCGGGCCTGCGATCGAGCAACAGTACGTAGACCACCGCGCGCGCGCCGTGCGGCTCGTGAGCAGCGCTGACGATGGACGGGGGCAGGGCGTTGACCAGTTCGACCGCGTATCGAATGTGCGCCTCGCTCGGCTGCCCGAGGTGGTCGATCGCGCGCGCCACGCGCGGCCCGACTCCGACGGCGGCTGCGCCGGCGCCGGCCAGGCTGGCGAGACCGGGCACGGCCGATCGCTCGGTGACGACGCCACCCGTCACGGGGGCCACCTCGGGAAGCGAACCGTCCCACGAGGGGTCGATCCGGCGGATGCGCGTGGCAAGGCGGGGATGGGTCGAAAAAAGCCCGCTGAGCCCCCGCGTGGCTCGCCCGAAGAACATGTGACTGGCCTCCGGAGCATTCGGGCTCTGGATGGCCGATCCCGACGCCAACCCGCCGATCTTCTTCAGCGCGCCGGCCAGCCCCGCCGGCTGACGGGTGAACTGCACCGCCGAGGCGTCGGCCAGAAACTCGCGCTGGCGGCTGACGGCCGCCTTGATCAGATTGCCGAAGAAGGTCCCGAAGAAGCCGATCGCCATCAGTCCCGCGCCGAGCGCGAGGATGGGGAGCTGATTGCCCTCCTGCCTGGAGCGGCGGCGGTGTCCCGAAAAGGCCGTCATCCGAAGGAGGAAGTAGCCGAGGATGCCGATGATCAGGATGCCGTGCAGAAGACCGATCAGGCGGATGTTGAGCCGCATGTCGCCGTTGAGGATGTGACTGAACTCGTGGGCCATGACGCCCTGCAGCTCGTCGCGCGTGAGCTGCTCGGCGGCGCCTCGGGTGACGCCAATCACCGCGTCGCCGGGGGTGAACCCGGCCGCAAAGGCGTTGATTCCCTCTTCCTGATCCAGCAGATAGACCGGCGGGACCGGCGTGCCGGATGCAATCGCCACCTCCTCGACGACGTTCAGGAGCTGCCGCTCGGATGGCACGGCGGTATCTGGATTGAGGCGGCGACCGCCGAGCTCCTCTGCGACGACCCGCCCGCCGCCGCGCAACTGCGCAATCTTGAACAGGCTTCCGCCGCCCACCACGATCAGCGTGCCGGCGACGGCAAACGCCAGGATCTGGGGATCGGCCGCCAGTGTCCAGTCGATCGCGCCGCTCCCGGGATCGCGCGTCAGATAGCCCATCGTGGCTGCGAGGAGGAGATCGATGGACGCCATGATCGCCAGCACCGCCAGCACGAACAGGATCACCAGGCGAGTCGTGTTCCGCCGTGCGATGTCCTGGCGCTCGAAGAAGTCGGTGGCCATCGGCCTCAGAACGAGACTTTCGGAACCTCTTGAATCGCTTCGCCCTCGAACTCCAGGAGGGCGGCGTCCTGCGCGTGGCCGAACATCGCGGCAAACACGATGGCCGGGAACGTCTGTCTGTAGGTGTTGTACAGCGTGACGCCGTCGTTGAAGGCCTGCCGGGCAAAGGCGACCTTGTTCTCGGTCGAACGCAGCTCCTCGCTGAGCTGCATCATGTTCTGGTTGGCCTTCAGGTCCGGATAGCTCTCGGCGAGCGCAAACAGCCGCCCAACGGTTCCGGTGAGGACACCTTCGGCCGCTGCGAGGCCCTTGATGGCGTCGGCGTTGCCGGGATCCTGGGCCGCTTTCTGCAGCCCTCCGGCGGCCTGGTTTCGGGCGTTGATGACCGCCTCGAGCGTCCCGCGCTCGTGCTGCATGTAGCCTTTGGCGACCTCGACCAGATTCGGGATGAGATCGTGGCGCCGCTTGAGCTGCACCTCGATCTGCGCGAACGCGTTCTTGTACCGATTTCGATACGTGACGAGCGTGTTGAAGACGCCCGTCACGATCGCGCCGAGCACGACGGCGGCCAGGATGACGACGATCGCGGCGATGACAGTAGCCGACATAGCGACCCTCCAATGACACGTCAGGCGAGGGAGTACGACAGTCCGGCTAAAGCCGGACATACGGTATACGAGGGGACGCCCGCGCGTCCCCTCGCCCTTACCGCACTCTCTCGAGGTACTTCAGAAACTCGCTGTCGGTGCCGAGAATGAACATCGTATCCCCGTCCATCACCTTCTCGTAGCTCTCGAGCGACCTGGTAAACGCGTAGAAGTCGGCGTCGCGCCCGTAGGCGCCCGCATAGACGTCGGTCGCCTCGGCGTCCGCCTTCCCCCGCAGCTCCTCAGCCGTTCTGAACGCCTCGGACTGGATCCGCTGCAGTTCCCGCTCGCGTTCGCCTCGAATGCGCGCCGCTTCGCCTTCGCCCTCCGATCGGAACAGCGCCGCAATGCGCCGACGCTCGGCAATCATCCGTTCGAAGACGTCCTTCTGGACCTCGTCGACGTAGTTGATGCGCTTGATGCGCAGGTCGAGGAGCTCGATGCCCAGATCGGCCGTCCGGGTGGACGCCCGCTCGAGGATCTCGCGGGAGATCCGCTCGCGGCCCTTCTCGATGACGTTGAAGATCACCTCTTCCTCCTCCCCCTCCACGAGCACGTCGTCCGGATCGCGGTTGCTGCTGCGCACCAGCTCGATCAGGTCGTAGCGGGCCACGGCGTTCCTCGTCTCGCCGTCGAGGATGTCGTCGAGCCTCGACTGTGCGCCGCGCTCGTCGCGCAGGCGCTGGAAGAAGAGCAGCGGGTCGACAATCCGCCACCGGGCGTAGGTGTTGACCCAGATGAAGCGCTTGTCCCTGGTGGGAACCTGATTGGGGTTGCCGTCCCATTCGAGGAAGCGCTTCTCGAATCGGTTGACCGCCTGAACGAACGGCACCTTGAAGTGCAGCCCCGGCTCGGTCACAGGATCGCCGACCGGATCGCCGAACTGCGTGATGATCGCCTGCTCGCTCTCGCTCACCCGGTACGCAGCGCTGAACGCCACGACGAGCGCGGCCAGCAGCACGCCGGCTGGAATGATGTGTCTGAGATTCATCGGTTTCCTCCAATCACCGCGGCCGGCTGTGCCGGGGGCTCCGGCGCCGGCGGCGGCGCCGCCGCCGCCCTGAATCGGTCGAGGGGCAGCAACGGGAGCACCCCGGTGGCGTCCTTGTCAATGAACAGCCTGCCTCCCGTCGCGGGAACGACCCGCTCCATCGTCTCCAGGTAGAGGCGCCGGCGCGTCACTTCGGGCGCCCGGCTGTAGGCCTGGTGCACCGCGCGGAAGCGCGTCCCCTCTCCCTGCGCACGGTTCACGCGGTTGAGCGCGTAGCCCTCGGCCTCGAGGATCGCCTGCTGCGCTTCGCCGCTCGCACGGGGGATCACCTTGTTGTACTCGGCGCGTGCATCGTTGATCATCCGGTCGCGCTGCTGCTGCGCCTGGTTGACCTCGTCCCACGACGGCTTCACCGAATCCGGGGGATTCACGTCCTGCAGTACGACCTGCTCGATCGTGATGCCCATCTCGTACTGCTGCGTCAGCTCCCGCAGGCGCTCTTCGACGCGCGTCTCGATGCCCTGGCGTCCGACCGTCAGCACCTCCGTCACGGTGCGATCGCCGACGACTTCGCGCATGACCGCCTCGTTCATCGCCCGGAACGTGCCGGTCAGGTTGCGCACCTTGAACAGGTACTGGTACGGATCGGACACGCGGTATTGGACGATCCACTCGACGACGGCGACGTTGAGGTCGCCGGTCAGCATCACGGCCTCGGCGGTGAAGTCGCCGCGGCTGAAGGTCGTGCGCACGGCCGGCTCCTCGGTGCGGAACCCGAACTCCTCCTTGAGCTGCCGCTGCACCGGGACCTTCTGCACCTCTTCAACAAACGGCATTTTCATCCGCAACCCGGGCTCGGTCGTTCGGACGTATCGACCGAAGCGGAGCACCACGCCGACCTCCTCCGGCTGTACCTGGTAGAGCGTGCTGAAGAGCACCAGCAGGACCAGCAGGGCCGCGGCGATGCCGGCGATCGTCCGGCCCGAGCGCATGAGCGCACCTCCCGAGCGCGCGGCCCGCATCCTCCACTGATCCAGCTCGGCTGCATATCTCTCATATCTTTCGTCTCTGTCCATAAAGGCTCCTTGTGAAGATGGAGCGACGCCCACTTACCCTGGGTCAGGTTCCCCATACATGCGGACGATCTCCGGCGAAACGGTGGACGCGGGTGGGATTGGTGACAGGGCGGCGCGGACGCGGGCGTTGCGTCAGAAGACGCCGCGGCCGAGATTGCGGAAGGCCTCAGGGCACCAGCGCGGCCCTGGCGGACAGACGTCTGGAGCAACGTCGCCTGGACCGAGGGATTCACGAAGCGATCCCATGACAAGGACCGTACTGCCGACTCAGATCCTTGTCAACTGAGACTTCTCATCGGCGTTCACCATCGTGATTCTTCGCGAGTTGGAACCAGCTCGGGATCGGGTCGCCTCCGGAGGGGCCGCCCCCGCGTGAACAGTCAGGGACTACGGGGCGTCCTCGGCTCGCGCCGGACAGCTGCCGCCATCCTGCGCCGCCGCCCACCTCGCCATCTCGCCGAAGAACGCCTCGCGGTGCGCGGAGAGCTCGCGATCGGTCGCGCGTGGCCACGCACTGTGGGTGACGACGACTAGGCGGCAGGGCGGGTTGATGTAGATGGCCTGCCCGTAGATGCCGACGGCCGCGAACGCATGATCCGGCCGCAGCCACCAGAGCAGCCCGTAGCCGTCGTTGGTGGCTGACGCGGTGGTCGAGACCTCCATCCAGCCTTCCGGCAGCACCGACGATCCGTCGGTGAGCCGGCCGTTGTGCATCGCAAAGAGGCCTAGCCGCCCGTAGTCGCGTAGCGTCGCGCTCAGGCAGCAGCCACCGTGCTCGGCGCCCGACTCGGAGAGCAGCAGCCAATTGGCGTCGTGCTCCATGCCGAACCGGCGCCAGATCTTGTCGTCGAGGTACGTCGCCAGGTTGTTGCCGATGGCCGCGCGCAGCACGGCGCCCACGAGGTTGGTCTCCTCGGTGTTGTAGTTGAACGTGCTGCCCGGCGGCGCCACCCTCGGCTTGCGCAGCAGATAGCGCAGGCGATCCAGGGCCGAGCCGCCCGTCTGCGCGATATCCGACTGCGGGTCGGCGTAGTCCTCGTCCCACGCCACACCCGACGACATGGTCATCGCCTGCCGCAGGGTGACCTGGTCGTAGGCCGAGCCGCGGAGCACCGGTAGGACGTTGCTCGTCGGCACGTCGATAGACGGGATGAATCCGTCCTTCACCGCGGCGCCGACCAGCATCGACACCACGGACTTGGCCACCGAGAACGAGTACCAGCGCGTGTCGCGCGCGTTGCCCTGCGCATAGCGCTCGAGCACGACATTGCCATCGCGGATGGCCAGCAGGCCGACGATGTGGTTGTGCGAGACGAAGGCGTTGACATCGAACGTGTCGGCATCGACCGTGTAGCGAAGGCCCGAGAAATCGGCCGGCTGCTCCGGAAGGGGAAAGGGGTGCGAGCTTGCGGGAACGGGCCGCGTCGGGTGGATGCGGTCCATGTTGCGATAGCCCCGCAACTGCTGTTCCCGCGTCCAGTTGAGGACGTTCTCGAGGTCGCCGAAGCCCGACCAGTTCTCAGTGGCTTTGGGTGCTGGCGGCTGCGACGGTCGGCACGCGGCGAGCACGACGAGCGCGGTGAGGCCAAGCAGGGAAGCGGCGCGTGATGTCATGCAATCCGCTATTGTGACATGGCGGAACATTCCGGCTGCCCACACCAGCGCGGTGTCGGTCACGGGCCTCGCGGATGCCTGGCGCGATGCCTTTCACGTTGTTCGCGGCGTCGAGCACGCGCACGCGTGTTGTGTGGGGCTCGCGCGATCGAATGCTGGTGGGAACGATCAGTGAATCGAACGTCGACGTTTTCGTACACCCGGCGGCGCGTCCTCGGCGTGCTCGTGCTTGCGGCTGCGCTCGCGACTGGCGCCGCCGGCGCGGAAGTGATCCTGACCATCGACGATGCCGGTTTCCTGTCTGGCGCGGCGGAGCGGGTCCGGCGGGTCGACCTCGTGCAACTCACTCAGGCGCTGTCGAGGGCCGGACTCGATCCGCCCCCGCGCGTCCATGTCATCCTCATTCCCGAACACGATCCACGTGCCCGCGCCACGCCCGCGTGGATCGTCGGCCGCGCCTTCGAGCCACAGGATGTCGTGATCTTCCCGGAGCGGGCGGCGTCGTATCCGTATGACTCGCTCGAAGCCATCGTTCAGCACGAAATCGTTCACCTTGCCCTCTCTGCTCGCGCCGACGGACGCACGCTGCCACGCTGGTTCCACGAAGGCGTGGCGGTGTCAGTTGCGGCCGGTTGGGGCGTCACCGGCCAGCTCCGGCTGCTCTTTGCCGCGAGCGGCCGGCTCCCCGTCAGAGAGGTGGCGCGGCTCTTCCAGTCCGACAGCCAGCCCGGCGCCGCACAGGCCTACATGCTGGCGGCCGCGCTGGTCGACGACCTGCGGAGACGCCATGGTGCTGCCGTCCCTGGCGCTGTCGCTCGCCGTGTCGCAGGAGGAGCGCCGTTCGAGCAGGCTCTCGCGCTCGAGACCGGCGAGACCGTCGACGAGGCGACGGCGCGCGCCTGGAGCTTCTATCTCGGCTGGACGAGCTGGATCCTGTTCCTCACGGGGACAAACGCCGTGTGGACCGCGATTCTGGCGCTGGCCTGCATCGCCTTCCTCGTCCAGGTGCGGCGACGATTCCGGCGGCGACGGCAGTGGGATGAGGAAGGCTACTGAGCTCCTTCGTGGCCAGTCGGCGATATGCTTGGAGCATCCATGGGTCTCATTGCTGCGCTCATCGACCTGTACTCGCTCGTGGTCCTGGCGGCCGTCGTCATGTCCTGGATGCGGATGGATCCACGACATCCGCTGGCGACGATCGTGTACAGCCTCACCGAGCCAGTCCTGGCCCCCATTCGCAGGGCGCTCCCCCTCATCGGAGGGCTCGACTTCTCGCCGATGGTGCTCCTGATCGCGCTGCGAGCGCTCGGAAGGCTCTTGTAGGTATAGGTGGTGGAGGACGACCGTGGCGCACATCGATACCGCCAGCAGCAGGCGCCGGTCATGGATGGCGATCTCCGCGGTGGGGCTACTCGCGGTTACCGCTATCTTCTGGGCCGTCGGATGCGCGGGCAGCAATGACGAGCGTTCACGTGGGGTGGACGAGCCGGCTGCCGCTAATTCTCCACTCCAAGACTACCTTCGGTTTGCCGGTACTGCCGAAACCCGAGGGGCAGATGTCGATCGGGAATACCTCGCCGATGGCCTGCGGAAACTGGCAGGGGCGCTGGGGACCCTGAACCTTGGTAGCCCCGATCTGCAGGTCGACCTCCGTGTGGCAGCCGAACACGTGCTGTTGAATCCGGCATCCACCGCGACGACGGAGATCGTGCGGAATGGTCTTATGTCGGCTGCGGAGGCCATCGAACCCGGACGCCCGGATGGCGGGGACACCCTGCGACGCTTGGCCGAGTCGGTACGACCAGACGGGCCACTGTTCGATCAGCGGCTGACGGTTCAGGAGTTCTTCCAGGAGTCAGCGAAAGCGATCCAGCGCGTGTCGCAGCAGACCTGATGATCGTCACACCAGCGACGGCAGCAGGCGCATCGCGGGAGCCACACGAATGTCGTCGGCCGTCACGTAGTCCTTGGTGCCGATCGCCGAGACTTGCCAGGCTTCGCATCTCGGAAATCGCGCCTTCAGGTATCTGAGCCCGCGATCGAGATCGACATCGCCCCACTTGCACTCGACAAAGAGCTGTGGAGCGCGGCGCTCGACGACGACGAAGTCCACTTCCCGACGATCCGTGTCACGAAAGTAGCGCAGCTCGAGATCGCGACCCTTCGCATCTTGCTCGTGGTGGACCCATTTCAAAAGGTGCCCCGCCACGAGGTTCTCGAAACGGCGCGACGGCTCCTGCACGACGCTCCAATCCCAGTGGTAGTGCTTCTGTTCCTTCTTCACCGCACGAATGCGCGGCGCACCGAAGGGCGAGAGCCGGAAGATCGCATAGAGCCGTTCCAGAATCTGCAGCCAGTGTGCGACCGCCTTGTGTGACACCTGCAGATCTTCCCGGACGGCATTGATGGAGAGGGGTGACCCGACGAGCTCCGGCAGACGCAGCATCAGGAGCTCGAGATTGCCGAGGTCCTGCACGCGTTCGAGGCCGGCGATCTCCTCGCGAATCAGCAACGTACGATGGTCGCGCGACCAGCGTCGCGCTTCGGTCTCCGACCCGCTGAAATACGGCTCGGGAAAGCCGCCGAGGTGCATGAGGTCCTGGAGTTCCGCCGGCTTCGTGAGGCCGAGCTCCGCGACCGACAGCGGATGGAGGCGCAGCAGGTGGTAGCGGCCCTGCAGGGAGTCGCCGCCGAACCGATAGAAATCCAGCCGGGCGCTGCCGGTCACCAGAATCTGGCGGCCGGCGGTGCGGCTGTCGAACAGTCCCTTGAGGTAGTTGCGCCAGCTTCGGTACTTGTGAAGCTCGTCGAAGACCCACAGCTTCGTCGCAGGGAGCTCGCGGCGCAGGATGCGCTCGCGGTCTGCTGCGACGTCCCAGTTCAGGTACCCGGCCCGCGCTCCAGGCAGGCTCCGGGCCAGGGTCGTCTTGCCGACCTGGCGGGGTCCGGCGACGAAGACCATCTTCCTGGCGAGGTCGCGGCGGATCTGGGGCACCAGGTAGCGAGTGAGCGAGGCCACCTCTCCACTGTATGACTATTTTTGGCATTGGTCAAAAATACTCATGAGTGTTTTTGCCTTGACGGTATTTCGCTCGTGCCTGCGCGGGCCGGACCGCCTTCTACTTACACCCGGCCGTCCTCACCGAATCGGAGCCGGCCAACAGTCCAAACAGTCCGCCCGGCGACGGCGCGCATTGCCGCCATCGAGAAGGCTCCTCCACGTCGATCAGCGCGGCCGGGCGATCCTGTAGCCTAATTGTTTCGCAGCGATGACCATCCTGTCGTCGTAGGTGACGAGCGCAGTCAGCTCATGACCAAGCTGCTGTGCCGTGGCGAGGTGAATGGCGTCCAGCGAGCGAAGCTCAGGCGGGCGCAAGACAGCCGCGGCATTCAGGACGCGATCGTTGACACGAACGAGATCCAGCCGCTGCAGCACGCTGCGACCTCTGGCAACCGCCTCGTCGCCTGCCGGCAGGAGCGCGCGCAACACTTCGGTGCGCGCGAGGGCGCTGGATACCAAAGGCTGTCTCCGCCGGAGATAGCGGCGCAGCGCGGTAGACTCCGGCTCCCGTATGGCCAGCTTCACGATGGCTGAAGAGTCGAGGTACGTGGCCACATCAGCGCTCGTTCGAGCGCAGACGATGAAGCACGTCGGATGGGTGTTCGATGCCCGGCGCAAGGACGAGCGGTTCGGGCAGGTCATCGAGATCGGCCGTCGCAGGGTCGATCTCACCCGAGGCGCGCAGCCGATCGAGCGGGCGGCCCTCCGGCGGTGGCGAGAGCAGCGCGACCGGGCGCCCCCGGTCCGTCACCTCGATCGTTTCGCCTTGCTCGACGCGTCGCAGCAGCTCGCTGGCCCGCTGTCTGAGCTCCCGGACGCCGATGGATGCCATGTGCTACTTATAGCACAACCTCTCGCGGACGCGGCATGGTGCCGCGGCATCCGCCGAGGATCCCGAGTCATCTACAAGACCGTGGCGGACCGCCTCTACTTACACCCGACCGTCCTCACCGAATCGGATCCGGCGATCGGCTGCCCCTCGAAGGTCTCGCCCGCCAACGATGCCATGTCGTCGCCGCAGGCGATCCCGGTGGCGCCGGTCCTGAAGTGCAGCACTAGGTCGAAATCGCCCTACCGGGTCTTGAATGCTGCCCACTGGTCATTTAGACTGGTCACATGGGAGACCGCACCATCGCCGCCGCCGAGTTCAAGGCGAAGTGCCTGGCGCTCATCGACCGCGTCCGCGAGCGCGGCGAACCGATCACTATTACCAAACGTGGTCGGGTCGTCGCACGGCTGGTGCCGGCTGGCGACCAGGACGAGAAGCCCTGGCTTCGCATCCGGGGAACGGTGAAGAAGTACGACCGTCCATTCGAGCCCGCGATTGACGAGTCGGAGATCGAAGCACTGCAATGAACCCGGCGCCGGTCCTCGATACTCACGCGTGGGTGTGGTGGGTCGGCCGGGTCGGGCGGCTCAGCCGGACGTTGGTCACAGCCCTCGATTCGTTCCCCGCCGACAAGCGTCCTTTTCTCTGCGATATCAGTCTGTGGGAAGTGGCAACGCTGGTGGCGCGCGGGCGACTGTCGCTGACCCAGCCGCTGCCTGAATGGCTCGAGGCCGCCGCCCACCCGCGCACGGTGAGCATCCTGTCGATTACGCCGGAGATTGCGGCTGACGTGGCGCGGCTCCCGAACACGTTTCACCGCGACCCGGCCGATCGCCTCATCGTCGCCACGTGCCGCGTGATGGAGTTGCCGCTGCTCACCCGCGATCGCCGCATCCTGCGATCGCGTCTGGTCAGACGCTGGACGCCGCCGGCTTCCTGACGCAGCCAGCAGCCGCGCCGACCCGCCTTTACTTACACGGCACCGTCCTCACCGAATCGGAGCCGGCGATCGGCTGTCCCTCGAAGGTCTCGCCCGAGAGCGACGCCGTGTCGTCGCCGCAGGCGATGCCAGTGGCGCCGGTCAGGAAGTGCAGCACGAGATCGAGATCGCCGTCGCCATCGACGTCCTCGAGATGGCCGCTCCCGTTCGTGATGGTCGCCCCGGCGGGTCCGAACTGCACGGACGACGGCCCGACGCGTCGCCGCCAGGAGGCCAGAGAAGAGGCTCTCCTCTGCGGCGCTGTCATACACTTGTCCCGTCGACCTCGCGAGGCCGATCGACGCTGCGAGGGCGCCGGCGGGCATCCCGCCGCCCACGCGGCGTCCTGCGTTACCATGAGTCGAGGGGTCATCGGGCAATGGACGACGAAGCCGACCTTCTGGCACGCATTACCACCAACCCCGAGATCTTCGGCGGCAAGCCGATCATCCGAGGACATCGACTGGCCGTCGAGCACGTCCTTGGGATGCTTGCAGCGGGCGATACTCCCGAAACAATCCTCAGGGGTTACGCCTGGCTTGAACCCGAAGACATTCGGGCCTGCCTTCTCTATGCCCGACGCGTCGTCGGTCACGAACGCGTTGAACCTGCGCTGACTGATCGCTAGGTTTCCGTGAAGGTGCTCCTCGACGCGTGCGTCTGGGGAGGGGCGGCGGCTGTTCTGCAAGACGCCGGTCACGAAGTCGAAGCCGTCGCGGACTGGCCCGCCGATCCTGGCGACCAGGAAATCATCAATCGCGCTCGCGAAGCCTTGCAGGTCATCGTGACACTCGACAAGGACTTTGGAGAACTCGCCGTTGTCCGTCAAATGCCTCACCACGGTATTGTCCGTCTCGTCGCTCTCCGTGCGGAAAGGCAGGCAGTCGCTGCTGTCGAAGCCCTTGCCAAGTACAGTGCGGAGCTCGCCTCCGGCGCGATCGTGACCATAGAACCAAGCCGTGTTCGCGTCAGGCCTTCAGAACGCATCGACAAACTCTGACTCGTCCGGAAAAAGCCTCCGGCCAGAGGCTCGGCAGCCAAGTCTTGATACTGCCTCAGAAAACCAGCCGTCTCCCTGGCCGCGGTAGCGCAAGGCCCCTACTTACACGGGACCGTCCTCACCGAATCGGCGCCGACGATCGGCTGTCCCTCGAACGTCTCGCCCGCGAGCGAGGCCGTCTCGTCGCCGCAGGCGATGCCGGCGGCGCCGGTCCTGAAGTGCAGCACCAGATCGAGATCGCCGGCACCATCGACGTCCTCGAGATGGCTGCGCCCGTGCGCGATCGTCGGTCGACGTGTCGCCGGCTAAGTTAGCCGGGCGGGTTCTTGCCGCGGGTGGCGACGAAGCTGACGCAGTCGCCCTGATTCTTGAATACCCCGTAGGTCCTCCAGCCGCCGTTCCGACAGTCGTTCGGGGTCGATGGCAGAGTCAGAGTAGCTATCTCCCAGAGCGTCGCATGCCCGGCCGCATTGTCGGCGGTGGAACTCCATCCGGCGACCTGGCCGGTCTCGTTCACCGTCTCGGCGGAGCTGTCGCTGCCGCCCAGCGTGCCGAGATCGACGACGACGATGTGTGACGTCGCGCGCGCGTTCTCGCCGAGCAACCCGCCCAGAACCAGAACGATCAGCAGCGATGCTGCCCGAAGATCGATCTTCATTCCGTCTCCCCCTTGGTGTGTCTGCCCTTTTCCTCGGCAAGGTGCTGACAGAGTGGTAATCTTTCGGTAATTTCCTGACAGCAGCGAGCAGCGGATATGAAGCCTCCCGTGGGAGGCCGGCCTGAACGTGTCTCCCTCAACGTGACCGACGCCCGCCTTCGGCGCGGCGCGCGCGATATTCCTTTGAGGCCAAAGGATGTCGCCATCCTGCAGTTGCTCATCGCGCACCAGGGACGGCTCGTCACGAAAGAAGCGCTCCTGGCAGCTGCGTGGCCTGACGTTTTTGTAAGCGACGCCGTCTTGAAGGTGGCCATCAACCGACTGCGGACCGCGCTTGGAGACGATGCCAGGACACCGCGCCTCATCGAAACGCGGCATCGGCGGGGCTACTGCCTCGTGGGAAAAATTTCGCTCGTCGATGCGCCTGCCTTGGAAGCACCGGAGGCCGCGGCCGTGCCGCGGCTTCCCGAGGCGCGCGCAATCGTCGGCCGCGAGGCGGAGCTCGCGCAGCTCGAAGAGTGGTTCGCCCACGCGGCTGGTGGATCGCGCCAGCTCGTGTTCGTGACAGGCGAGGCCGGTCTTGGCAAGACGGCCCTCGTCGACCTGCTTCTCGAGAGTCCGAACGTTCGGGGCGTTCGCGTAGGACGCGGTCAATGCGTGGAGCAGCACGGGGCCGGCGAAGCGTACCTGCCGATCCTCGACGCGCTCGGTCATCTTTGCCGCGGATTGGGCGGCGCCGCGATCAAGCGGCGTCTGGCGCGGCACGCGCCGAGCTGGCTTGCGCAGATGCCCGGATTGCTCAGGCCAGACGACGCCGTGAACCTCCGCCGCCGAACTGGGAACGCCACGCGCGAGCGCATGCTCCGGGAGCTCGTGGAGACGCTCGACGTGCTCGCGCGAGAGCATCCTCTCGTCCTGGTGGTGGAGGATCTGCACTGGAGCGACCCCTCGACGCTGGATGCGCTCGGAGCCCTGGCGCGACGGAGAGATCGCGCCCGCCTTTTCGTGCTCGCCACCTATCGTCCGGAGGAGACAGCAGCCGCCTGAGCATCCGCTGCCGGCGCTGATCGAGGGACTTCGGCTGCACCGTCTGTGTGCGGAGCTGTCCCTGCCGCTGCTGTCCGAGTCGGCGGTGCACGCGTACCTCGATGCAAAGTACCCAGGAGCGACGAAGGCTGCGGAGCTGAGCCGGGCGGTGTACCGCCGCACGGAGGGCCACCCGTTGTTCATGGTGGCAATGCTGGATCACGTGGTGGCGAACGAGTGGCTCGTGCCGAGTGGCGGCGGCGGATGGGACATTCGCGTCGGGCCCGACGTCGTCGAACGCGAGGTGCCGCCCAGCATTCGGCAACTCATCGAGGCGCGACTCGATCGGCTGGCGATCCCGGAGCGCCGCCTGCTCGAAGCCGCGAGCGTGGCCGGCGCAGACTGGTCGGCGTCCAGCGCCGCGGCGGCGCTGGACGAGGCGGTCGCGGCGGTAGACGAGCGGTGTGCGGCGCTGGCCCGGCGCCGGGTGCTGGTGCGGGCAGACGGCGAGGAAACCTGGCCCGACAGGACGACGGCCGGCCGGTATGGATTCTCCCATGCGCTGTACCGAGAGGTGATTTACGACCAGGTGCCTGCCGCGTCCCGGCAAGATTTCCACCGGCGCGTGGCGCTGCGGGAAGAGGCGGCCTACGGGCCGCAGGCGACGAGGATTGCCGCCCGGCTGGCCGTGCACTTCGAGCAGGCGCGGGATTCGGAAGCCGCGGTGCGCTACCGGTTGCACGCCGCGCGCAACGCGCTGGCGGTGAGCGGCTGCACGGAGGCAATCCGCCATGCCACGGCCGGACTGGCGATGCTCCCCCAAATGCCGAACGGCCACGAAAGACACGAGCATGAGTTGAGCCTGCAGCTCCTGCTTGGGATGGCCACGGCCGCCGCACATGGCTTCGCCGCGGCGGAGGCCGAGCGCGCGTACGGGCGCGCCTGGGAGTTGTGCGAGAACGCTGGCAGCACGCCGGCGTCGACGGCGGCGCTCGTTGGGCTCTACGCGTATCACCTGATGCGCGGCCGCATCACCGGGGCCCGTGGGTTTGCCGAGCAGATCCTCGATGGCGCGCCCCACAACGGAGCCGCCCCGCCCATCCTCTGGGGGCGGATGTCGCTCGGCATCACGCAGATGCATCAGGGCCAACCATCTGATGCGCGTGCCTCCTTCGAGCATGCGCTCGCGCTCCACGACGCCCGCCAGCGCCCCGCGTACGCGGTGATCCATCCACTGGACCTCGCGATGGTGTGCCTCGTGCACCTGTCGTGGTGCCTGTGGGTGCTCGGGTACCCGACCCAGGCCTTGGCGCGTAGCCGGGCTGCCGTCGCGGTCGCCGACGAGACGGACCAGCCGGTCGATCGTGCCTGCGCGATCGCCTTCGCGTCCTTTCTGCACGCGTTCCGGCGCGACGCGAAGCGCGCGCGCCACTCGGCCGAGGCCGCCGTTCGGTTGTCAGCCGAGCACGGCCTGCTGCAGTGGTGGGCGCCGAGCATGATTACGCACGGCTGGGGACGCGCCGCGCTCGGAGAGGCGGCCGAGGGCATCGCCGAGATGCGGCAGGGCATCGAGGCGTGGCGACGCGCCGGCGCGGACTACGCCGTGCCTGTGTACTTGGCGCTGCTGGGCGACGCCCTGGGCAGGCATGGGGAGCGCGAGGAGGCACACGCGGTCCTGACAGAAGCTCTGCACCTTACCCAATCCAACGGCGATCAGTTCTGGGAGCCCGAGATCCACCGGCTCCGCGGCGAGATCATCCTTCAGGATTTCGAGCACGGTCCGGCGACGGCGTCGCGCCAGGCGCTGCTGGACGAAGGCCGAGAGGCGCTCGAACGCGCGCTGGCACTGACCCGCTCGCAGGGCGCCCGCCAGCTCGAGCTGCGGGCGGCGATCGGCCTCTGCCGCTTCGCGCGGCACTGGGGGAGGGACGAAGAAGCACGCGGGCAGCTCGCGGCGATCTATGGCGAATTCCGCGAGGGGTTCAATACGCGCGACCTGCGTGAGGCGCGTGCCCTGGTTGCGCCCAGCGGGCGCTGACCGCCGGCTGTCCGCCGTCGCCGTCAACGTCACTCGGCCTTGCAGCGGGCGATACGACGCATTGACTTCCGCACGCAGGCTGGCTATCGTCCGTTCCTCACTCCGGAGAACTGGTCGCATAAGCGACCAAGGGCACCAATCTCGTACGTAGTGCCGGGCTTCAGCCCGGCTAAAGCCGGGCACTACGTCGGTTATGAAACCGATTTGAGGCACAGATGGCTCAGGTGTCGATCGCCGTCAACGGAAAGGTCCGCCGCGCGGACGTGGAGCCCCGCCTGCTGCTCGTGCACTTTCTGCGGGAGCAGCTGCGTCTAACCGGCACGCATGTCGGATGCGACACCAGCCAGTGCGGCGCGTGCACGGTGCTCATCGACGGCCGGAGCGCCAAGTCGTGCACGCTGTTCGCCGTGCAGGCCGATGGCTCGGAGATCACCACGATCGAAGGGCTGGCGCGCGACGGCGAGCTCCATCCCCTGCAGCAGGGCTTCTGGGAAGAACACGGCCTGCAGTGCGGGTACTGCACGCCCGGCATGATCATGGCCGCCGTCACCCTGCTGAACGACACGCCGAAGCCGACCGAGCAGCAGATCCGCGAAGGCATCGCCGGCAATTTCTGCCGCTGCACGGGCTATCAGCACATCGTCAACGCCATTCAGCACGCGGCGGGCAAGAGGTAGCCATGACTACGACTCCCATATTGCCGAAGCTCGTGGGCCAGCGGGTCAAGCGGCGCGAAGACCCGCGCCTGATTCAGGGCCGCGCCACGTACGTGGACGATGTGACGCTGCCTGGCATGCAGCACCTCTTCTTCAAGCGCAGCGACATCGCGCACGGACGGATCCGCAGGATCGACGCCAGCGCCGCACAGGCGATGGAGGGTGTCGAAGCGGTGTTCACCGGCGCCGAGATCGCCGAACTGCTCGGACCGATGCCGATCGGAACGCCGTATTCGTCGCCAGCGCATCGGGCCGTCGCCGTGGATGTCGTCCGGTACGTCGGCGATCCGGTGGCGGTGGTCGTGGCGCGCGACCGCTACGTCGCGCGGGATGCGGCCGACGCCATCGTGGTGGACTACGAGCCGCTGCCGGCGGTGGTCGATCCGGAGCTGGCCATGAAGGGGCAGCCGACGGTCATCCACCCGGAGTTCCCGAACAACCTGGCCGTGGCGCTCGTGCCGAGCGGCACGGGCGTGGACGCCGCGGGCAAGGTGGACGACTCGGCCATCGACAAGGCGTTTGCCGCCGCCGAGGTCGTGATCTCGCAGCGGATGGTGAACCAGCGCCTCGCGCCATGCGCCATCGAACCGCGTGGGGTCGTGGCGCATTACGAGCTGGGAAAGGGCTCGATGACCATCTGGTCGTCGACGCAGAACCCGCACATCCTCCGGACCTTCATTGCCGCGCTGAACGGCCTGGGCCAGGACCAGGTCCGGGCGATCGCGCCGGAGGTCGGCGGCGGATTCGGATCGAAGATCAACATCTACGCCGAGGACTACGTGGCCTCCGCGATCTCGAAGCGTCTGGGCGTGCCCGTCAAGTGGATCGAAGACCGATCGGAGGCGTTTGTCGCCACCACACACGGGCGCGACATCCTCGGCTACGTCGATCTGGCCGCGAAGCGCGACGGGACGGTGCTCGGGCTCAAGCTGCGCCTCATCGCCGACGTCGGCGCGTACAACATGCTGCTGACGGCCGCCATCCCGACGCTGACCTTGCTGATGGCGAATGCCACGTACCGGATTCCGGCCGTCCGCGCCACGCTCACCGAGGTCTTCACGAACAAGACGCCGACCGACGCGTACCGCGGCGCCGGCCGTCCCGAGGCCACCTATTTCGTCGAGCGGGCGATGGACATGCTGGCGCAGGAGCTGAAGATGGATCCGGCGGACGTGCGCCGCAGGAACTTCATCCAGCCGCACGAGTTTCCGTTCACGACCCAGACGGGCGCCGTCTATGACTCGGGCGATTACGAGAAAGCGCTGAACACGGCGCTCGAGGCGGCCGGATGGGATCGGTTGAAGGCGGAGCGCGACGCGGCGCGAGCGCAGGGGCGGCTCGTCGGCCTGGGGCTCTCCATGTACGTGGAAGTCTGCGGCCTCGGACCCTCTTCATCGCTGCCGACCGGGGGCTGGGAGCACGGCCAGGTGACGATCGAGCGCGACGGCCGCATCAGCGCCACGACCGGCGCCTCGCCGCACGGCCAAGGCAACGAGACGACCTTCGCCCAGATGCTCGCCGACCAGTTCGGCGTCCCGATCGAGCACGTCACCATCCATCACGGCGATACCGCCGTCGTGAAGCAGGGCGTCGGGACGTTCGGCAGCCGTTCGCAGGCGGTGGGCGGCACGGCGCTCCACATGGCCGGCGGCAAGGTGAAAACCAAGATGGCGCGCTTCGCCGCCGCCCTGCTCGAAGCGCACGAAGCGGATCTGGTCTTCGAGAACGGAAGGATTGCCGTGAAGGGGGCGCCGGCCTCGGCGAAATCGTTTGCCGAGGTTGCCGCCTTCGCCTACGTGCCGGTGCCGCTCCCCGAAGGCCTCGAGCCTGGCCTGAGCGAGGAGGCGTTCTTCGAACCGGCCAACAACACGTATCCCTTCGGCTGCCATATCTCGATGATCGAGATCGACCGCGACACGGGCGAGCCTACACTGCTCAAGCTCGTCGCGGTGGACGACGCCGGAAACCTGATCAATCCGCTCATCGTCGAAGGGCAGATCCACGGCGGGCTCGCCCAGGGCATCGGCCAGGCGCTCGTGGAGGAAGTCGTCTACGGCGAGGACGGGCAGCTCCTGACCGGGTCCTTCATGGACTACGCCCTGCCCCGCGCAACCGACTTCCCGCGCTTCGAGCTGCATGGCTGCGTGACGCCGACGCCGGTGAACCCGCTGGGCGCGAAGGGCGTGGGCGAGGCCGGGACGCTCGGATCCACGCCGTGTGTCGTGGCGGCCGCCGTCGATGCCTTGAGCGGATTCGGCGTCAGGCACATCGATCTGATGCTGCGGCCCGAAAAGCTGTGGCGGATCATCCACGGAGGCCAGGCGTGATCCCGACACCGTTCGACTACGCGCGCGCGACCTCGCTCGATGATGCGGTGGCAAAGCTGAAGGCGTCCGGCGGCCGCGCCAAGCTCATCGCCGGCGGCCACAGCCTCGTGCCGCTGATGAAGTTCCGCCTGAGCGAACCGGCGGCGCTCATCGACATCGCCCGTATTCCGGGCTTGTCCGGCATCCGGGAGCAGGAGGGCAGGATTCACATCGGGGCAGGCACGGTGCATCACGATGTCGCCTCCTCTGCCCTGCTGCGCGACAAGTGCCCGGTCGTGGCCGACACGGCGGCGCAGATCGGGGATCCGCAGGTGCGCCACCGGGGCACGCTCGGCGGCAGCCTGGCCCACGCCGATCCGGCCGCGGACTACCCCGCCGTCGTCCTGGCGCTCGATGCCGATATCCACCTGAAAGGTCCCAAAGGGTGGCGCGTCGTGAAAGCATCGGATTTCTTCAAGGACCTGTTCACGGTCGATATGGAGGCCGACGAGATTATCGTCAGCGTGCAGTTCGCGCCGGTCCGCGCGGCGGCGTATGCCAAGCTGCACCAGCGCGCGTCGCGCTACGCGATTGTCGGCGTCGCGGCGGCCCTGGACGTGAGCGGCGGCAGGGTCGAATCGGCCCGCGTCGGACTGACGGGCGCCGGGTCGCATGCGACGCGGCTGACGGCCGTCGAGCAGGCGCTCGCGGGACAGCCCTTGACGCCGGCGGCGATCGGCGCCGCCGCGGAGCGCGCCGGCGCCGGCCTGACGCATGTGAACGCCGACATCCATGCCAGCGAGGACTATCGCCGGGCGATGGTGCCGGTCTTCACGCGGCGCGCGCTCGAGGGCGCCCTGCGCCGCGCTACAGCTTCGACTGCAGGCAGGCAAAGAAGCGGTCCATCATCATCTGGGACACGCTGGCGATGAGGCGCTGGCCGAGGCGCGCGATCGTCCCGCGCGTCTGCACCGCAGCCTCGACCTGGACGACCGTCGTCTCCCCATCGCCGCGCAGTGAAATGACGGCGCTGCCGTTCACGAAGCCAGGACGTCCCTGGCCTTCGACCGTCAATCGATAGGACACGTGCGGCACCTTCTCCGAGAGCACCACGCTGCCCTCATAGGTGCCGGTGATGGCCGCGAGCGCGACGTTCAGCCGCGCGCGGTACCGGTCGTCCCCATCCGGCTCGAACCGATCGCAGCCGGGAATACACGACGCAATCACCGCCGGATCCATCAACAGATCCCAGACGCGGGCGGGCGCAACCGGAAACGTGTAGGAGCCGGTGATGTCCATCAGCGGCGGCGCGGTGCGCGCGGCGCGAGCGTGTTCAAGTGGACCGCCAGCTCGCCAAGGTTCTTCAGCGTGCGGGCGGCCAGAAAGTCGTCGACGAACGGCAGCGCGGCCACCAGCCCACGCGTCAGCGGCGCGTAGCCGGCCGTGCCGATCAGCGGATTCAGCCAGATCAGGCGATGGCAGCTCCGCTGCAGACGCGCCACGCCGTCACGGAGGGCGGCCGGGTCGCCACGATCCCACCCGTCCGACACGAGCAGCACCACGGGAGCGCGCGGCAGCACGACGCGCGCCCATCGCTGATGAAACATCCTGAGCGCGTCGCCGATGCGGGTCCCACCGGACCAGTCGGGAACCGCCCGTGACACCGCCTCGACGGCGGCGCCGAGCGGCCTCCCGCGGACCTGCCGCGTGATCCGGGTGAGCTGCGTCGAGAACAGGAACGCCTCGAACCGCTGATGGCGGCGCGCCATCGCGTGCACGAAGTGCAGCAGCATCCGCGAGTAGCGCTCCATCGAGCCGCTGACGTCGCACAGGAGCACGATGGGCCGGGGTCGCGTGCGCCGGCGCCGCCGCGGCAGCGCCACGACATCGCCGTCCGTCCTCACGCTGCGCGCCAGCGCGCGGCGCAGGTCGAGCTGGGGTCCGCGCCCGCGCGTCCACCGGCGCGTGCGGCGTTCACCAGGGCTCCAGACGAGCCGCCTGAGCGCCGACTCCGCGAGCGTCACCTCCGCCTCCGTGAATTCGGCGACATCCTTATTGGTGAGCACCTCGAGGTCGCTCCACGCGCGGATCCCTTCTGACGCATCCCGCCTCTCGTCAGACGCGTCCAGCGCGGATTCCTGCTGATGTGGCGCGCCATCCGCGCCCGCGACCGCGGGATGGGCGTCGCTCCCGGCCGGCGCGTCGCTGCGCCGCAGCCACGGATTACCGCTTCTCCAGAACGCGCCGAATGCGGCATCGAAGGCCTCGAGGTCATCCCGGCGATGGACCAGCAGCGCGCGGCAGGTCCAATACACATCGTCTCGAGAGGCCACGTTCACGTGCGGCAGCGCCTCGATGACGTCGAGGAGCCGTCCGACGTGCACCTCGAGCCCGCGTCGGCGGAGCAGGCGGCCGAAGGCGACCAGACTATCGACAACCGCAGTCACTCGACGTCCTCAGTCCTGCCGCGCGGTGCGGGCGCCGGCCCGCTCGAGCACAGCCGCCACGTCTTGTCCGCGCAGCGACTCGATGTCCTCTTTGGACTTCAGCAGTACGCCGAGCGTCTGGTCGAACGCTTCTGCGTCGAGCGCGTCTTTCCCGAGTGCCGTCAACGCCGCGACCCAGTCCAGCGTCTCGGACACGCCCGGCGCCTTGTACAGCTCCATCGATCGCAGCTCGCCGACGATGGCCGCCGCCTGTTCCGCGAGACGGGCGGAGGCGTGCGGCACGCGCGCCCGTACGATGGCCAGCTCCTTGTCGAAGGCGGGGTATTCGATCCACTGGTACAGACAACGGCGTTTGAGGCCGTCGTGCACTTCGCGCGTGCGATTGGACGTCAGGATGACGAGCGGCGGCTCGGCGGCGCGCACGGTGCCGAGCTCCGGAATGGTGATCTGGAACTCGGCGAGCAGCTCGAGCAGATAGCCCTCGAACTCCTCGTCGGCACGGTCGATCTCGTCGATCAGCAGCACCGCCGGACGCGTGCGCGACGGATCGATCGCCTGGAGGAGCGGCCGCTTGATGAGAAAGGATTCGCTGTACAGCTCCCGCCGCGCGGTGGACCGGTCGAGGGTGTGGGCCGCTTCGAGGATCCGCAGCTCCAGCAGTTGGCGCGCGTAGTCCCATTCGTAGACGGCGTGGCTGATATCGAGCCCCTCGTAGCACTGGAGGCGAATGAGGTCCGTGCCGAGCGCCGCGGCGGTGGCGCCGGCCAGCGCGGTCTTGCCGACGCCCGCTTCGCCTTCGAGGAACAGCGGCCGCCGCAGCCGGATCGCGAGGAACAGCGACACCGCCAGGCCGCGATCCGCGACGTAGTGCTGCGCCGCGAGCTGCTGCTGCAGGTCGGCGATCGATCCGCTGAAGAGGGGATGGGCCAACCCTCAGTTCGTCTTCGCGACGTCCCCCATGGCGGTCATGAAGGTGCTCCACGGCACCGGCTGTCCGTGCACGGGCGCCACCGTGGCCACGTCGAGCTTCATCCGCTGCACCTGGTTGTAGAAGCTGCGCATCGCCGGCATCTGCGACGCACGCGGGGGCTCGTGTGTATCGAAGAGATCCGCCTCGATGGCGATCCGCTCCGCCGGCAGGTACGCCATGAGCATTCCCGAGACGTGCTGCAGCGGCTGCACGTAGTACACGCGGAGGATCCGGCTGTTGTCCGTGATGACGAAGTTTTCCTGGATCGCCTCGTAGTTGTAGCCTTCGGCCACCTCGGTCGGCGGCCAGAGCGCCAGGATGTCCGGCTTTATCGTTCGCGCCTTGTACGTCAGCACGTCCCGGTTGATGAACGGCAGGTTGTTCATGTGCAGGACGACCGTCGCGCCGATGTGGTTGTAGGTGCGCAGGCCGCCGATGTGATCGAAGTGCGGATGCGACGAGATGAGCCAGCGAACCGGCTTGCCGGGCGCGAGCGTCGCGACCTGCTCGATGACCGCCAGGCTGCGCGCCTCGCTGCCGGGCGCCTCGAACACGGCGACGAAGTCGCGGAACTCCACCATGTAGCTGTTCGCCGGGCCGCCGCCGAGCAGGTACACGCCCGGGGCCATCTTCTCCACCGTCATCTGAGCCGCATTCGGCGGCACCGCCTGCCGGACGGCTTCCGGAACGGGCACCGGATCGTCACAGACGTTGGCCTGCACGGTCGGGAACTTTCCGCCGTAGGCGTTGTGCCCGGTGCTCTCCGAGTAGAACTGCCAGTTGTCGTCCCACCCCTGGTGCGAGTGCCAGGCGATCGGCCACCGCGACTCCCCGGCCGCGATGAAATTGGTGGACTCGTGCTCGATGTTGAAATCCCCAAGCACGTTCTCGTTCACCGTCGTCTTGAGGCGCGTGATGATGTTCTGGCTGTTGATCGTCGCGTCCACGCGGAACTTGCCGAGCACGGTGATGCCGACGACGTGCACCTTTTCGGGTGCCACGACATTGCCGTCGCGCCCCTTCTCGAGCTGCTCCCACCGCCAGAGCGCCACCGGGTTGGCGCCCGGCTTCCGCGCGGCCTTCAGGAACCCGTGCGGCGTGAGCCAGATGTCGAGCTGATAGATCTCGGCGAGCTCCGGCGGCACCGCGACCGGCGCGCCGTTACCGTCCATGTGCCAGGCGTACTGGCCGTTCACGATATGGGTCTGCCGGATCTGCTGCTGCGTCGGCGTGCCGCCCACCCAGCCGAGGCCGTACTTCCACGACGCCGGGTTGCTGCCCGGCTTCCGGTCGAACGTCTCCTTGCTCGTGCCGGTCTCCCAGTTGATCGTCCGGGTGTAGTTGGCCATCTCGCTGCGCGGCCAGTCGACGTTGACCGAGTTCTCAAACGTCTGACCGACCGGCCCGCTGTAGCCGGTGCCGGAAAAGGTCACACACCGAAGGCTCTGCTCGTTGATCGCCTTCGATGCCGCGGCCAGCACCGGTCCGGGGTCGACAAATCCCGGCGGGAACTGCTGCGCCGGGAGCTGACCGGCGGCGGCGACGAGCAGAACGAGCACCGGGAACGCCTTTTTCGCCATCGGCAGTGCACCTCCTGTGGGACCGCGCCGGCCCCATGTGGGAGGTGATGTTAATCGAAAACGGGCGCAGGAACGCGCTGCGACATCCCACGGCCGCTCGCGGCGTGGCTATTCCGTCGTATCCAGCAGGCGCATCGCCGCGTCCACGTAGCGGGCGCCCGCGATGTCGTATGACGTCAGCGCTTCGTCCACCCGGGCCCATGCGGCGTCGGGCAGGCTGATGGCTGCGGCCCCTGCGTTCTCCTCGAGATAATCGACGTGGCGTGTGCCTGGAATCGGCACGATGTCGTTCCCCTGGCGAAGCACCCAGGCCAGCGCCACCTGCGCCGCCGTCGCGCCGTGCGCCGCGGCGATCGATTCCACGGCCCTGACGAGCCGGAGGTTGTGATCGAAGTTGGCGCCCTGGAAGCGGGGGTTGTTCCGCCGCCAGTCGGTCTCGGAGAGATCGTCGATGGTTCGGATCTTTCCTGACAGGAAGCCGCGGCCGATGGGACTGTAGGCGACCAGGCCGATGCCGAGCGCGCGCAGGGTCGGGAGCACTTTCTCTTCGATGCCTCGTGTCCAGAGCGAATATTCCGACTGCACCGCGCTCAGCGGATGCGTCGCGTGAGCGCGCCGAATCGTGCCCGGGCCGACCTCTGAGAGGCCGATGCAGCGGACCTTGCCGGCCTTTACCAGCCCCGCCATTGCGCCGACGGTCTCTTCGATCGGCGTCTTCGGATCCAGCCGGTGCTGGTAGTAGAGATCGATATAGTCGGTTCCGAGCCGCCGGAGTGAGCCCTCGACCGACGCCTTGATGTGCGCGGGGCTGCTGTCGAGCCCGATCACTTCATTATTCGGCCCGAACTTCATCGCGAACTTCGTCGCGATGATCACATCCTGGCGGCGCCGTCCCTGGATCGCCCGGCCCACCAGTGTTTCGTTGGTGAACGGGCCGTACATCTCCGCCGAGTCCCAGAAGTTCACGCCCAGATCGAGGGCGCGGTGGAGCACACGGATCGCGTCGGCTTCGTCTGCGCCGCCATAGGCCCACGACATGCCCATGCAGCCCAGGCCCACGGCGGGGACGGCCAGGCCCTGCCGCCCCAGTGTTCGCTGCTTCACGCCGGCCCCATGTGGGAAGTGATGTTAATTGAAATCAGGCGTCAGGATTTCAGCTCTGTGGCCGGGCTGAAGCCCGGCCTCTACGACCACATGAAATGGACCCTAGCGCGAAGACTCGATCAGTCGGCCGCGAAGCAGTACACCAGCCCCGCTCCACCGGTGGCGCGCAGGTTGTCGGCGGAGCACCCTTTGGACGGATGCGCCGAGTTCCACGGCGAGCCCGGCTTGCCGAAGGTCAGCCGGTCGTGATGCCCCAGCATGGCGCTGCCCGTCCCGCCGCTCGTCCAGTTCTCGCACGTCATGTCGGTGGCGCGGCCGTCGGGTGTCGAGCCCGTCAGGATGTCGTGCCGGTTGGGCGCGCCCTGCGCGTTGATCGTGCGGCCCTGTTCATCGAGCGCCGTGTCGTTGTTGATGTTGGCCTTGTCGGAATGCAGCTCCGCGAGGGTCTGCGCGACGAGCACGCCCTTGACGTTGTACCAGGGGCCGTTGCCGATGCGGTCGCGGGCGTTGACGCCGCCGGGGCCGCTCGTGCTGAGATACGCGCGCCACGCGCGGCCCGGAAGGCCGGACGACTTCGCCAGCTCCTGGCAGCGCTGGTCGGCGCCGTTCAATCCGCCGAGATTGCCGGTGCCCGACGTGGAGCTCGTCACGAAGAACCCGGCGCGATTCTGCTGCCTGGCGGACGGTTGATTCACGAAGACGGCCGCAACGCATACGGCGGTCACAATCATCAAGGCGGCGGATCGACGCATGGCGCACCTCCAAAGGAAAATGCCATTATGCGGCCTCCCCTCGTGGCCGCACGAGACGTAACTCAGGCGAAAGCACAGGCCCGATCCACGCGGTCTGCCGAAAAAACGCAGCCCTGGCGGCCAATCGGCTCACAAAATCCCCTGTTGACTGTATGGACCGGTTCAGGACTCGACCGACACGATCAGTGCATGGCGCTCAAGACTCTCGCGGTCGCAGCGTTGCTGCTCGTGGCCGTCCCCGCAGTCGGACGGCCGCAGGACTCGACCGGGGCGACTCGGGGTCCCGACTATGTCATCGGAGCGAATGACGTGCTTTGGATCACGTCCTATGACGACGAGGATCTGACCGGACGATTCACCGTGGACGGCGACGGGGCGTTCACGTACCCGCTTCTTGGCAGAGTGAGCGCCGGCGGCATGACCCTGCGCGCCGCCGAGGCGTATCTGAAGCGCACGCTCGTCCAGCGTGGGCTGTTCAGGAATCCGCAGATCACCGTCGCGATTGATGAGTATCGAAGCCAGAAGGTGTTCGTCATCGGCGAGGTGAGGCGGCCGGGCGTCTATCCGCTGTCGGGCTCGATGACGCTCGTCGAAGCGCTCGCCCTCGCCGATTCAGCCTCCCCCGACGCTGGTCACGAAGCGGTCGTGGTCAGGCAGGGCGCCGGTGCGGAGGACGAAGAGGTCATCCGCGCGAACTTCCGCGATCTCGAGAACGGCAATCTCTCGCAGAACGTCGTGCTGCGCGATGGCGATACGGTCATCGTGCCGCGTGCCGAGACCATCTACGTGTTCGGCGAGGTGAGGGCGCCGGGATCGTACGCCCTGCGGGACGAGGACGTGACCGTGATCCAGGCGCTGGCGCTCGCCGGAGGTATCTCGGAGCGCGGCTCGACGGGCCGGGTCGAAATCGTCCGTATCATCGACGGCGAGCTTCGCGAGCTGAAGGCGGACCTGGCCGACGTCGTGCGACCCGGCGACACCATCGTCGTGCCCGAACGGTTCTTCTGAACACCGTTTGTACGAACACCGTTTGTACGTAGTGCCGGGCTTCAGCCCGGCTAATCTAAAGCCGGGCACCACGTGATCTCAGCCCGGCTAAAGCCGGGCACTACGTGGATAAAGCGGGTTCTACCGGTAGCAGGGCCATCCTGTGGCCGGGTCGACGCCGGTTGACGCCGGCCCGCGGTTGACGAGTACGCGAATCGTGACGTCGGACGCTTCCGGGATCTCCGTCAGCGGCTCGAAACGCTCATCGAGGTAGGCCTCCACGGCCGGGAAATCCTTCGCCCCCCTGCCGCGCCCGTCCCGCCAGCCAGGAGCCGGTCAGCACCGCGGGCACGACCGCGTCGGCCAGCCGTGCCGAGAGCGGATCGCGGATCAGGAGGACGTTGGCGGCAACCGCCATCGCGCAGAGCGGAATCACGACCGGCACATCGTCCCGCCTCCCCTGCCGCCAGTCAACGAGCGCCCACACCAGTGCGACGATCGGCAGCGCGTGGAAGCTCCAGAACAGCTGCCACTCCGGAGTCCAGCCGAGCGTGTCGAACGTGAGGGCCGTTCGGTCAGAGTGGCGGCGCCCGTAGTCGACGAATGTTCGGATGGACCCGGCAAACGCATCCACGCCGCCGAGCGACACGGCGTACGGGACGAGCAGCAGCGCGACGACGCCCCCGAACAGCGCCAGCCGCTTGAGCACCGCCGGGCTCCCGCTCGCCGGCGCGACGATGAGTGCCGCGCACGCCGCAAGCCCCACATAAGCCGCATAGTCATGCCGGAAGAGAAACGCCACGACCGTTACGAGCGCCATGACGACGAGGTGCGGCCATGTCCGGCGGGACGCCCACGCCCACACGGCCAGCGGGGCCACGGCCGTCACGAGCAGCTTCGGGTACGCGTAGGAGCGGGGAAAGATCGCCACCGCGAGAAGCGTGGCGGCCGCTGCCACGAGCCACGATCGGGACAGCCGGTACGCGCCGAGCAGCGTGCAGGCCGCCGCGACGCCGTACATCACCGCGGTGAGCACGGCCTCCGCAAGCAGCGTCCGGCCGAGCAGCAACTGGGCACCGGCTGACGCCGCATAGGTCAGCGGCATGCCGGGGTCGAAGAAGTCGACCGTCGGCCACTCGCCGGCGAGCATCTGCTGCGCGCCGGCCAGGGTCGTTGTACGACCCCTCGAACGCCAGGTGCCTGAACAGCGCGGTCGCGGCCAGCACGAGACCGGCCGCGGCCGGCGCCGGCCAGCGGCGATCGTCGGTCTGCACCTAGCGGCCGATTCGCAGGCCGGCCGTCACGCCGAGCGTCCAGCCGTCCAGATCGATGTCCGGGTCCACCACCCTCGCGAAAGACGGGCCGAAGCTGCCGCGCGCCTTCTGGTAGCGGCCCTCGGCGCCAAACGCCAGCCGGTCGCCGGCCACGCGCATCCCGAACACCAGAACCGGGCCCACGGCGCTGCCAGTGGCCTGGTACTCCTCGTCGCGGAACACGCGTCCGTTCGACAGCGCAAAGTCGCCCGACTCGCTGAAGCGCCAGGCGATGAGGGCGATGCCGCCGCCGGCGTACGGCTGCACGCGGTACGACTGCCCCAGGGGAAGCACGCGGGCCGTGACGGCGAGCGGGATCTGGCGAAGGCCCAGCGTCCGCGGGATGCCGGCGCCGCCGGTGTCGATGGCCCGCACGTGCTCGGTCGGCACCGTGCGCTGCATGTACGAGACCCCGAGCCCGGCCTCGTAGCGCTCGCCGATGGCCACGAGCCATTCGGCGCCCACCATCGCGCCGTTGAAGTCGCCAATCTCGAACACGAGATCGTGATGCTCGATCAGGAGGAGGTCGGTCTCGACGCGCCCCTGGCTGCGCATCGTGAAATGCCCCCAGGAGGCGTTAATCGTCTGCTGGGCGGATGCCGGGACCACCGGACCCGCCAGCACCACGCACGCGAAAACGGCGATAAATCTGCCCCTTCGGGGGCCCTTTGGATTCACGACCCTAATGGTAGACACTGTACAGACCGAAAGGGAGTACTACAGTTCTCCCGGGTGAGCAATTCCCGCCAGCCCGAAGGCTCGTTTAGGAGGAACCCCAGGTGTTCAGAAAGGTCCGCCCGCTCTGCGTGGCGTGTGTCACGGCGTGTCTCGTCATGGTCCCCTGGACCAACGCGCTTGCGCGCGAAGGGCCCGATCCGGCCCTGGACGCGGCGGCGGCGCCGGGGCTCCTGGCGAGCCTCCGCCACGTGACGTTCGAGACGGCCGCGGCCGCTCCGTTCGCCCCCCCCGTGCCCAGCCGGTTCGCGCTTCAGCAGCGCGGGCGCCAGAGCGTCGCGACCACCACTGAGTCGAAGCTGCTCATCGGCATCATCGCTGGCTCGATGATGGTGGGCGGGATGGCGTTGATGGCGTACGGATCGACGTCCACGTGCAAGGGGAGCGAAGTCACGTCAACGAGCGCCTGCGACAAGAAGGCCGTCATTGGCGCCCTCAGCTTCTCGGGAGGCGCCACCCTGCTCGCTCTCTGGGCGCTCAGCCGCTGATATGACATCCGTCTTCTCATCAGCCGCCCGGGTTCAGCGTATCCCCCGCTCCTGGACGACGCTGGCGGGAAGCGTCGTCTTCCATGGAGCGACGGCCGCGTTCCTTGTGTTCGCGGGGGCTGCGGCCTCGGTGGTATCGCCCGAGCCCGAGACGCATCTGACATACGTCTACGTGCCGCCGCCTGTCGTACCGCCGGCGGTGAAGCTGCCGCCGCTCCCCAAAGAGCAGGTCAAGCTCGTCGAGATTCAGCCCCGGCCGGCCGAGCCGCCGCCGATCCCGGAGCGCATCGTTGTCCGTGAAGAGCCCGTGCTGCCGAATCCGGAGCCGCGTCCGTCGCCGGTGGAATTGCCCCGGCCGAAGGCGATGCCAACGGTGAGCGTCGGCGCGTTCGAGCGGGCGGCGAGCGCGCGCGCGACAGAGCTCGCGCGGACCGTCGAGCCCGCCGGATTCGATGCCGGTTCGAGCGGCCGCACCGCGGAACTGGCGCGAACCGTCCAGCCGGCCGGGTTCGACAGCAGCGTGGCGCGAACGACCGACGTGAAGGCTGCCGCGGCCAATGTCGGCGCGTTCGACGGCGGAGCCACGGTGAGCCGGTCCGGCGTCGCGCGCCTGAGCGCGGTCCGGGATGCAGGATTCGGAACGGGAACGGGCGCGGGGACGTCCGCCGGCTCCGGCCGCGGAGGCAAGGTCGTCAGCGGCGGCTTCGACGCCGGCGGCGGTGGCGGCAGCAAGGCCGCGGCACCGGCCGGTGCCGTCAAGACGGTGGACTTCGACACGCCGCAGGCGGCACAAACCGGACGCCAGGCGATCCGTCAGGCACCGACCGAGCTGCCGCTCGAGATCCTGTCGAAGCCGACGCCTGCGTACACCGACGAAGCGCGAGCCATGAAGATTGAAGGCGAGGTCGTGCTCGATGTGGAGTTCGGGGCCGCCGGCGACGTCCGCGTGCTGCGAGTGGTTCGCGGCCTCGGCCACGGGCTCGATGAATCCGCGATGCGCGCCGTTCAGAGCATCCGGTTCAAGCCGGCGCTGCGCAACGGCCAGCCGGTCGAGACTCGAACGACCCTGAACATCATCTTCCGGCTCGCGTGAAGGTCAGCATGGGACGCCATTTCTCTCGAATCATTCCTGTTGCGTTGAGCATCCTCGCGTTCGGCGCGGTGCCGCGGGCACAGCAGCTCCCCTCGGGCGGAGCCGCCGTGTCGATGGACGACTTCGTCGACCGGCTCATGAAGTCCGAAGCGGCGTTGATGGACCGCCTGGGCAGCTACCATCCGGTGGTCGAAATCTACCTCCAGAACCTGGCGCCCGACCGGCAGGTCGGGTCGGTGCCGGTCCGCGACGACTACTTCCTCGGGCAGTTCGACGGCAGCGAGGGCCCGGCGGCGGCGCCGCTCAATCCACCCCGGGGGTGGTTCCGTCCCGCCGGCCTGATGAACCGGCCCTTCGGATTCGACTACGTCCCGTCGGGGTTTGCGGCGACGACGGTTCCCGACCTGCAGGTCTTCGATCGCGAGCGCTACGACTTCAAGTTCGTGCGCCGGGAGTTCCTCGATGAGGTCCGGTGCGTGGTGCTCGAGGTCTGGCCGAAGAACGCCGACGAGACCGGATTCAAGGGGCGCATCTGGGTCGAGGACCGCGGCTTCACGATCGTCCGGTTCAACGGCATCAGCCGCGAGGCCGACAGCGCGCTCTCGCGGTTCTTCCGCCGGAAGCTCTCGTTCCATCTCGACAGCTGGCGCGTGAACGTCCAGCCCGACGTGTGGCTTCCGGGGTACGTGTACCTCGAGGAGACGGATTTCGAGGATCGCCGGCCCAGGCCGGCGCAGATCCCGAAGCTGAGGGGTCAGATGCGGCTCTGGGGGTACGAGCTGACCGATGCCACGGCCCCGTCGGCATTTGCGTCGATCGAGATCGGCGGCAACGTACGGGACAGCAGCGAGCCGGCGCGGCAGATCGCGCCCGTGCTCAGCCAGCGCAGCTGGGAAGTGCAGGCGGAAAACAACGTGCTCGAGCGGCTCACCAAGGCCGGCCTCCTGGCGCCGCCCGGCCCCGTCGACGGCGTGCTCGAGACCGTGCTCAACAACCTGCAGGTCACCAATGAAGTCTCGTTCGATCCGCCGCTGCGGGCGCGCGTGCTGTTGACGACGCCGCTCGAGTCGTTCCACGTGGGGCGGACGATCGTGCTGAGCCGGGGCCTCATCGACGTGCTGCCGGACGAGGCGAGCCTGGCGATGGTGCTGGCGCACGAGCTCTCGCACGTCGTGCTGGGCCATCTGCTGATCGACACGAAGTTCGCCTTCGCGGATCGCCTGATGATTCCCGACAGCGAGGTGCTGCCGACGCTGCGGCTGAACCACACGGTGGAAGAGGAGGCCGAGGCCGACGGGAAGACCGTCGCGCTGCTCGCCCGGTCGCCGTACCAGGACAAGCTGGGCGGCGCGGGCCTCTTCCTGCAAGCGGTGGTCGCGCACGCCAGGCCGCTTCAGAATCTCATTCAGCCGCACGTCGGCAATTACGTGGTCGACGGCGAGCATGCGCTCTCCGCGCTCGTCGACAAGGCGCCTGCGCTCGCACCGGAGAAGGTCGATCAGATTGCAGCGCTGCCGCTCGGCGCCCGTCTCACGCTCGATCCCTGGAGCAACCGGCTCGATCTGATCCGCACGCCGGCGGTGCCGCTCTCATGGGCGCGCGAGAAGCTGCCGCTGGCGATCACGCCGATGACGCCCTACCTGAAGTACGTGGACGCGCCATCGCCCGCCGCGACCAGGTAGCCCATGCGCCCGCTCGTGGCGCTCAAACGCGTAAAGGACGAGAGCGGCTGCGTGTGACCGCGGCTACGGCCTGAAGGCTTCCTTGTTCTTGAGCCGCGTCCTCTCGGCCTCCACCTGGGCCGCTTCGGCCTGCCGCTTGAGGAGCGCGGCCTCACGCGCCGGCGCTTCACGCGCGTCGAGCACGAGCGCCGACGCTTCCGCCTTGCTCGCGAGCCGTTCGAGGGACGGCGACGCAATGACCAGCTCGTAGCCGCCGCTGTACTGGTAGTACTGCAGCGTCACCACGCTGTAGCCGTTTCGCCACTGCGCGACAGGGACCGTCGCATTCAACGCGTCATCGCCGCCGCGCGGCCGCGCGGAACGGGACGCAGGCGGCCCATACGCCGGCGAGAGCGCCGCAATCATGTCGGCTGTCGTCAATCCCTCGATTCGGCTCGGCGCATACAGGACGACGATCTTGTACAGCTGGTCGTCCACGAAACTGAAGATCATGGATCCGACGGGATCAACGGCGGCCGGCGCTCGCGCCGCGCTGTACGGGGCCCGCCAATTCATCTCCTGCAGCAGCGCCGGGCGGGCGTGGAGCGTCTTGACGTCCCGTCCCGACGAGCCGGCGGCTTTCACGACCTCGGCCGTCGAGCTGCCGAGCCGGAAGTCGCGGTACTGACCGAGATCGGCGGCGGATACGGAGGTCACGGCGAGCAGGACAACGCACGCGCACAGCCCCGACGGAGCGACGCGCCGCGCGGGTCTCGCCAGCCGGCTCATCGACGGGCCGCCCGAATGCTTTGCGACATGGTCTCGGAGGGATGGTTCCATAGCCTCACCAGCGCGAACGCGGGCAGGATGGCGAGCGCGGCCAGCGCCAGCCGCCCGGAAATGGAGGTGACGCCGCTGACGACGGCGGCCACGCCGATTGCCGCGACGTACGCCGCGACCACGAAGAGCTTGATGTTCTGTAGCTGCATGGATCAACCCTCCCATCCGCACGACCGCCGGCACTGTTCAACAATGGACAGCGCAGGGGGGAGAAAACCGGCTGCGCCGAGGCGGTTCAGGCCGACGCCAGGCGCGCCAGCACCCATGCCGAATAGGACTCGGCGGTGGCCAGACGAGCCGCCGTCCAGGCCTGGCCGCACGTGCGGCAGTGCCAGTCCCCGCCTGCAGCCAGCGCCTCCCCCGTCAGGACGTCATCAGTGGTGTGACACAGCGGACATGCCGCGAATCCCGACGCCTGGGCCGGCTGGAGCGTGGTCATGTGGGCCGGCTGGAGCGTGGTCATGACCCGAGCCTACCGTTTTCCCGAAGGGCGCGCTGTGCTGTTCGGCACAGGGCTGCGATCGTGGCGTTGCGGAGGATCTGTTCGAGCGCCGGCGATACCGCGAGCGCGGACACGCCGATGCCGAGCGCGAGCAGCGGCAGCAGCCGGCGGGCGGCCTTGCCCGCCAGCGGCAGCATCATCCCGTCCCAGGCGTTGCCGGCCTGACGCGATACCGACATCAGCAGCGCCTCGACAATGACGCCGGCGCGACCCAGCAGCCACACGAACGTGCCGGTCAGCGCCAGCGCATAGCCCCAGTCGAGCGCGGCCGCGCCGCGGCCGGCCGCGCCGTCGGCGGGAATCAGCGGGAGGAGCATGCCGAACACGACGTACAGCCCGTGGATCCAGATCAGCAGTGCGAGCGGCGGTACACAGTCGCGCAGGCTCCGCGACAGCCACCAGCGCCCGCGCGAGG
>Ga0156172_1120_pt2 | contig 35697 bp, 30 predicted proteins | sample RifCSPlowO2_12_FD_107825 | JGI IMG/M metagenome (GOLD analysis project Ga0156172, IMG submission 107825) | Acidobacteria bacterium RIFCSPLOWO2_12_FULL_67_14 | reverse complement strand
ACCAGGCGATCCCGCTCAGCCCCACGGCGGTCCGGGAGGTCCTCAAAGAAGAGGGCTTCGCCGCGTTACCTCGGCGCTTGGATGGGCTCGTCGCGTGATTCGAGCGCTCGCCATCGGAGAGGTTGCGCCATGAACAAGGCCACACCGCACCAACACGGCCACGAAGCCCAACATCGGCTTTTAACCGGCGGCAGACGGCATTCTGAGCAGCCGCGGCTGAAGCCGCGTTATGCCTCTGAATCACCGACAACCTTGACGCGAAGAACACAAATCGGGACTCTGATTTTGTGACGCAGGCCACGCAGAAGCTGCTCGACGAATTCGAGGCGCTCCCGGATCGGGATCGGTCAGAGCCTCGGGGCGGAACTCGCGCGTCGGGTGGCCTTGGCCCCGCACGACTTGCCGCAAGATGATTTGGTGGCGGCCGCCGATCGCCTGTTTACCGAACTCGATCGTCGCGAACGGCCTGAATGACATCGCCGCGCCGGGGCGAGGTCTGGTTGGTGGACCTCGGCATGGCAGTGGGCGTGTTCGACGCGCAGAATCTCGTCACCATTCCGCACGCCAAGTTGAGCCGCTCGTTGGGAAACTCGGCGGTGCTCAATGTGCGCCCGTTGAACGAGAGGGATTTAGCCAGCTATCTCAAGCAGGCCGTCCAGCACCGTGGCGAGTTCCTCATCCGAGGCCCGGCCAAGCCGCTTGCCGATGCGCTCCGTCGAGAGCGTGCGAATCTGGCTGATCTTGACCCACGAACGTTTAGGCAACTTCGCGGCCTTGAGCTCAAGGGTCAGAGGGTATCCGGCCCGCGGCTCCTGGCTGGTCAGGGCCACCGCGATGACGGTGCCGGACCGCTCATTGAAGACGTCGTGGCTCAGCACCAGGACCGGACGCTCGCCGGCCTGCTCGTGGCCGCGTACGAGGTTGAGGTCGGCCCATCGAATCTCGCCCCTCAGTATTCGGGCCATGGCTCACGGGACGCAGCGAGGCCTTCATCGGCCAGTTGCTGTTCCTCTGCCGGGTCGAGCCTGGTGCACTCCTCGGCCAACCGTGTCCGGGCCAGGCGCGCCAGCTTTTCCGCCAGCGCGGTCTCGATGGCCTGGCTCCGATTGCGGAACCGGCGGCGTGCCACGAGATCATCCACGCGGTTCAGCAGGTCGGCGTCGATCGTGAGGGCGACCTTGGTCTTGGGCATCGTAGTATGATGAAACATCATACCGCGTGGCACGCGGTCGAACAAGACGGAGAAGAGATGGTCTATCCTCGTCCCGTGTCTATCCAGCGAGTGTCTCCTTCTATGCCCAGATCACTCCGAGTGTTGCTGCTGTCATGTGTTGCGCTCCTGTGGATGGCGGCGTGCAGTTCGCCGCCTGGCAATCCAACAGTGCCCGCCGGCGCCGAGAGCTCCGGAGGCCGGCACGGGGTCATCGAGACCAGTGCCGGCTCGATCGAGATCGAGTTCTTCGAGGCCGATGCGCCGAAGGCCGTCGAGAATTTCAGGCTGCTCGCCGAGCACGGCTACTACGACGGCCTGACGTTCCACCGCATCATCAAGGGGTTCATGGTCCAGGGCGGCGACCCCGAGGGCAACGGCACCGGCGGTCAGAGCGCCTGGGGGACGCCCTTCCCGGACGAGATCAATCCGGATTCAGCGCTCTACCGGGATGGCTACCAGCGCGGCCGCCTCGCGATGGCCAACTCGGGGCCGAATACCAACGGCAGCCAGTTCTTCATCCTGCATGCCGACTATCCACTGCCGCCCAACTATGTGATCTTCGCCCGGGTGACCGGGGGCATGGACGTCGTCGACGCCCTGGCCGACACGCCCGTCACGACGGGGCCCGACGGCGAGCCGAGCCAGCCCGCCACGCCGCCGGTGATCAGGAAGATCACGATTCGTCCCTAAAGCGCAGGAGTCCGAGGATCGGAGGCCTTCCATGCGACGAATATTGACAGCCCTTCTCACGTGCGGGCTCACGGGCTCGATCGCTACGACGGTGAGCGCCCAGGTGCCGAAAGTTCCCGTGCCGGTGTTCGATCAGTCGGCGGTCGGAGCCCGTGGCTATTTCTACGTCGGCGGGACCTATGTCGGGGATTCGGGCAACGAGATCATGCAGGGTCAGATGTTCGTCGAGGTGATCGTTCCGAAGAGGGTGCGACGGGCGTACCCCCTCGTGCTGATTCATGGCGCCGGCCAGACGGCGACCAACTGGATGGGAACGCCGGATGGCCGCAAGGGCTGGGCTGACTATTTCGTCGAGCGCGGGTACGTGGTCTATATGGTCGATCAGCCGATGCGCGGCCGCTCCGCGTGGCATCCGGCCGACGGTCCAACGCGAATGCTCACCGCACCGCAGGAGGGGTTTCAGTTCACTGCCAACGCGGTCCTCGGTACATGGCCGCAGGCGAAGAACCACACCCAATGGCCGGGCGACGACGGTACGAAGGGCCGTAGAGGCGATCCGATCTTCGACGCCTTCTACGCTACGCAGGTGGAAACTGTCATCTCGAACGAGGAGACGCAGCGCCGCAATCAGGCGGCCGGAGCCGCACTGCTGGACAAGATCGGGCCGGCGATGCTCCTCACTCATTCGCAGTCGGGAGCGTTCGGCTGGCTGATAGCAGACATGCGTCCGGCGCTCGTAAAAGGCATCATTGCGATCGAGCCGGCCGGTCCACCGTTCGAGGCGACCATTATCGGCACGGGCAGCGCGCGCCGTTGGGGCCTGACGGACATCGCCCTCACGTATGATCCGCCGGTAAGAGAGGCGGGCGAGATCCTCGTCGAGCGCGACACGACAGCCGATGGCCCCGACCTGTTCGTCTGCTGGATGCAGAAGACGCCTGCCCGCCAGTTGGTGAATCTGAAGCGCATCCCGGTCGTGATCATGACGGCTGAAGCCTCGTATCACCAGGCCTACGACCACTGCACCGCAAAGTACCTGAAGCAGTCCGGCGTCGCGACCGAGTACATCCGCCTCCAGGATAAGGGTCTCCGTGGCAACGGCCACATGGTGATGCTCGAGAAGAACAATCTCGACATCGCGCATCTCGTGGACCAGTGGATACAGAAGAACGTGAGGTAGCATCGTGAAAGCGCTTGGCATCGCGGGAGTGGTCGGGGGACTGGCCCTCGGCAGCGCGTGGGCGGCTCAGGACTCGACGAAGAAGGCGTACCTGGTCGCGCAGATCAACGTCACCAACCCGCAGCAATACGCGGAGTACACGAAGCTGTCCCCGGGCATCATCGCGAAGTTCGGAGGCCGCTTCGTCGCGCGAGGCGGACGCACGGTGACGCTCGAAGGCCCGCCCGCCACGAGCCGCATGGTCGTCGTGGAGTTTCCCAGCTTCGAGCGCGCGCAGGACTTCTACCGGTCATCGGAGTACCAGGCGGCGAAGAAGCTGCGCGACGCCGCGGCTACCGCGCAGTTCATTCTGGTCGAAGGCCAGTAGATGGCGCCGTGGCTCAGCGGCCCGTGCCCGTGATAGAGTCGCGCTGACGGCAGCGGGGTGCTGCCGTATCGGTGACCCGGCAGGTTGACCGGGAAAGGTCGAATGAGTATTTCGGTCTTCATCTCCCCATCAGCAGACGCACGGCTGGCGCATGCGCGCGACGCGCTTGGCCGATCCGCGCCCGGCACGCGCGTGCTCATCGTCGGGGCGTCGCGCGGCGCCGCGGATGACCTGGCACGCGCGGTGGCCGTCCAGCGGCCGGCCAGCTTCGGCATCGAGCGGCTCAGTCTTACCCAGATCGCCGCGAAGACCGCGCTGGCGGCGCTTGCCGGCGAGCAGAAGACGCCGAGCACGTGGCTCGGCGCCGAAGCGGTGGCCGCGCGCAGTGTGTTCGCCGCCGCGCGCGACCAGGCGCTCGAGTACTTTGCCCCGGTCGCCGCGGCGCCGGGCTTCCCGCGGGCGCTCGCGCGGACGCTCCAGGAGGTCCGGCTCGCCGGGATCGGTTCCGCCGCGCTCGCGCCATGCGCCTCCGCAGGGCCGGATCTGGCGGCGCTGCTCGATCGCTTCGAGGCGGCGTTTGCAGGCGCGGCCGCGGTGGATCGCGCCGCGCTCCTGCGCACGGCCGCCCGCCTGCTGCAGACGCCCAGGCCTGAGTCGCCGCCGCCAGGGCTGCTCGTGCTGCTCGACGTCGCCATCGAACACGCGGCGGAAGCCGAGCTCGTGCAGGCGCTGGTCGCCGTGTCCGCGTCGGCGGTCGCGACGATGCCCAGGGACGACCGCGAGACGCTGGGGCATTTCACGGCGATGGGAGCGGCGATCGAGGAGCGTCCAGCGACGGCGGACGATGATCTGGGCTGCCTGCAGCGATATCTGTTCGATGAGGATGCCGCGCCGGCCGCGCGTGCGCAGGACGGCTCGCTCCAGTTCTTCTCCGCGCCGGGCGAAGGCCGGGAGTGCGTCGAGATCGCGCGCCGCCTGCTGAAGGAGGCGGGCCGCGGCGTCCGCTTCGACGAGATGGCCGTGCTTGTCCGCTCGCCTCAAAGCTACTTCGGCCTGCTGGAGCATGCCCTGGGGCGCGCCGGCATCCCGGCCTGGTTCGATCGCGGGACGCGCCGGCCGCACCCGGCGGGGCGCGCGTTTCTGGCGCTTCTCGCCTGCGCATCGGAGCACCTCTCGGCGTCCCGTTTCGCCGAGTACCTCTCGCTCGCACAGGTGCCCGACCCCGGGTCGGATGCGTCGCCCGATGCCACGTGGGCGGCGTCGGCGGACGAGGCGCTCGGGCTGCCGAACCTTGAACCTGCCGAGAACCAGGAACCCGAGAACCCGGAACCCCAGAACCCAGACTCTCCCGTCGTCTCCGGCACCCTTCGCGCCCCGTGGCGCTGGGAGCGGTTGCTGGTGGATGCGGCGGTCATCGGGCAGAACGCCGACAGGTGGCGCCGCCGGCTCGACGGCAAGGCGAGGGAGCTCGAGCTGCAGATAAGAGAGGTGCAGCACGAGGAGGGCCGAGACGGCGGGCGCGCGCAGTCGCTGCGCCGGACGCAGGAGCAGCTGGAACACCTCAGCGGCTTTGCGCTGCCGATCGTGGAGGAACTGGCCGCCTGGCCGCGCGGCGCCACGTGGGGCCGGTGGCTCGACGCCTTCACGGCGCTCGCCCCGCGGGTGCTGCGCCGGCCGGCGCACGTGCTGCGCGTTCTGGCCGATCTGCGCCCGATGGCCGATATCGGTCCGATCGATCTGGACGAGGCGCGGCGCGTGCTCGGCGAGCGGCTCCTGCTGCTCGAGTCCGAGCCGCCGGCGCGCCGCTTCGGCCGTGTCTTCGTGGGCACCCCCACGCAGGCACGCGGCCGCAGCTTCCGTATCGTGTTCGTGCCGGGGCTTGCCGAGCGGATGTTCCCGCAGAAGCCGCGGGAGGATTCGCTGCTGCTCGACGATCTGCGCGAGGAGGGCAGCCTGCCGCTGCGCAGGCAGCCGCAGCGCCTGGCGGCCGAGCGTCTGCTGCTGCAGATGGCCGCCGGCGCCGCGTCGGATCGGCTGTACGTCTCCTATCCGCGGATCGAGCTCAGCGAATCGCGCGCGCGCGTGCCGTCCTTCTACGCGCTCGACGTGATGCGCGCGGTGACGGGCCGGATTCCCGACTACGAATGGCTCGAGGAGCGGGCGCGCGAGACCGGCAGCGCCACGCTCGCCTGGCCGGCGCCTCCCGAGCCGGCCGACGCGATCGACGACCTGGAGCACGACCTCTCGGTGCTGCGGCGGCTGCTGGACCACAGGGACCGAGACCAGGTGAAGGGGCACGCGCATTACCTGCTGAAGCTCAACGAGTGCCTGCGGCGATCGGTGATCGCGCGGTGGGCGCGCGGCGAGCCGCGCTGGTCGGTCACCGACGGGTTGATTCGCGTTTCCAACGACACGCGCGAGGCGCTCGCGAGCCAGCGGCTCACCGCGCGGCCGTACTCGCTCTCCGCGCTGCAGCGTTTCAGCGCCTGCCCGTACCAGTTCGTCCTCGCCGCCGTGTTTCGCTTGCAGCGGCTCGAGCAGCCCGAGCCGCTGCAGCGCATGGATCCGCTCACGCGGGGCAGCCTCTTCCACGAGGTCCAGGCGCGGTTCTTCACCGAGCTGCAGCGGCGGGATGCCCTCCCGGTCACCGCCGCGACGCTCGAGGCGGCGCGTGCCGTGCTCGATGCCGCGGTCGATGCGGTCGGGGAGCGCAGGCGCGACGAGCTGGCACCCGCCGTCGATCGCGTCTGGAGCGACGAGATCGCCTCCATCCGGCGCGACCTGCATGGATGGCTTCACTACCTGGCGCGCGACGGCGGTGAGTGGCGCCCGCGCCACTTCGAGTTCGGCTTCGGCGACGTGCCGGGGCAGCGCGACGCGGGCAGCGTCCGCGACGATGTCACCCTCGAAGGGGGATTCCAGCTTCGCGGAGCCGTGGATCTCATCGAGCAGCACGCCACGCGAGCCGTGCTCCGCGTCACCGATCACAAGACCGGCCGTCGTCCTGACCGGATCGATAGCGTCATCGTGGGCGGCGGCGCGGTGCTGCAGCCGGTGCTGTACGGCCTGGCCGTCGAGCGCGCGCTCGGCCAGGCGGTCTCGCAGGGCCGCCTGTTCTACTGCACCGCGGCCGGCAGCTATACCGAGCACGAAATCCCGATCAACGACGCGACCCGCGCGGCAGGCCTGGAAGTGCTGGACGTGATCGACCGCGCGGTGGCCGCCGGCTTTCTGGCTGCGGCGCCGACCGAAGAGGCGTGCGGCCGCTGCGACTTCCGGCCGGTGTGCGGCCCGGACGTGCTCCGCCGCGTCGCGCGCAAGCCGCAGAACCCGCTGTCGGACCTGGCCGCGCTCAGGAGCCGGCCATGACGCAGGCCACGAGGTATTCGGACGAGGACGCGCGCGCCCTCATCGAGACCGCCATCGACCAGACGCTCGTGGTCGAAGCGGCCGCCGGCACCGGGAAGACGACGGCGCTCGTCCGGCGGATCGTGCGGGTGATCTCGGCCGGACGGGCGGACATCCGCGGGATCATCGCGGTGACGTTTACCGAGAAGGCCGCCGGCGAGCTGAAGCTGCGGCTGCGGCAGCAGCTCGAGGAGGAACGCCAGCGCGCCGGCGGCGATGCGGCCGAGCGGCTTTCGGCCGCAGTGCGGAACCTCGAAGAGGCGCACGTCAGCACGATTCACGGCTTCTGCGCGGATCTCCTGCGCGAGCGGCCGGTCGAAGCGGGCGTCGATCCGCTGTTCCGCGTGCTCACCGAGGGGCAGGCGCGGCAGCTCTTCGATCAGGCCTTCGACGCGTGGCTTCAGACGAAGCTCGAGGATCCGCCCGAAGGGATCCGGCGGTCGCTGCGCCGGCCCGGCCGCAGCGTCCGGCCCGGCGAGCCGGACGAGGACGGCCCCGTCGAGCGGCTGCGGCGTGCTGCGTACGACCTCGCCGAGTGGCGCGACTTCCCGGGCGCGTGGACGCGCGAGCCGTTCGACCGCGCGAAGGCGATCGCCGGGCTGCTGGAGCTGGTCCATGCGTGCGCCGACGTCTCGGCCAACCCGTCGTATGCCGGCGACAACCTCTATGTCGATACCGAGCCGGTCAGGAGGTTGAGCCGGGAGATCAAATCCCAAATCCCAAATTCCGCCTCCGCCAGAGGCTCCGGCGAGACCTCGCCGAAGCTTCGCGAAGGCGGGCCCAAATCCCAACGCGCAGAGCCCGAAGCCCAAAGCCTGAAGCCCGAAGCCCTGGATGGGCTCGAGGCGCAGCTCGTCGAGCTCCGGAAGAACCGCGACTTCAAACGGGCGCGGAAGGGGAGCGGGCCGACCTACCGCAAGGGAACGCCCCGCGCCACGGTGCTCGACGCGCGGGCCGCGCTCATGGCGGCGCTCGATGAGTTTCAGGCGCGGGCGGACGCCGATCTGGCGGCGGCGCTGCACGCCGAGCTGCGCGACTGCGTTGCCCACTACGAGCGGTTGAAGGCACGGGAAGGGGCGCTCGACTTCCTCGATCTGCTGCTGCGGGCGCGCGATCTGATCCGCCTCAACGACGCAGTGAGGCGCCATTTTCAGTCGCGGTTCACGCGCATCTTCGTCGACGAGTTCCAGGACACCGATCCGGTCCAGGCCGAGCTCCTGCTGCTCCTGTCGGCTGACGATCCCCGCGAGACCGGCTGGGAGCGCGTCTCCCCCGTGCCGGGCAAGCTGTTCGTGGTCGGCGACCCAAAGCAGTCGATCTACCGCTTCCGCCGCGCCGACGTGCAGACCTACTGGCGCGTCTGCGCGCAGCTGAAGCACGCCGGCGCCGTGCCGATCGAGCTCCGCCGGAGCTTTCGCAGCGTGCCCAACATTCAGCGCGCGGTGAACCTCGCGTTCGCGCCCTGCATGAACGGCAACCCCGACACGCTGCAGGCCGGCTACGTGCCGCTCGAGCGGGTCCGCGAGGACGCGCCAGGGCAGCCGTCGGTCGTGGCGCTGCCCGTGCCGGCGCCGTACGGCTCGCGCTCAGTCTCCCCTCGCGAGATCGAGCGCTCGCTCCCCGATGCCGTCGGCGCGTATGTCGAGTGGCTCGTCCATCAGAGCGGCTGGACGGTGACCGAGCGCCGCACGCCGGGCGCGCGGCTGCCGCTCGAGGCGCGCCACATCTGCATCCTGTTCCGGCGCTTCCTGAGCTTCGGCGAGGACGTGACGCGCCCGTACGTCGAGGCGCTCGAGGCGCGCGGCATCAAGCACCTGCTCGTCGGCGGCCGCACCTTTCACGGTCGCGAGGAGATCGAGACGCTGCGCGCCGCCCTGACGGCGATCGAGTGGCCCGACGATCAGCTCTCGGTCTTTGCGACGCTGCGGGGGGCGCTCTTTGCGATCGGCGATGAAGAGCTCCTCGAGTATCACCACCGGAACCACAGCTTTCATCCCTTCCGCGTGCCGGAGGCGCTGCCCGGGCATCTGCATCCGGTCCGCGACGCGCTGCGGGCGCTGGCATCGTTGCACCGGCAGCGAAACCGGCGGCCGGTCGCCGATACCATCTCGGCGCTGCTCGACGAGACGCGCGCGCATGTCGGGTTCGTCCTCCGCACGGGAGGCGAGCAGGCGCTTGCCAACGTGCTGCACGTCGCCGAGCTCGCGCGCCAGTACGAGATGGACGGCGGCATGTCCTTCCGCGGCTTCGTCGAGACGCTGCAGACGGCCGCGTCGGTGCAGCAGCCGGCCGAGGCGCCCATCCTCGAGGAGGGGAGCGACGGCGTCCGGATGATGACCGTGCACAAGGCCAAGGGGCTGGAGTTTCCGGTGGTGATCCTTGCCGACATCACCGCGCGGCTCACCCCGTACGACGCCTCGCGTCACATCGATCCCGACCGGAAGGTCTGCGCGCTGCGCATCGGCGGATGGTCGCCGAAGGAGTTGAGCGATCGGCGGGAGACGGAGATCGCGCGCGAACGCGCGGAAGGGGAGCGGATTGCGTATGTCGCCGCCACGCGTGCCCGCGATCTGCTGGTGGTGCCCGCGCTCGGCGACGGCCCCTACGAGGACGGCTGGGTCGCGCCGCTCAACGCCGCCATCTATCCCCGTGAAGACGTGCGGCGGCAGCACACGCCCGCGCGCGGCTGCCCGCTCTTCAAGAGCCGCGACACCGTACTGTCGCGCCCGGACGGCGACCCGGCATCGTTCCTGACGATGTGCCCGGGGGAGCACCGGGTCGGCGACACACCGCCCGACGCCGTGTCGGTGGCGTGGTGGTCGCCAGAGGCGCTGAGCCTCGGCGCCGAAGCGCCGTTCGGGCTGCATCGGGACGACCTCATTGTGAAGAGTGTGTCCTCGACGCTGGTGCGTCAGGGGCTCGACGTGTATGACGCCTGGCGCCGGGGGCGCGACGAAGCGATTACGGCGGCGCAGAGGCCGTCGATTGACGCCCGTACCGTCACCGAATGGGTCCACGCCGCCGCGCGCGATGAGCCGCCGCAAATCGACGCCCCCGCCGTCGACGTGACGGTTGAATCCGCCACGCGGGCGGGGAGCCGTCCCGCCGGCCGCCGTTTCGGCACGCTCGTCCACGCGGTGCTCGCGAACGTGCCGCTGGCGGACGGGGGCTCGGTCGCGCGGCTGGCCGATGCACACGGACGGATGCTCGGCGCCACCTCCGAAGAGGTGGCCGCCGCGGCGGAGCTCGTGGCGGATCTCATGCACCATCCGGTGCTTCGCGCGGCAGCTCGCGCCGCGGAGCGCGGCGAATGCTACCGGGAGACGCCGGTGACCTGGCGGCTCGGCGATGGCGGTCTGCTCGAAGGGACCGTCGATCTCGCCTACATCGCCGGCGACGAGCTGGTCGTCATCGACTTCAAGACCGACCGGGAGCTGGAAGGCGTGATGGATCGCTATCAGCGGCAGGTGCAGATCTACGCCGCCGCGGCGGGGTCGGCGCTGGGCATCAAGGCGCGAGCGATCCTGATGCGGATCTAGGCGAGGTCCGCCAGGCGGCGGTCGTCGCGCGCTGGGTTGCGCGCGCCGCGTCGGACGGACCGGCCGGCGGCCCGCCTGTCGCCGCGCTCAGCGCCGCCTCCTGCTGCGCCTCGACGGACTTGCTCTCCCACCCTCGAGCCATGGTGATTCCCGGATCGGGCTGGCCTTGAGCCTTGGGGCTTGATCCTATTTGGCGTGATCGGCAGCCCGCTCGGCGGGCGCGACACCCATCAGTTCCGCATGCGCCGCGACGTGCGACTGCACGAGCGCCTCGGCCGTGGCGAAGGCGTCGGCGTCGCCGGCGCGGAACACGGAGTTGGCCTCGATGAGCGCCTTCTGGCTGGCCGGGGTCGACTCGGGGCTGTCGTAGATCGCAGCCACCGGGCAGGCCGGCACGCACGCGCCGCAGTCGATGCACTCATCGGGATGGATGTAGAGCATCGTGGCCTGGGCGAACTCGGGCTCGTCCTTCCGCGGGTGGATGCAGTCGACGGGACAGACGTCGACGCACGCGGCGTCCTTGGTGCCGATGCAGGGATCGGTGATTACGAATGCCATGTCCCGATGAGCTTACACAAAACCGCGGGCTTTGAAAATGGGGGAGGTCCGGGGGAGCTACCGGTTGAACCGGATGAAGTGCTGCGAGGTGCCCATCATGTAGAAGCGGGCCCACTCGCCGGCGGTCTTGTCGGTGCCGGAGCCGTCGTCCAGGCCCAGCACCTGCGGGTACCACCGGCCGCGACTGAGGATCCTGGCGGGAGGCGACCAGCGCCGCGGGTCGGTCAGCGTCGGGGAAAACGAGACGTAGATGCCCTCCTGGTTGTACTCGACGTCCTTGGCACGGTTGAGAAGCATGACGTACTGCGAGAGGTACGTGTTCCAGTGAATCGATGGCCCCCAGTAGGCGTCGACCACCGCGTCGGCGTCGTGCCACGATTCGGCCGCGGGAAAAATCGGGGAGGTGGCCGGATAGATCCACCGGTCGGCGTTTCCGCGCCCGACCGCCGTCGCAGGCAGCCACGCGCCATTGCGCCAGACCGTGATCTTGCCCGTCGGAGCATCGCGATCGGCCCAGGCCAGGCGCGCCACGCCGACGCCCTGCGACATCGCCGAACGGAGGTACGCTGAAAAGAAAAAGTAGAGATCGCGAGAGTCAAAGTCGAGTTGGACGGTGAAGTCGCCGACCCCGCCGACGTTGTACACGTTCTCGGAGCTGCAGGCGTACGAGCGCGGGGGCGCCTCGAGCACGATGCCGAGGTCCGTCCAGGTCAGCCCCCTGTCCGTGGATCGTGCGGCGCCGATCCGCGGGATGACCTTGTCGGTGAGGCCGCACATGTTGGCGGGAATCTCATTGTGGTAGTAGCCGTACCACACGCCGTCGACGTCCCTGACAACCGCCTCCATCCACACGCCGCCGCCCGGCCAGGGCTCGAGCGTGATCTCTCGGGCCGCGCCGAGCGTGGCCAGATTCCTGCCCGACGCCCGATGGGGGCGGCCGGCCATCGACGTCATCACGAACAGGAAATTGCGGCCGCCGATGCGGTCCCAGACGGCAGGACTGTTGCTGTCGACCTCTCCCGACAGGCGCAGCAGGGGCGCCGATGTGAGTTCCGCGCGCGGCGTGGAGGAGGGTCCGTTCTGTGCACCGATCGAGGTCGCCTGTCCGGCCCACGCGGCGAGCGCCAGCGCGGGCGCTAGTACGCGGGTCCAGCTGAACCATCGAGAGGGCATACTCTCAATACGACGGACGGAGCGGCAGCAGTTACAGGCGGCAGCCATGACACGAGCCGACGCGGCGGTACAGAGTGGGCTGACGGAGACCGGCACGTGAGGCGCATCGTGCCGGCGCTGATTCTCGTGCACCGGTACATGGGCCTGGCGTTCTGCCTGGTCTTCCTAGTCTGGTTCGCGTCCGGCATCGTCATGATCTTCAAGCGCATGCCGGAGTTCACCGCGGCGGAGCGGCTGGCGCGGATGCCGCCGCTCGACCCGTCCGCCGTGCGTCTGACGCCGCAGCAGGCCTTCGACGCCGCAGGGCTGGACGGCCCTCCACAGCGGGTCGTGCTCACATCGTTCCTCACCCGCCCTGTGTACCGGTTCGTCTTCGACGCCGGGTCGCTCTCCGTCTACGCGGACGACGGGGCGTACGCGGACACGGTCGATTCGGAGCGCGCGGTGCGGATCGCGGAGGCGATGTTTCCCGACAGCCGCGGCCGGGCGGTGCACGTCGAGGCCAGGGACACGCCCGACCAGTGGACGATCGGCAATCGGTTCGGCGCCACCGGCGCCCTGCACCGCGTCGCGCTCGGCGACGGCTCCGCCGCAGAAATCTACGTCGCCGAAGCCACCGGCGAGGTCGTCATGAAGACGGACCGGGACAGCCGCTTCTGGGGATACATGGGCCCCGTGGCGCACTGGTTCTACTTCACGCCGCTGCGTGCCGGACAGGCGCCGCTCTGGGCCAACGTGATCGTCTACGGGTCGATGGCCGCCTGCCTCCTGTGCGTGCTGGGGCTGGCGATCGGCGTGTACCGGTTCTCGGTCTCGCGGCGCTACCTGCGCGGCACGGCTGCATCGCCGTACGTCGGCTGGCTCCGCTGGCATCACTATGCCGGGCTGCTGTTTGGCGTGGTGACGCTGACGTGGACGTTCAGCGGGCTCCTCACGATGACGCCGTGGAATCTGTTTCCGGGCGGCGGACCGACCAGGGACCAGGTGCGCGCGATTCGCGGCGACGGGGTGGCGATCGAGCGGTTCACGGCCAGCCCCGCCGAGGTGCTGCGCATGCGGCAGGCCCGTTTCCCTCCACGGGAGCTCGAGCTCGTGCAGTTCATGGGCGCACCGTTCTATGCGGCATTCCAGCAGCCGGGCGCGTCGGGCCGGCCGCATCAGGACGGTGCGCGATACGCACCCGGCGCCGCCCGTCTGGTGCGCGTGCTCGTGATCGCTGCCGGGGCGCCGCGCATTCACCCCGCATTCCGGCGCGACGAGCTGCTTGCCGCCGCGCGCGCCGCGATGCCGGGATACCCGCCGGCGGAGATCGCCTGGCTCACCGATTACGACGCCTACTACTACGACCGTACCGGCGGCCGCCGCCTGCCGGTCCTGCGCGTGAAGTTTGACGATCCCGATCGCACGTGGCTCTATCTCGACCCGGCCGACGGCTCACTGGTGCTGGCGGAGGTTCGTGGCAGCCGCGCGGAGCGGTGGCTGTATCAGGCGCTTCACAGCCTCGACGTTCCCGGTCTGTATCAGACGCCCTGGGCCTGGTACACGCTCATCGTCGGGCTGAGCCTGGGAGGTCTGGCGCTCAGCTCGACATCGGTCGTGGTTGGCTGGCGCGTGGTACGTGGCCGCCGGCGCGACTGACAGTACGTAGTGCCGGGCTTCAGCCCGGCCTCGGCGGGCCTGAAGGCCCGCCGCTACGACCAAGTAGGGATGGCAAGCGGAAGGAGCGTTCCCGGCGTGCAGCTTGCGCCGCCGACGCGTTTCGCGGAGGCGCGGAGCCGGTTTTCCGGAGGACATGCCGGACCACTCGGCGCCTGGTAATGAAGGCGACGCTTCAGTGCGCGAAGAGGGCGACAGCTGTGCCGTCGGGCACGACCAGATCGAGGACGCCGGCCATGTCCGGCGTCTCCTTGCCGGTATACGCGAAGTCGACGGTGACGGTCTGGCCCGGCTTGACGTCCACGGTGCGCGTCAGCCGGCCGTACTGCTCGTGCCAGATCTGAATCGTGTGCCGGCCGGCCGGCACCCGCGCGATCGTGAACGCGCCGTCCGAGGCGGTGACGCCGAAGTACGGATGCGGCAGCACGCCGACGTAGCTGACCATCCAGGAATGGATGTCGCACTTGATGCGCAGCATTACTTCGTCGGCCTTCAGGGGAAAGGTGTTCGTCATCCCCTTGACCGGCTGGCTGACGTTGAACGAGTTGCCTTTCGAGGAGAGGCTATGCACGTTGTGGCCGGTCGGATCGTTGTTGACGACCTGCAGCGTCTGGCCGACACGCGCGCCCTGCACCCGCGGGGCGTACACGCACCCGCGCTGATCGAGGGTGACGGGCGCAGATGGAGGCGCCCCGGCACCCTGAAACGAGCCCTGCAGATTGACGAACACGTTGACCAGCCCGCCGTCGGCGGCACGCAGCACCATCTCCTGCAAGATGCGCTTACCCCCGAGCGCCCGGCTGCAGCGCGGGTCGGCGCCCATCCGGATGAGTGGATTCGCCGGCGCCGGGCCGGTCAGGCGCACGTGCCCCGCAATCGTGCCCGTGGCTCCCTGGGCGTGGAGGCGCGTCTCGTCGCGGCCGCCACGACGCCGCACACGACAGCCAGCGACAGCCGGACCAGGCGCCGCATCGCGTCAGAACGGCCGGACATCGTCGGGATACCAGAACTCCATATGGCAGCTCTCGCACGCTTTTTCGATGTGCTCGCCGACGTCGAAGAGCGCCTGCGGGTCGCGCGCCTGCGTGGTCTTCAGCGCCTGCGTCGCGACCGACTGCAGCTGGAGCACGTGCTTGACCCACGCTTCCCGGTTGGCGTCGATCTTCTTCTGGATCTCAGCGGGCGTGAGCTCCTCGGGGGCGGCGCTCGTGTTCTCTTCCTCCGGGTGCGCGACTCGACGGGGCAGCACCAGCAGGTTAGCCGCCTCGACGAGCGTCAGGGCGCCGCGCTGGACCAGTTCCCATTCTTCATCGGTCCGCGGCTGCCTGTCCTCGACGCCGGCCGCCGAAATCGTCGTCGACACCGCATTGAACAGGACGTCGGCGGACGGGTCGACGATGCCGCGCATGACCTCGCGGACGGTGCCCACGGGGACGGGGCCGGCCGGGGCGGCCGACTGCTGCTGCTGGCTGCGGCAGCTGACGACAAGCGCGATCGCACTGATGAGGAAGAGCCAGCGGAAGATTTTCATAGGCCCCCTGTTGTACAACGATTCAGGCCGCCGATATTCTGAATTTTTCGTCAGGCGGGCGGCGCCCCCGCCGTGTCGACGCCGACCCTGACGCAGAATTCAGGGACTTTTCAGTTGCCCGCCTGGCGGCAATCCTTAACACTGACTCGAACATGCCGAAATTTTTCGCAACGATGCTCCTCGTGGTGTCCGCCTCCGCTGCGCAGGCGCAGCAGCTTGCCGTCGTCACCGGCCAGGTGACGGATCCGTCGGCGGCCGTGGTCCCCGGCGCCGTGGTCGTCGCCACCGAAGGCGGACGGCAGGTGGCGGCGACCGCCAGCGGGCCGGACGGCCGCTTTGCCCTCCGGCTGCCGGCCGGCGCCTACGATCTCACCGTCACGCTGAGCGGCTTTGCGGACGAGCGCTTTCCGCTCGCGGTCTCCGGCGATGTCGAGCGCGATGTCGTCCTGCGGATTGCGGCCATCGGCGACACGCTGATCGTGACCGCCTCGCGTTCTCCCGAGCGGCGGACGATGACGACCGAGTCGGTTGCGGTGTTCACGGCGGAAGATATTGCGGCGGCCGGCGCGGCGCAGCTCGGAGACGTGGTGCGGCAGGTGCCCGGACTCGTCATCGAAGCCAACGGGCGGGAAGGCGCGGTCGCCTCGCTCTTCGCGCGCGGGGGCGAGTCCGACTACAACCACGTGCTGATTGACGGGGTGCGCGTCAATGCCAACGGCGGCCAGTTCGACTTCAGCCGGATTACGGCTGCCGAGATCGAACGGGTCGAGGTGGTTCGGGGCGCGCAGTCGGCGCTCTACGGGTCGGACGCCATCGGGTCGGTGATTCAGGTGTTCACGAGACGTGCGGCTCCGGCGGACCCGCCGTATGTGACGGGGAGCGCCGAGGCGGGGAGCTTCAACACGTGGCGCGGCAGCGCACACCTGCTGGGCGGCGCGTGGCAGCGGGTCGACTATCAGGCCGGCGTCAGCTTCCGGGGCACAGAGGGCGCGTTCGAGGATGTGCTGCCCGAGCACGACCGGTTCCAGCAGCGCACGTTCACCGGCGGCGTAGGTGCCTCGCTCGGAACGGCGACGCTCCGGGCCTCGATCCGTGTCAGCGACGCGCGCGGAAAGGGGGTAGGCCCGATCGCCTATGGCCCGGGCGATGTCGGCACGCTGGCCGACACGGAGGAGGTGTCGTGGCACGGCGCATGGACGCAGCGGCTCACGGAGCGCGTCACGCATACCGCGACGGCCGGTTACTTCCGCTCGCGCCGTACATCCGGCGATCGATTGTCGGATCCATCGTTCAACGTGTTTGCGGTGCTGGCGGGGCAGCCGGGCGCCATATTTCCGGACAGCCCCCGGCTGGTCCGTCTCGTGGACGCGCCGACGTTTGCCGCGCTTCAGGCCGGCGTCGAGCCGCTCGCTCCGGGGCAGTTCCTGGCGTCGACCCCGTTTGGCGTGTTCGACTTTCCGTTTACGACGACCGCCGAGCTGCGTCGCCCGGCGTTCCGGTACCAGATGAACGTCACGTGGGCGGCCGCGCAGCTGCTGGCCGGGTACGACTTCGAGCGCGAAGCCAATCCGCTCGCCGCCGGGTTCCGGACGACGAACCACGCGTACTTCGCCCAGCAGGAGGTCCGCGTACGCGACCGCTGGGTGTTCAGCGCGGGCGCCCGCGTCGATGACAACTCGCGCTATGGCACCGAGGTGAGCCCGAAGGCCTCAGCGGGCGTCTTCATCCGCCCGTTCACGGACGGCCGCGTCTCGTCGGTCAAGCTGTTTGCGAATGTGGGCCGGGGCATCAAGAATCCGCTGTTCGGCGAGCTGTTCGGATCGGCGTTCACCGATGGCAATCCGGCGCTCCATCCGGAGCGCGCCCGAACCGTCGATGGCGGTGCGGAGCTCACCTTCGCCGCGCAGCGGTGGCTCGCCCGCGTCGCCTACTTCGACAACGCGTTCACCGACCAGGTGGCGTTCCGATCGTCGGGACCGGGGCTCGACGGCCGGCCGGATTTCGTCAACATCGACGGGTCGGAGGCCCGCGGGTGGGAGATGGATCTGTCGCTCCAGCGCGCCGTCTCCGGTTTCAGCGGCGGCGGCTCGTACGCGTGGCTGGATACGAAGGTGGTGGCGTTTGTCAGTACGAGCGAGCAGTTCCAGCCCGGCCAGCCGCTCCTGCGCCGGCCGAAGCACTCCGGCACGCTCTACGGCAGCTACACCGCCGGACGCGCGGGAGTACACGCAAACGCGCGGTTCGTCGGCGATCGCCATGACGCGGCGTTTCTTGGGCTTGCGGCGGCCGCCACGCCAGGCTCGTCCGTGGCGGCCGGCCGGCCGGTCGATATCACCGTCAATCCCGCCTACGTCGTGCTCGGCGTCGGCGCCGACTACCGGGTGCGGCGCGAGCTGACCGTCTTTCTGCGGATCGACAACGCGACCGCCGAGGCGTACGAGTCGGCGCTCGGATATCCCGGTCTGCCGCGCGCGGCCATGGTGGGCGCGCGGTTCGTGCTCGGGCGGCGGTAACCGCCCGAAATTCATGCAGGCGCCCCCTCGGCTTGGGCTATAGTGAGGCCGCTTCGCGCGTCGCTCGGCCCGGATGCGAACTACGTCTCCAAATAGTCCCGCTGATCCTGATATGAAGACATCGACATGGGGCGTGATTCCAGCCGCAGGTCAGGGGGCCGCATCCAGCCACTCGCCTTTTCGAAGGAGCTGCTGCCCGTGGGCAGCTTCCTCGAAGGGGATCGCGAACGGCCCCGGGCGGTCAGTGAGTATCTCGTGGAGCGCCTGCTGCTCGGCGGTGCAGACCGGCTGTGCTTTGTGATCTCGCCGGGGAAATCCGACATTCTCGAATACTATGGCGGCCGCATCGGGACGGCCGATGTGTTCTATGCCATTCAGCCGGAGCCCGCGGGACTGTGCGACGCGATTTTCAGGGCGGCGCCTTTGGTACACCCCGACGAATGGGTACTCGTCGGGCTTCCCGACACCGTGTGGTATCCCGCGGAAGGGTTGACGCTGCTCCCCGACGATCCCGTGGCCCTGCTCTGTTTCCCGGTCGACGAGCCCCAGCTGTTTGACGCCGTCGTGTTTGGCGAAGATGGCTCGGTGCAGGAGATCCAGGTGAAGAGCCCCGACGCGCGAGCGTCATGGATCTGGGGCGCCATCAAGATATCGGGGCGCGCGTTTCACGAGCTGCACGAGCTGTGGGCCGAGCCCGGCCGGCGTGACGAGCAGGTGGGAACCCTGATGAATGCGTACCTGGCGAGGGGCGGCCGTGTGACAGCTATCAAGGGTGGAACGGCCTACGTCGATGTCGGCACCGTTCGAGGGTACCGCGCGGCGATCAGTCTGCTGAGCACGGGGCCTGCCGGGGCGGGAACGTCAGCCCGGCGTTAATACCAGTCGCGCTGGGCGCCGGGCCACGTGCCGCGGGCCCACACCCCCTTCTCGACTTCGCGCACGAGGCCGGACGAGGCCAGCCGCTCCAGGATCCGCTGAGCGGCGTCGACCGGAATATTGAGCCACTTCTGCAGCGTGTCGACCGTCAGCGTGACGCTGGGGTTCTGAACTACCCCGCTGATCACGCGCTGAACGACCGCGGCACGCGCGGTGATGTCTCTCCGCTCCCCTTTACGCATCTCAGACGGCCTCGCCTCCGATCTGAAGGCAAGGTAGATGCCGTCCGAGCTCGGCCGCGGCGCTCAGCGGCAGGCCGGGTGCTGGCAGTCGCAGCGGAGCTCGATCCTGTCGCCGGACTGCTTGCAGTGCTCGCTGCAGTACTTCCCATACGGGCCGTTTGGTGGCACCATGCACACGCACACAGGATGCGCGCATTTCCCTCCAGTAGCCGTCATATCGCACCTCCGGCCTTGAACTGTACGCCTCCCGGTGTCAGTGCACAAGCCTGCATGCGGGTGACCGCGGCTGTGCTCGCTCTGCTGCTGACCGGAGGGGGCACCACCGCCGCGGCGGACGGTCCGGAGGCCGGGAGCAGCCTGCCCGAGACGCTCCAGCGCGTGGGGCGCCGCCTCGAGCAGTGGTACTCGCGCGCCCAGACCGTCGTCTCGCGCGAATCGGTATCGATCCAGCCGCTCGGCCCGGATTTGTCACCCGACGGCTTCGCGCGCCGGCTCGACTTCGACCTGCGCGTCTCGTGGGACCCGGCCAGCGGCTCGGCCGAAGGTCTGCCCGATGCGACCGTGCTGCGCGACATCGTGCGCGTGAACGGCCGTCCGGCCGCCGCGCAGCGCGATTCCGGCTGCATGGACCCGAAGCCCGTGTCGCCCGAGCCGCTGACGATGCTGCTGCCGGCCAGGCTGGACGAGACCGAGTTCTCGCTGGCCGGAATCGGACGGGTGGATGGCCGCGCCTCGGTGATGATCGATTACCGCGGGCGCAGGGACCAGCCGGCCGGCATCGACTGGACCGACGAGTGCGTGACGGTCTCGCTGCCCGGCCGATCGAAAGGCCGGGTCTGGGTGGATGCCGAGACCTACGACGTCCTGCGCCTGGACGACAGGCTGGAGGGCTGGTTCGAGTTCAACGTGCCGGGGGAATTCGTCCGGCGCGGCGCGGCGCGGTCGATGATCATCGAACGCGCCGAGACCTCAATCCGGTACAAGCTCGTGGCGTTTCAGGACCCGTCGGAGATGCTCATGTTGCCGGTGTCGGTCGAGACGCTCACCGTCATCCGCGGGACGGAAATCCAGCGGGTCCGGATCAGCCAGCGGTTCACCGACCATCGCCGGTTCCTCACCGTCGGACGCCTGGTCGACTAACGCCGCCGGGTCCGCGGCTCGATGCCTCAGACTCGCCGCGGCACCCGGCCTACATCACTCCACCGTCTGCAACGACCCAGGCGGTGCCACGAACAGGCGCCGGCAGGAACGCGCGAGATAGCGCGCCATCCGGTTCGCCTTGGCATGCCGCGCGCTGTCGGTGGCGATGCCGGTGTTCGCATACATCTGCCGGTAGAGCTTCGAGACCAGCACGAACGCGAGCCGCATCTTCAGCGACTTGACGCAGCGGGCGCGCTTCCAGATGGCCGGCAGGCTGTAGAACCGATCCCATACCTGCTGGGTGTAGTTGCGGATCTGCTCGGGCGTCAGGTGCGGGTGCGGCATGTAGATCTTCGGCCGCAGCGAGGTCGGCAGCAGCCAATGCCGCGTGATCGGCACGTCCTGGATGGTGAGCGGGTTGGTCTGCGTGCGCTCCCAGCGCTCGAAGTCGACCGTGCCGGGGAACGGCTGGAGCAGCACGAACTGGGCGAACGTGACGTCGGCCGCCTGTGCGAGGGCCGCGGTCGCGTCGAAGGTGTCGGCGGCATCGGTCGGCAGGCCGAAGATGAACGACGCGAGCACGTGCACGCCGTGGGCGCGGAACACCTGCAGCCGTTCGACGAGCGCGTCCCCGGCGAGGTTGAAGTCCTTGTAGATGGATTTCAGCCCCTCGGCGGTCACCGATTCGACGCCCACGAGCGCGCCCTTGATCCTGGCGCGGGCCATGGCGTCGAGGTACGCCGGATCTTCGGCGGCCTCCATGGTGATCTGCGTGAAGAACGCCATGTCCTTGGGGAGCTCGGCGAGGCGCGCCATCAGCTCGAACCGTTCCTCGCGCAGCGCTTCGAGCGCGTGCAGCGCCGCCGGATCCGCGCGCCGGCCGGCCGCGGCGAGGTCGGTGAGCGTGACGGGGTAGAAATTGTCGTCGGCCAGGATGATGAACCGGTACCCCCGGCTGCGAAGGTCGCGGATCTCGTCGATGACGTCGGAGACGCCGCGCAGGCGCGGCTGCTGGCCGTCGGTGCGCCAGACCGAACAGAACGAGCAGTGCTTCGGGCAGCCGCGCACCGTCTGCACCGAGGCCCACATGTAACGGCCGGGCGGGAGGAGTTCCCACCGGCCGGGGAAGAACGAGCGCCCGTCGAGGCGGCCTCCCTCGTACACCTCGCGCGGGCGCTGCGCCACGCAGTCGGCGACCACCTGGCTCCACACGAGATCGCCGTCGCCGCGGACGACGGCATGGGCGCCGCCGATGCTGCGCGCTTCGTCCGGGTACAGGGTCGAGTGGACGCCGCCGAAGACGACAAAGGCGCCGCGCTCGCGCGCCTGGCGCCCGAGCGCATACCCCCGGTACGCGTTGCCTGTATGAATGCCGATCCCCACGATATCGCCCGCCTCGATATCGTTCGGATCGAACGGCTCGAGCGTCTCATCGACGAGCGTCGGGGGGCCGTACTGCTCCGGCGTGGCGGCAGCCAGCACATAGAGCCAGCGTGGGGTAATGACCGCGACGCCGAAAGAGACGTCGCTCGGGTTGACGAGATGAATGCGCATCAGCGACCTACGCTATCCCAGATTCCGGCCTCCGCAGGGAATTTTTTTGCCCCGGGCATCTTACTGCAGGCGAGCGTCGAAGGCCTGGATGGCGTCGATCACCATGTCGGCCACCGCCCCGAAAAAGGCCGGGTCGATGCGGCCTGCCGTGTCGGTCGGCCGGTGGTAGTCCGGATGATCTTCCACGCCGAAGTATACGAACGGCACGTGCGCGTCGTGGAAGGGAGCGTGGTCGGACTCATGGGTCCAGTCCTCGAGCCCTCCGCCGAGGCGCGGCGGCCGGTCGTGGCCGAGCAGGAGCGTCACCGCCCCGCGTGGCTGGAGCTCACCGAGAATCGGGGCCAGCCACGGTGTGTGATACGCGCCCGCCGCGTAGATCTCACGGGCGGCGCTGCGCGACAGCATGTCGAGGTTGATGTTGAGCGCGATCGCGTCACGCGCCATCCCCGGCGATCGAAGGAGCGCGCGCGCGCCGTGCAGCCCCAGCTCCTCGGCGTCGAGCGCGGCGACGATGAGCGTCCGCCGCGGCGGACGGGCGACGAAATGCCGCGCCGCGGCGAGCAGTACGGCGACCCCGGACGCGTTGTCGTCCGCTCCGGGATACACGCGCCCGTCGCGCACGCCGAGATGATCGTAGTGGGCGGTCACGACAATCGCGGCCGCACCCGGCTCCCGGCCGGCGACGCGCCCGACGACGTTGGCGCCTTCGACCGCGCGGCGGAACGGCCGTCCACCGGGGAGAATCGCCCGAACCTCGCGCTGCTGGACCACGAAGGGCCGCACGTGCCCGGCGGCGTCCAGCGGCGCGAGGCCGATCTCCGCGAACCGGTCGGTAATCCATCTGCGCGCGCGCAATCCGCCCGGCGTGCCGGTCGCGCGTCCCTCCATTTGAGGCGACGCAAGAATGGCGACCTCATGCATGAGCTGGGACGCATCGACGAACCGCAGCGCCGCTGCGGCCGGAGGGTCGTGGCGCGGGGTCGGGCCGCCGTCGGGGAGCGCGGCCGGGACGCGCCACGCCGCGAGCGACATGACCCCGACGGACAATCCGCCGACCAGCAGCGCCATGCGAACGCCGACGCGCATGGAGTGCAGTGTAGCAAGCCGCGTGCTACAGTAGCCGGCCTTCAGCTGGTAGCTGGTAGCTGGTAGCCGGTCGGTGGTAGCAGCTTGTAGCCGTGGTCTCGCTACCGGCTACCGCCTACCGGCTGGAAAATGAGGTACACCGTGCGAAAGATGACCAACGTACTGTTCGTGCTGGCGCTGCCGGCGGCCGTCGTCTGGAGCGGCGGTGTCGTGGCGGGGCAGCAGGACATGGTGAAGACGCACATCGGCCATGTGACCATGGCGTTCAACGGGACGCCGAACGGGCAGGGCCTCCTGCCGACCGCCGTGGCCGAAGCGAAGATCGCCGCCCAGCATGCCGCCCTGGCGCTCAAGTCGGAGGGCAATCTCGACGCGATGAAGCTGCATGCCGGACACGTGGGCCCGCACCTGGCGCATCTCAACATGCTGGCGCAGCAGCTCGTCTCGGGCGTCGACAGCGACAAGAACGGGCAGATCGGCTGGCAGGAAGGCGAGGGCGGGCTGCAGCAGGCGGAAATGCACATGAACCTGCTGGTCAAGGGCGAGGGGATGTAAGTCTGCCCAGGCTCGGGATCGTCATCGCGAGCGTACGGGAAGGCCGCGTGGGCCTTCCCGTCGCCGAGTGGTTCGTCGAACAGGCGCGGCGCCACGGTCGTTTCGAGATCGATGTCATCGATCTCAAGGAGCTGAGCCTGCCGCTTTTCGCCGAGCGCCAGCATCCCCGCCTCCAGCAGTACGAGAACGACCAGCAGAAGGCCTGGGGCGCGCGCGTCGCCGGCCTCGACGCGTTTGTCTTCGTCACGCCCGAGTACAACTACAGCCCGGCGCCCTCGCTGCTCAACGCGCTCGACTACCTGTATGTGGAATGGCACTACAAGGCGGCCGGGTTCGTGAGCTACGGCGGCCTCTCGGGGGGCATCCGCGCGGTGCAGGTGGCGAAGCAGACGCTGACGACGCTGAAGATGGTGCCGATCGTCGAGGCGGTGGCCATCCCTTTCGTCGCGCAGGCGATCGACCGGGCGGCGGGGACGTTCACTGCCGCCGGGCATCACGACACGTCGGCCGCGCAGATGCTCGACGAGCTGTTCCGCTGGACGACGGCGCTCGCCTCGCTGCGCGGGTCTTCCTGACGGGCCGTTCAGGAAGCCGTCACGGGGCGCCTGCCCCGCCCCGTTACCCGTAATATAGGGGTGTCATGCGGAGCACGGTTTACTGGCTGTTCGTTGTCAGCGTCGCGCTGTTCATCAGTGGAATCGGGTTCGTGATCGCGGCGGCGCGCACGAGCCGTCAGGCGGCGCCCGCGGAAGCCGAGGCTCCCGCAACCGTCCCGGTCGCGACCGTCAAACAGATCATGGCGGGCATGACCCAGCCGGCCGCCACGGCGATTTACGGCGCGGTCGGCACCGTGATGAACGCGCAGGGCGTGACGGAAATCGCGCCCGAGACCGACGAAGAGTGGGCCGCCCTGGCCGCGCAGGCGGCGACGCTCGTCGAGTCGGGCAACCTGTTGCTGATGGGCGACCGGCCGATCGATCGTGGCGACTGGGTCACGATGACGCAGTCGTTCATGGCCGCCGGGCAGATGGCGCTCAAGGCGGCTCAGTCCAGGAGCACCGACGGCATCCTCGAGGCCGGCGACGTCATCAACCAGTCCTGCGACACCTGTCATGAACGGTATCAGCGTCAGTAGAGCGGCCATCGCCGCACTCTTCGTGCTGCTCGGCTCCGCGGCGCTCGAGGCGCACGGCGTGTCGGGCAAGGATGCGGTATTCCTCCAGGGGCTGCAGGGGCAGGCCATCGGGCCGTTGATGTACCTGGGCGCCAAGCACATGGTGACCGGCTACGACCATCTGCTGTTCCTCGTCGGCGTGATCTTCTTTCTGTACCGCCTCAAGGACGTACTCCTGTATGTCAGCCTGTTCACGCTCGGCCACAGCACCACGCTGCTGCTCGGCGTGTTCGGTGGCGTGCATGCGAACCCGTTCCTCATCGACGCCATCATCGGGTTCTCGGTCGTCTACAAGGCGTTCGAGAACATGGACGGCTTCCGCCGCTTTCTCGGCCGCCAGCCGAATACCCGGTTCGCCGTGCTGATCTTCGGCTTCTTTCACGGCTTCGGCCTCGCCACCAAGCTGCAGGAGTTCGCGCTCTCGCCCACCGGGCTCGTCGTCAATATCGTGAGCTTCAACGTCGGCGTGGAGATCGGGCAGCTGCTCGCGCTGACGGCGATTCTGATTGCGCTGACGTACTGGCGCGGGCATCCGGGCTTCCTGCGCCATGCGTTCGCCACCAACGCCATGGTGATGGCGTCGGGGTTCCTGCTGATGGGCTATCAACTGTCCGGCTACTTCCTTCCGGTGCCATAACAATGACGAGCGAGCGCGAAGGGCTGATCGAATCGCGGCAGCGGCTGGCCGCCGCGGCCGGGGCGGCGCTGCTCGTCGCGGGGCTGGTCCTCGTGATGTTCGTGCTGCCCGCCGAGTTTGGCGTCGACCCGCTCGGCACCGGCGCGCGCGCCGGGCTGCTCGAGCTGGGCGCGACCGGCCAGCAGGTGGCGGCGCTCGAGCAGGCGGCGGCCGGGGCCGGCGGTCAGGCGGCCATCGTGGCGCCGCAGGACCGCGCGTTCAACACGGAAACCGTGGAGTTCACCGTCGGCCCGCGCCAGAGCCTGGAGTACAAGTACCGGCTCGACAAAGGCGAGGCGCTCCTGTACTCGTGGAAGGCGAGCGGCCCGGTGAACGTCGAATTCCACGCCGAGCCCGACGGCGCCCCGCGCGGCTACGCCCAGACGTACGAGAAGAGCCAGGGGAGTCAGGCGGCCGGAACGCTGACGGCCCCGTTTTCCGGGATCCATGGCTGGTACTGGGAGAACATCGGCAGCGAGGAGATTACCGTCACGCTCACGAGCTCGGGGTTTTACACCCTTGCGCACGAATTCCGGCCCGATGCACCGGTCAGAAACAAGACCTTCCAGTAGAATCTAGGTCGATGCTCCGGCCACTCGTCGCCATCGGGCTCTCGGCGGCCCTTCAGGCCGGGGCGCTGTCCGCGCCGTTCCTCCACGCGCATCTGGACGATCACGACGATGACCATCACGGGAGCGCGCGCGTACACGCGCATGCAGGCGGCCACGCGCACGTCCCCCATCACGTCCTTCCGGGGACCACCGCCGTCGAGAGGTCCGAAGAGGGCCGTCCCATCGTTCGGCTCCAGGTCTTCGTCGCGGTTCATCCTGCCGTGCCGGCGGCGCCGGCCGTGCCGGCCGCGCGGTTTGCGCTGGCTCCCGGCGCCGCCTCCCTGATGCGGCGTCCGCCGGATCAGGTACGCGCTCACGGTCCCCCGCCCGTTGACCGCTCGAGCCCTCGCGCCCCGCCCGTCCGCCCCGTCCTGATCTGACGGCCCGCCGGCCGTCTGTCCTTCATTTTCTTAGAAGCGGTTCATAACCGACCACGGGCGCCCAATTCCGTACGTAGTGCCGGGCTTCAGCCCGGCTAAAGCCGGGCACTACGTCGGTCATGAAACCGCTTCCGATCGAGGTGTTATGCGCGTCCTAGTGGCACGCGCCGCGGTCGTGGGGCTTCTGTTCCCCCCGATCGCCGGCGCACAAACGCTGTCGTTGACCGAATCCCAGGCGCTGGCGCGGCTGTCGAGCGAGAGCCCGCGCGAGCGGGCCGTTCGCGCCTCCGTCGATCGGGTGCGCGCGGACGTCGCCGCTGCCGCCCGATGGCCGAACCCGCGCGTCACGAACAACCGCGAAGCGGTGGCGGGGATCGCCGAGCACGTGGTGATGGTGGCCCAGCCGCTGCCGGTGAGCGGGCGCCGCCGGTTCGATGTCGCGGCCGCATCGGCGCGCGTTGACGCCGCCGCGAGCCGCGCCGATGACGAAGTGCGGCGCCTGCGCGCCGACCTCCGCCTGGCCTTTGCCGATCTGTGGGCGGCGCAGGCGCGCGAAGAGGAGCTCGCGCGGAGCGTCGAGCGGCTCCGGGCGCTTGCGGGCGTCCTCGAGCGGCGCGAGGCGGCCGGAGAGTCGGCCGGATTCGACCGGCTTCGCGCCGAGCGCGAAGTGTTCGAGATCGAAGCCGATCGCGCGGCGGCGGCCAGCGACCGCGCGCGCGCGCAGGGCGCGCTTGTGAGCTTCTTCGCGGCCGTGCCGGACGGCGTGATCCGCGCCGTGCCCGGCGCGCCTCCCCCGGCGCCGCTTCCGCCCGTCGAGGAACTGATGGCCCGGGCCGAGGCGAGGGCCGGGTTCGCGGCGCTCCGCCACGAGCTCGACGCCGCTGCGTTTGCCGGGCGATCCGCCGGCCGCCGGGTCGTTCCCGAGCCCGAGCTGGTGGCCGGCACCAAGTCGTCCACCGCCGGGGCCGGCGATATGGGCAGTATCGTCAGCGTGCATGTCGTGCTGCCGCTCTTCGATCGCGGGCGGCCCGAGCGCGCCGCCGCCCTGGCGCGCGCGGCGCAGGTTCGGGCCGAGGCCGAGGCGCTCCGGCTCGCAGTGCACGCCCAGGTCACATCGTGGCGGGCGGCCGCGCTCGAGCGGCGCACGATCGCGGCCCGCTACCGGGAGGCGGTGACGTCGCAGGCCGCCGACGTCGAGCGGATCGCGCAGGTCAGCTATGAGGCGGGCGAGCAGGGCATCCTCGAGCTGCTCGACGCCTATCGGGTCAGCTCGGCGGCGCGGGTGCGCCAGGCGGCGCTCGACGCCTCCGTTCGCGAGGCGGAGATCGAGCTCGAGTTCGTCAGTGGATGGGAGATGCCATGAAGCGCACGTTCTGTATCGCCATGTGCCTGGCGCTCACGGCGGGTGCCGGCGGCTGCGCCCGTCAGGGGGCACCCGAGCCCCAGGCCGAGATGCCGACGCTCGACGTGACGAGCTGGACCGAGACCACCGAGCTGTTCATGGAGTACCCGCCGCTCGTGGCCGGGCAGGCCGCGCTCTTCGCGGTGCACCTCACCCGCCTCAGCGATTTTTCCGCGATGACGGCCGGCCGTCCCATCATCGAGTTCGTGCCCGAGAGCGGTGGCGGGCCGGTCGTTCTGCGCGGCAATCCACCCTCGCGGCCCGGAGTCTTTCGCGTCGAGGGGGCCGCCCCCGCCGCCGGCCGCTACCGGTGGTCGCTCGCGGTCGAGGCGCCCGACCTGTCCGACCGCCACGACCTTGGGACGGTGACGGTCCATGCGGCGCAGGAGCAGGCGGTCGCCGCCGCGGGCCAGGAGGCAGGCGAGGACGCGACCGCGATCAGCTATCTGAAGGAGCCGCAGTGGACCAACGGGTTCGCCACGGCGATCGTTCGGGAGGCCGAGCTGCGCCGCGGCGTGCGCGTGCCGGCCGTGATCGAGCCGCTGACCGGCGGCGAGGCGGTTGTGTCGGCGCCGGCGGACGGTCGCTTCATGGCGTCCGGGCTGCCGGCGGTCGGCGACCGGGTCGCGGCGGGAGGCGAGCTGGGCCGCATTCAGCCGCGCCTTGCCGCGGACGGCGCAGACCGGGCCACGCTGGCCGCCGCCGTGGCCGAAGTGCAGGCCTCGCTCGATGCGGCCCGGTCGGACCTGGCGCGCGCCGAGCGCCTGCTGGCCGATCGAGCGGTGCCGGGGCGCCGCGTCGAGGAGGCGCAGCGCGCGGTCAGCGTGGGGGAGGCTCGGCTGGCGGCCGCGCAGGCGCGCCTCGCCCAGCGCGACGAAACGCTGAGCACCGGCGGGGGCGCCGCCGCCGGCAACTCGTTTGTACTGCGCGCTCCCATTGCCGGCCGCGTGGTGGAGATCCAGGCTGCGCTCGGCGCGTCCTACGACGAAGGCGCGCCGCTGTTCAGGATCGTGCGAACGGACCGTGTCGAGCTGCAGGCGCTCGTTCCGGCGTCGGACGCGCCGTTGGCGCAGCCGGTCACCGAGATTGCACTGGAGATTGCCGGCCGGGACGAGGCCATCGTGCTCGAGCCGGATCGCATGCACGATGCCGGCGTGATCGATCCGGCCACCCGGGCGCTCCCGGTGCAGTTTCAGGTCCGCAACCCGAACGGCCAGCTCCTCATCGGCCAGACGGGGACGGCGGTGCTGTACGCCGGTTCCCGTCAAAAGCTGCCGGCGGTCCCGCGCGAGGCCGTCCTGATGGAGGCGGGCCGCCCGTACGTGTTCGTGCAGGTCGGCGGTGAAACGTTCAACCGCCGCTACATCGAGATTGGCACCCGCGACGGCGATCAGGTCGGCGTCCGGTCGGGCCTCACGCCGGGCGAGCGGGTCGTGACGCGCGGCGCCTACGACGTGCAGCTGGCGTCGGCGGCCGGCGCGCTGCCCGCGGAGGGGCATGTTCATTAGGCGGGTCTGCTCGCGGACGCTTCGCATGCGCGCTCGCAGGACCCGCCCCACGTATGTGGGCCGGGTGCCGCGGGAGTCACGATCGTTCCGCGGACCCGGCGTGGAAATCTCATGAAACGACTCATCAGCTGGTCGATCGACCACCACTGGATCGTGATCGTGATGTCGGCCCTGCTGCTCGGGGCCGGGGTTTGGACCGCGCGCGGCATGCCGATCGACGTGTTTCCGGATCTCACGGCGCCCACGGTCACCATCCTGGCCGAGGGGCACGGGATGGCGCCCGAAGAGCTCGAGTCGCTGGTGACGTTCCCGATTGAGAGCGCCATCAACGGCGCCTCGTCGGTGCGCCGCGTGCGATCGGCGACGGCCGTCGGCATCGGCGTGATCTGGGTCGAGTTCGACTGGGGGACCGACATCTACATCGCGCGGCAGCTCGTGGCCGAGCGGCTCGCGACGGTGGCGGCCAGCCTGCCTCCGCAGGTCGAGCCGCCGATCCTGGCGCCGATCTCCTCGATCATGGGGGAGATCCTCTTCTTCGCGCTGTCGTCCGAGAGCGTCGATCCGCTCACGCTGCGGACGACGGCGGATACGGTCGTGCGGCGGCGTCTGCTCGCCGTGCCCGGCGTGTCGCAGGTGACGCCGATCGGCGGGGCCGAGCGCCAGTTCCAGGTCATCGCCCGCCCCGAGGCGCTGCGGGCCAACGACGTGTCGCTCGTCGAGCTGCTCGACGCGGCGCGGGGCGCCAGCGAGAACGCCTCGGCCGGCATCTACGTGGAAGGCCCCCAGGAGTACGTGCTGCAGGCGGTGGGGCGCGTGCGCACCACCGACGAGATCGGCGACAGCGTGGTGGCGATGCGCGGCGGCCGCGCGGTGCTCATCCGCGACGTCGCGGACGTGCGCGAGGGCGCGGCGCTCAAGCGCGGAGAAGGGTCGCGCAACGGCGCGCCCGCCGTCATTGTCGGCGTGCAGAAGCAGCCGGGCGCCAACACCATCGAGGTGACGCGCCGGCTCGATGCCGAGCTCGACGCCCTGCAGGGCCAGCTGCCGGCCGGCATCACGATCGACCGCCGCATCTTCCGGCAGGCCGATTTCATCCAGGTCGCCGTCGACAACGTCATCGTGGCGCTCGTCGAGGGCGGCCTGCTCGTCGTGTTCGTGGTCGTGCTGTTCCTGGCGAACACGCGGGCGGCCGCCATCACGCTCATGGCCATGCCGCTGTCGCTGGCGGCGGCCGTTCTGGTGCTGCGCGGGTTCGGCGCGACGATCAACACGATGACCCTCGGCGGGCTGGCGATTGCCATTGGCGCGCTGGTCGACGACGCGATCGTCGACGTCGAGAACGTCGTGCGCCGCCTGCGCGAGAACGCCGCCAGGCCCCCGGCGGACCGCCTGCCGGTGGCCGGGGTCGTGCGCGACGCCACCCTCGAGATCCGCACGTCCATCGTGTTCGCCACCGTGATCATCGTGCTCGTGTTCCTGCCGATCTTCGGGCTCACCGGAGTCGAAGGCCGGCTGATGACGCCGCTCGCCTTCGCGTACATCGTGGCGCTGCTGGCGTCGCTGGCCGTCGCGATCGTGGTGACGCCCGCGCTGTGTTTCGCCTGGCTGCCGCAGGCGTCGGCCGTGACCGCCGGCCGCGACGGATGGCTGGCGCGTACGCTGAAGGCGCGGCTGGCACGGGATCTTCCGCACGCGCTCGACCGCCCGGGCGCCGTCATCGCGGTGTCCGTGCTGCTCCTGGTTGCCGCGGGGGCGGCGGCAACCCGGTTCGGCTCGGCGTTCCTGCCGGAGTTCCACGAAGGCAGTCTCACGCTCAGCGTCAACACGATGCCCGGAACGTCGCTGACGCAGTCGGACGAGATCGGCCGGCGCGTGGAGCGGATCCTGCTGGACCAGCCCGAGGTCGTCGCCACCGCGCGGCGCACGGGGCGGGCCGAGTTCGACGAGCACGTGCAGGGCGTCGAGGCGGCCGAGATCGACGTCGGCCTGCGCGCAGGCGATCGGTCGCGCGACGAGCTGCTGGCGGAGCTGCGCCGCAGCTTCAGCGGCCTCCCGGGCACGAACGTGGCGATCGGCCAGCCGATCTCGCACCGTATCGATCACATGCTCTCGGGGACCCGCGCCAACATCGCCGTGAAGGTCGTGGGCGACGATCTGCCGACGCTGCGGCGGCTCGGGGAGGCGGTGCGCGGGGCGATCGCGGGGGTCGAAGGGGTTGCCGACCTGACGCTCGAGCCGCAGACCGAGATTCCGTTCATCCGGTTCATCCTCGATCGGCCGGCGATTGCGCGGCATGGGCTGCGCGTGCAGGACGTGGCCGAAGCCATTGAAACCAGTTTTGCCGGCACGACGGTGGGCCGCGTCTTCGACCGGGCGACCGCCTTCGATCTGGTGGTGAAGATGGATCCGTCGGCCGCCGGCGACTTCGAGCGGATCGCCGACCTGCCCGTGCACACGCCGTCGGGTGCGTCGGTCCCGCTCCGCCTCCTGGCGTCCGTGCGCCGGGAGGTCGGCGCCAACATGATCCTGCGGGAAAACGTGCAGCGGCGGATCGTCGTCTCCTGCAACGTCGCGGGCCGCGATCTCGGCAGCACCGTGTCGGATATCCGCGACGCGGTCAGCCGGAAGGTGCCGATGCCGGAGGGCTATCGAGTGGAATACAGCGGGCAGTTCGAGAGCCAGGAGAGCGCGACCGAACGCCTCCTGCTGCTCGGCGCCGCCGCCGTGGCCGGCCTCTTCATGATCCTCGTCGGGGCGTTCGGCCGCGCCCGCGACGCGCTGCTCGTGATGCTCAACCTGCCGCTGGCGCTCATCGGCGGCGTCGCCGGCGTTTTCCTGGCCGGCGGCGTGCTCAGCGTGGCGTCGATGATCGGCTTCATCACGCTCTTCGGCATCGCCACGCGCAACGGCATCATGCTCGTGACGCACATTCAACACCTCATGCGGCACGAAGGTGTCACCGACTTCCGCACGGCGGTCGAGCGCGGCACGAACGAGCGGCTCGTGCCGATCCTCATGACCGCCATGGCGGCCGGGCTCGCGCTCGTGCCGCTGGCGTTCGGGGGCGGGCAACCCGGGCGCGAAATTCAGACGCCGATGGCGATTGTCATCCTCTGCGGGCTGACGACCTCGACGCTGCTGAACATGGTGGTCGTCCCCACGCTGTACCTGAAGTACGGCGGGGATCCGCGTTGAGGCCCGGCTGAAGCCGGGCACTACATAGCGTACGTAGTGCTGGCCTTCAGGCCAGCCTCGAGGGCGAACGGCTGAGCTCATTGACCTGCCGGGGACTCTTGCGTACCCTGAACCTACACTCGTTTCAGGAACAGGGGTCCCCGTGCGAACTCGTCCGATCCTTTGCGCCGCGCTGGCGGCCGCCGTCGCCGCAGGACTGACGGCGTGTTCTCCGCGGTACGTCAGGTCGCAGCCTGGCGACCTCGTCCGGACCGCTCCGCCTGAGCGGGCCATCACCACCAACGTCGTGCTCGTATCAATCGATGGCCTTCGGCCTGATGCGATCGCGCGGTTCTCAGCCACCCACCTCCAGCGGCTGATGGGGGAGGGCAGCTATTCGCTTTCGGCCCGCACGATCATGCCCAGCAAGACGCTGCCGTCGCACACGTCCATGCTGACCGGCGAGCCGCCGGAAGAGCACGGGGTCGTCTGGAATAACGTCGTCTCGGCGAGAGCGGACGTGGTCGAGTCTCCGACGGTGTTCAGCATTGCCAGGGCCCACGGCTATCGAACGGCCGCCTTCTTCAGCAAGGCGAAGTTCGGGCCGCTGCAGCGCCCCGGCACGCTCGATTATTCGCAGGCACCGGGCGGGTGGTTTGGACGCTGGTCGAGCGCCCGCACGATGGGCGACGTCCGGTCGTATCTCGAGAACGAGCGCCCGAACCTTCTGTTTGTGCACCTGTCCGATCCGGATCGCGCCGGACACAGCTCCGGGTGGATGAGCGAGGCGTACGGGCGCGCGGTGCGCAGCGCCGATGCGGCCGTCGGCGCGCTGCTGATCGCCGCAGAGGCGGCCTATGGCAAGGGCAACTATTCCGTGCTGGTCACCGCCGATCACGGCGGCCACGAGTTCGACCATGGAAGCGACGATCCGCAGGACGTCATGATTCCGTGGATTGCCTGGGGGCGTGGGGTCACCATCGGCGCGCTCGAGCACGTGGCGATCGAGACGTTCGATACGGCGTCCACCGTGCTGTGGCTGCTCGGCATCGAGGAGCCGGAAGCCTGGAACGGGTCCGTCGTGCGGGCCGCGTTCCAGCCGGTTCCCACGGCGACGGAATAGCTACACGGTCAGTTCGCCACCAGCGACCTTCCTCACCAGCGGCTGCAGGTACGGCCAGATCGTCTGTGCGATGCGCGCCGCGCCCGCGGTGTTCGGATGCACGAAGTCGGGCTGCAGCATCTCCTGGTTCCCAATCACGCCGGTCAGCATGAACGGCACCAGCGGCACGCCGTACGTCTCCGCAAGCTCGGCGAACATTCGATGGAACTGCGCCGTGTACTCCAGGCCGTAGAGCGGGAGCGCCTCGATGCCGCAGAGAAGCACGGCGATGCGCCGTTCCTGCGCCGCTTCGATGATCCGTTCCAGGTTGCGGCGGATGTCCGCGACGGGGACGCCGCGGAGCCCGTCGTTGGCCCCCAGCGCGACGATCAGAATGTCGGGGTTCTCCGCCAGGGCGGCGCTCAGCCGACGCAGGGCGCCGGCGGTCGTGTCGCCGGACACGCCGTGGTTCCTGACCACGGAGGGCAGGCCGGCGGCGTGGAGCAGCCGCTCGAGGACCGCCGGATACGCCTGATCCGCGGCGAGGCCCTGCCCGGACGTGAGGCTGTCGCCAAGCGCGACGATGGTCCGCGCCGGCGGCACCTGGCTGGGCGCGGTGCCCGCTGCCGCCGTGCTCGAACAGCCGGTCGCGAGGAGCGCCGTCACGGCCAGCACCAGGAAGGTCATCATCGAATCCGACTGCACCTCTCGGGTTCAGTCTAACAACCGCGCCGGGGCAGCGCGGCGCAATCTCAGCCGTGCCGCCGCTCAGAATCGACCGCCCGACAATTTCTGAATTTGTCGTCAGGACGGTACAGTCGCGTCTCATGCGTGCGCCGATGCCGTTGAGCGCCGCCGTCCTGGCGGCCGCCGTCTGCGTCCCTGCGATGGCGGTGGCACAGGCTGTTGACGTGCTGCGCGTCCAGGTTCATTCGGAGGGCGCTCCCGTCTCTGGCGCCGAAGTCATTATTGGCGGCACCACGTCGCTGACCGGAGCGGACGGAACGGTTGAGGTCCCCGTCACTCCGGGCGCCGTGCTCGTGACCGTCATCAAGGAGGGCTTCCTGCCGCTCTCATCGACCGTCGACATCACGCCCGGCGGCTCGCGATCGATGGTCTTCGAACTGGAGGAACAACCGGACTTCGAGGAAGCCGTCATCGTCACGGCCACGCGCACCGACACGCGCCTCGAGGATCAGCCGATGCGCGTCGAGGTCGTGCCGGCCGAGGGCCCGGTCGGCACACGTGGGTTGCCGGCGCCGCCGCGCAGCAGGACCGCTACCGATCGCGCGACGTGCCGCGGTTCGACTACACGCACCGCGTGCCCGGCGTGTTCGTGCAGGACGAGTTCAGGGTCACGCCGCAGGTGACGCTGTCGGGCAGCGCGCGGGTCGATGATCGCAGCGTCTACGGCACCTTTCTCAGTCCGCGGCTGTCTGCGCTGGTCCGGGCAGGTGACGAATGGAGGCTGCGGGTGTCGGGCGGCCGCGGTTATTCGCCCCGACGCCGTTTACGGAAGAAACCGAAGCGGCCGGGCTGACGCGGCTCGCCCCGCTTGGCGCCCTCGAGGCGGAGCGTGCCGATACGATCTCGGCCGACGTGACCTGGGCACGCACGCCGCTCGACGTGACGGCCACGCTGTTTGGAGATCGGTCCGGGCCGCGTCGGCGTGGAGCTGTTCTACACGGGCCGCCAGGCGCTGGACGAGAACCCGTTCCGGGAGCGAAGGTTCCCCCAATCTCCTGTACGGCCTGCTGATCGACTGGGCCGTGGGCCGGTCGAGGGTGTACGTCAACGTCGAGAACCTTGGCGACGTGAGGCAGACGCGCGAGGACCGCTCGTCCGGCCGAGCCGCGGCCTCGATGGCCGCTGGACGGTGGATGGGTGGGCGCCGCTCGAAGGGAGGACGCTGAACGCCGGGGTGCGGTGGCGGTTCTGATTTCCGCTTGACCGCGAGTACGTCGCCTACTGTCGGGGACCGTACTGCGTGTACGCGGACCGGGCCGTCCAGATGCTGCGCGCGAAGGGCCGCACGGCACGGCGGTTGGTCGAAGGGTTTCCGGAATGGCGGGCGGCCGGCTTTCCGGTGCAGGTGAGCGCCGATCAGGGAGTCCTGCCGTGACGAGGCGCCGCCTGCAGTCTGGCGAGCGCGTGGTCGACCTCGGAAGCGGATCCGGCATGGACACGGGATCTGGGCTACGTCGCGGGTGCGCTGCTGGCGGGATTGCGGCCGATGTGCTCGGTCTGTCCGGTGCCGTACAGATTGTCGCGGCCATCACGTTCGCCTCGGGCCTGGTGGCCGCCGGCCGGATGCGCGAAACCCTGCGGCGTGCGCCGTAGTCTCGGCGGGTCCGCCGGTCGGTGCCATCGAGTCTCCGGCGGAACCCGC
>Ga0156172_1071_pt2 | contig 36873 bp, 35 predicted proteins | sample RifCSPlowO2_12_FD_107825 | JGI IMG/M metagenome (GOLD analysis project Ga0156172, IMG submission 107825) | Acidobacteria bacterium RIFCSPLOWO2_12_FULL_67_14 | reverse complement strand
CCGCCTCGGTGATGTGGCGGAGGAACGACATCTCGGTCTCGCCGGCCGGCACCGGGTACGACGGAAACCGGTATCCCAGGTCCGCCATCGTGTATTCGAGCCGCGCGGCCAGCGCCCCGGTGGCCGCGATCGCCTCGGGCCGATCCGCGAACAGCTGCGCCATCGCCTCGGGCGATTTGAGATACCGCTCGGCGTTGCGCGCCAGCCGGCGCCCCGCCTCGTCGAGCGTCGTGTGGTGGCGGACGCAGGTCAGCACGTCGAAGAGCGGCCGGTCCGCCGGCGCGGCAAACCGGACGCCGTTGGTGGCGATCACCGGCACGCGGTAGGCGCGCGCCAGCGACTCGAGCGCCGCCGCGCCGGCCTCGTCGTCGCGCAGCAGGTGGCGCTGCAGCTCGACGTACACATTGCGGCGGCCGAACAGGCCGACCAGCCGGTCGAGCAGGCCGCCGACGCCGTGGCCGCGCGCGTCGAGCAGCGGCCGGCCGCCGAGCGCCACGAGGCCCGCGGTCGATCCCTCCAGCTCGTCGAGCGTCAGGGCGCCGCTGCCCTTCTCTGCGCGCATCTTCATGCGCGTGATCAGCCGGCAGAGATTCCGGTAGCCGGCCTGGGATTCGACGAGGACGGGAAGGGACCATGTGGCAGTAGGCAGTAGGCGGTGGGCAGTAGGCAGTGATGCTTGGTGCCGCAGGAGTTCTTGCTGCCTACTGCCTACTGCCGGCTGCCTACTATCAATCGTGAGCTCCGCGCCGACGATCGCCTTCAGGCCCGCCTGCCGGGCCGCCTTGTGAAACCGCGGCGCGCCGTACACGCCGTCGGCGTCGACGAGCGCCAGGGCGGGATAGCCGAGCGCGGCGGCGCGCTCGACGAGCGTCTCGGGAAGCGAGGCGCCCTGCAGAAAGCTGAACGCCGACGCGCAGTGGAGCTCGATGTAGTCAGTCGTAGATCCCCTCCACACACCACGCGCCCGCGGCGCGATCGCGGACCAGACGGCACGTGCTGCCGTCGCCGAGCGCCACGTCCCATTCGTCGCGGTCCCAGGACGAACTCCCAACTCCCAAAACACCAACTTCCAAATTGGGTGTTGTGGAGTTGGGCGTTGGGAGTTGAGCGCGTGAGTCGCCGAGCCACCACGCGCCAGACGTGCGCCACGGGCCGGCGCACTGCCGCACGCTCCCGCCCGGCAGCTCGCGCCGGTACGTGGTGACCGACACCGGCCGATCGCCCTCGACGCGCACCCGCGCCGGGATCGGGACGCGGAAGCGCCGAAGCGCGACTGCGGGCAGATCCGCGGCCTCTTTTCCTGCCACGGGCCACAGAGACACAGAGTCACAGAGCCTATTGAGAGTCTTCTCTGTGTCTCTGTGACTCTGTGGCTCGTGATCGCGCGGCGCGAACGGCCGCACCGCGAACGCGCCCGGCTGCCAGGTATCCACCACCGCCGGCGAGCCGCAGCGCCCCTCGCCCATCAAGGCCGACAGCCGCGCAATCAGCATCGACAGCCGCTCGGGCGACGGAAGCGGGCGCGTCAGCAGCGAGAACTGCAGCACGCGCGCCGGCGTGGGATCGACCGCCACCACCACGCGGTCGATGCCGGCCCCGGGCGGATGCGATTCGAGGTCGAGCAGCAGCAGCGTGCGCAGCGCCCGCACGTCGCGCATCGGCGCGGGCAGCTGCAGCGATCGCTCGTGCACGGTGCGGGTCACCAGCTGCAGCTGCAGCCGCACGGCCGCGGCGCCGCGCCCGCGCCGCTCGAGATGCGCGGCCAGCGGCTCCAGCAGCCGGCCCAGCACGAACGAGAGCGGCTCGAGCCCTTCGATCGGCCAGTCGAGGTCGATCGCCTGCTCGAACCGCTCTTCCGGCGCCTCGGGCGTGAGCGGACGCAGATCCTCGCCGCGCGCCAACCGCTGCCACCGGACGCCCTCGGCCCCCAGACGGGCGGCCACGGCATCGGCCGGCAGCGCCGCCAGCGCGCCCAGCGTCCGGAGGCCCCACCGATGGAAGGTCGAAATGGGAGGGGGCAAGGGGGCGCGGGGGCAAGGGGGCAAAGGGGCGAGGAGGCGCGGGGGCAGGACCGCCAGCAGATCGATCGGCAGCGGCGCCAGCGCCGACGCTTCTCCACCGGGCGCGATGACGACCGGGTGTTCGTGCCGCCTACTGCCTACTGCCCTCTGCCTACAAATAGCCAGCAGATGCGCGGCGGTGCAGGTGCCCGCCATCGCGACCGATGCCCGCACTCCCTGCTCGCCGGCCGCGCGCCGGAGCTCGTCGGCAATCGCGCGCGGATGCCCGAACAGCCGTTCGAGCCCGGCCAGGTCGAGCGCCACCGCAGACGGCCCACGGCGCTCCCAGCGCGGCGTGAAATCTCTGGCGATCGCGACCAGCGCCTCGATCGACGAACGATCCTCCACGCAAAGCGCCGCAAACATCGAACACTCCGTCTACACACCACCGAGACACCGAGACACCGAGACATCGTGAATGTCATTCTCGGTGCCTCGGCGCCTCAGTGGTTCGTGTTCGGGGGAAAGAGCTGCGACGGTGATCTCACCGGTAACCTGCCGCCGAGACGATACGAGGCGCGCGATGATGTCGAGGCCGGTCAGGAGCCTCGTCCCGGGTGTCCACTGTGAGCCGCCCGCGAGCGACAGCGTCAGGCCGCCGGCGCTGCGCGCCAGCGGCTGTCCGGCCGCGAGCACGCACACGATGTCGCTCCCCTCAATCACCCGCTGCAGCCGCAGCCAGGTCGTAAACGGAATGCGGCGCACGGCGGCCGGCGGCGCGTCCGCCAGATCGATCGCCACCACCCCGAACCCGCCCGCCTGCAGCACGAGATTGAGCGCCTTGAGCGCGCGCTCGACGGTGCGATCCAGCAGGGCTCCGCTGATCGCCTGACCACGGATCCACAGGAGACGATCGAGCGCCACGCCCGCCGATGCCGCAGACGACACGTCGAGGCGATCGAAGGTATCCACCAGCGCCGCGATTTCGCCACGCCGGGTGGCGGCGGACAGTACCTGCAGCAGCACCGCCGTCCGCCCGGACGAGTGCGGGCCGACGAGTTCGGAGAGCTGCCCGCGCGGCAGGCCGCCGCCGATCCGGCTGTCGAGCGCGGCAATGCCGGTGGCGGCCGCATCCACTCGCCCCGCTTCCGGCATTGCCGTCGTCAGCGTTCGATCGAGCTTGCGGGTGCGAAGCGCGGCTTCGGCGACGGCTCGCGCTTGATTAGTCATATCTTCGTCTCTTCAGGCGAAAATATAGCGAAACTACGGCGCAAGAGCAAGGGATAAGATCAGTCCCGGTTCGTGGCTATCCCACCCGTCCCCGCCGAAACCGCCGACGTCGCCGGGGCCGCCCCCCCGCTCACCGTGTTCCGGCGCCTGGCCGCAGCGCTCCACTACCGCGACTTCCGCGTGCTCTGGATCGGCGCGTTCACGTCGAGCATCGGCACCTGGATGCAGAAGGTGGCGCAGAGCTGGCTGGTGCTCACGATGACCGGTTCGGCCTCCGCGTTCTATCTCGGCCTCGACGCGTTTCTCGGCGAAGCGCCCATCCTGGTCTTCACGCTCATCGGCGGTGTGATCGCCGACCGCCGCGATCGCCGCCAGATGCTCCTCGTGTCGCAGTACGTGCAGATGGCGGCCGCCTTCTCGCTGGCGGCGCTCGTCTACTTCGACCTGGTCCGCATCTGGCACGTGCTCACGCTGTCGGTCGTCACCGGGATCGCGCAGGCGTTCGGCGGCCCGGCGCACCAGTCGCTGATTCCGCTGCTCATCGACAAGACGCACCTGCCGAACGCGATCGCGCTGAACTCCATCCAGTTCAACCTGGCGCGCGTCATCGGGCCGCTCATCGCCGGCGCCGCGCTGACCGCGTTCGGCATAGCCGCCTGCTTCGGGCTGAACGGGCTGTCGTTTCTCGCCGTCATCGCCGCGCTCCTGTTGCTGCACATCCGTCACATCCCCTCGGCCGGAGGAACCCGCATGGCGGCCGAGCTGCGCGGCGGCCTCTCGTACGTGAAGCGCCAGCCCGCGCTCATGGGATTGACGTTTCTCGCGTTTGCGACCACGTCGCTCGGGACGCCGCTGCTGACCTTCCTGCCGCTCTTCGCGCAGAACGTCTTCGGCGGCGGCGTCGCCGAGTACACGCGCCTGATGGCGTGCGCGGGTGCCGGCGCGGTGACGGGAGCGCTCGTCGTCGCCTGGCTGGGCAAGTTCAGGCACATGGGCCGCACCTTCCTCACGCTCCAGGTACTGTTCGGCGGCTTCATCGTGCTCTTTTCGGTGACGCGGCTGATCTGGATCAACGGCGTCCTGCTCTTCGGCGCCGGCGCGTGCATGGTCATGGTCTTCGCCATGATTGCCTCGCTCGTCCAGATCATCGTCCCCAACGAGTTGCGCGGGCGCGTCGTGAGCATCTACATGGTGGCGTTCCGCGGCGGCATGCCGCTCGGCAGCCTGGTCGGCGGCTACGCGGCGACCGTCACGTCGGCGCCCACGGTGCTGGTCGTCAACGGTGTATTGCTGAGCCTTGTTGCGGCATGGTTCCTGCTCAAGCCTGGAGGGGTCAGAGAGCTCTAGAATGCGTCTGAATCGAGGAGCCGCCGCGGTGTTGGCCGGTGCGGCCCTGTTGCTTGCCTCTGCCGCATACGCTCAGCAAGACCCGGAAACCGAGAAGCCTCGAGAGCTGAATGTCGAGGTCCCACCGCAGGAATCCGGTGAACGCGGTTTCGTGGAGAAGGCGAAGCGGTGGGCCGAAGACACGCAGATCGCCGAGCGATTGAGCGGCGACGTCGACGGCTGGTACCCGCGGCTCGGCGGCATGACGCGCGGCAGCGGCTTCGCGATCGGCCCCGGCTACCGCTTCCACATCGTCGACGATCGTCTCTTCGTCGATCTCTCCGCGGGCATCTCCATCAAGGGCTACAAGGCGGCCGACGCGAACGTCCGATGGCTGCAGGCCCTCGGCGACCGGCTCGAGCTCTGGACCGACGTCCGCTACGAGGACTTTTCGCAGGAAGACTTCTTCGGCATGGGCTTCGCGTCGGCTGAGGATGCCCGCACGAGCTACGACTTCGACAGCAGCGACATCGCGCTGCGCGGCGTCCTGCAGGCGTCGCCGTGGATGCGTGTGGGCACGGCGGTGGGGTACATGCGGCCGGACATCGGACGGGGCACCGACCCGAACTACCCCTCCATCGAGGAGCTCTTCACCGACGCCGACGCGCCTGGCCTCGTCGCGCAGCCGAACTTTCTGCACACGACGATGTACGGGGAGGTCGATTACCGGGATCTGCGCGGGAACCCGGGCCGTGGCGGCTTCTATCGGGCCTCGTTCGGCTTCTGGGACGACCGCACGCTCCAGCAGTTCGACCACAAGCGGTTCGACGCGCTGGCGCTGCAGCACCTGCCGCTGACCGCAAATCGCCGGCACGTGCTCTCGGGCCGCCTGGGCACGACCTACGTCAACAACGAGACCGGCGAGCGAGTGCCCTTCTACTTCCTCGGGTACGTCGGCGGCGTCGACACGATCCGCAGCTACCGTGAGTTCCGCTTCAAAGACGAAAACGCGGTCTGGACGGGCGCCGAATACAAGTGGACGTTCCACGACTACGTGAGCGTCGTCACCTTCGTGGACGCCGGCGAGGTCAACGCGAACTGGCGCGACATCGACCTGCGCGGCTGGAAGACAGGCTACGGGTTCGGCTTCCGCGTGCACACCGACAAGCAGACCTTCGCGCGGCTGGACTTCGGCACCGGCGGCGGCGAAGGGTGGCAGATCTTTTTGAAGCTCGGACCTTCTTTCTGACACCATCCGCACGTAGTACGTAGTGTTCGGCTTCAGCCGGACCTTCGTACGTAGTGCTCGGCTTCAGCCGAGCCTGAGCGTACGTAGTGCCGGGCTTCAGCCCGGCCCGAATCTTCTCTTCCAGGCCTCACTCGCTGCGCGGGCACGCCGACCTGCGTCGGCCGGCTCCGCGCCGCCGAAGCGCTCGCGGAGGCGCGAAGCCGGGGCCGGACGGCCGGCAGTGCGGCGCATCAGGCCGGGCTGAAGCCCGGCACTACGTACAACCCGCTGTTGCCACCCCCCACACCGGCGCCACATAATCGGGCCGCGCACTTCCCATACACAGGCTGAATTGCCGGTGGCAGCCGCCGTCCGGCACAACAAGGGGGATACGGTCATGGTCCCGCGCATGTTCGTCGGACTGGTTCTGGCCTCCCTGGCGGCCGTCGGCTGCCGCGCAACGAGCGCACCGGCGACGGAGAACGCGTCGGCATCGGCCCCGGCGTCGGTGACTGCAGCGCGGCTCGTCGCCGCGGACAGCGAGCCCGGTCAATGGATGGCGCACGGGCGCACCTACGGCGAGCAGCGCTTCAGCCCGCTCGACCAGATCAACACCGGCACCGTCACGAATCTTGGCCTGGCCTGGTTCGCCGACCTGGAGACGCGGCGCGGCCAGGAATCGACGCCGATCGTCGTCGATGGCGTCCTGTACGTGACCACGGCGTGGAGCAAGGTGCGGGCCTACAGCGCCGCCACGGGCGCGCTGCTCTGGACCTACGACCCCGAGGTGCCCGGGGAGTGGGCCGTCAACGCCTGCTGCGACGTCGTCAACCGGGGCGTGGCGGTGTGGGAAGGCACGGTCTTCGTCGGTTCGTTCGACGGCCGGCTCATCGCGCTCGATGCCGCGACGGGCCGCGAGATCTGGGACGTCAACACAATCGACCGAACCAAGCCGTACACCATCACGGGTGCCCCGCGCGTGGTCAAAGGCAAGGTCCTCATTGGCAACGGCGGTGCGGAGTTCGGCGTGCGCGGGTACGTGTCGGCCTACGATGCGGCGACCGGAGAGCTCGCGTGGCGCTTCTACACCGTGCCCGGCAACCCGGCCGACGGTTTCGAGAACCCGGCCATGAAGATGGCCGCCTCAACGTGGAGCGGCCAGTGGTGGACGCTTGGCGGCGGCGGCACGGTCTGGGACTCGATGGCCTACGACCACGAGCTCGACCTGCTCTACGTCGGCGTCGGCAACGGATCGCCCTGGAACCATCTGCTCCGCAGCGAAGGCAAAGGCGACAACCTGTTCCTCGCCTCGATCGTCGCGCTCGATCCGGACGACGGCTCGTACGTCTGGCATTACCAGACCTCGCCGGGAGAGACATGGGACCACACGGCAACCCAGCACATCATCGTGGCCGACCTGCAGCTCGGCGGGGCGACGCGCCGCGTGGTGATGCAGGCGCCGAAGAACGGCTTCTTCTACGTGCTCGATGCGAAGACCGGCCAGCTCATTTCCGCCAAGACGTTCACCGAGATCAGCTGGGCCACGCACGTCGACATGAAGACGGGCCGTCCGGTGGAAACCCCGAACGCCCGCTTCTACCGCACCGGACAGCCGTTTCTTTCGCTGCAGAGCCCGAACGGCGCGCACACCTGGCACCCGATGTCCTTCAGCCCGCAGACAGGCCTGGTCTACATCCCGGTGCACAGGGGGAACTACACATTCGCGCACGACGCCGCCTTCGCGCCGTCGCCGCTGACGACGAACCTCGGGATCCGGCGGGTCGGCACGGCGGCCGACGCGGCCGCGCGCGCGGCTTCCGAGGCGACGCTGGCGACCGTCAGCGGCCGCCTCGTCGCGTGGGACCCTGTCCAGCAGCGTGAGGTATGGCGGGTGGATCGCGAGGGGGCCGCCAACGGCGGCGTGCTGTCCACGGCGGGCGGGCTTGTGTTTCAGGGCACCGGCACCGGCGAATTCATGGCGCTCAACGCGAACACGGGCGCACGCCTCTGGTCGGCCCCGACGCAGACCGGGGTGATCGCCGCTCCGATGTCTTACGCGCTCGCCGGCGAGCAGTATGTCGCGGTTGCGGTCGGCACGGGCGGGTCGTGGGCCATGTCGGGCGCACGGACGAACGCCAAGGGGAACTCATTACCGAACGTGTCGCGCCTGCTCGTCTACAAGCTCGGAGGGACCGCACAGCTCCCGGCGCAGGCCCCCCGGCCGGCGCGAACGCTCGCACCACCGCCGGCCGCCGCCGCTCGCGAGGTCGTCGCGCGCGGCGAGGCCGAGTATCGGACCTACTGTGGGAGATGCCACGGCCCCGACGGCGCGGCCAACTACGGCATTCTTCCGGACCTCCGCTACAGCGCGGCGCTCCAGTCGAGCCAGACATGGGCCGCCGTCGTCCTGGGCGGCGCGCTGAAAGCCAACGGAATGGCGTCGTTCGCGCCCGTGGTCGACGCGGAGGAGGCGGAGGCGATCAGGGCATTCGTCATCGCGCAAGCGAACGCGTTGCGTCAGGGGACGAACTGACGAACGGCGGACCGCAATCCGTCAATCCGTCAATCCGTCAATTCGTAGATGAAAAAAAGGGCGGGGATGTGGCAACCCCCGCCCGGGACACTGGCTCGATCCGTCCTAGCGCCGGCGAGTGGCCTCGTATATCGAAGCTGCGCCGCCGCCGATAGCTGCGCCGACCAGCGCCCCCTTCTTGCCGCCCACCAGGCCGCCCACACCGGCGCCCGCGCCGGTCGAGCCGCCAATCACGAGCGCCGTCTTGGCCCACGACCGGCGGGGCTCGGCGGCGCGCTCAACCCCGACGCGCTCCTGGACGGGCTGCGCCGTGCGATAGACCGTCCGCTGCGGCAGCGGTGCCTGTTGCACGAGGACAGGCGCGGCGGCCGGCTGCAGCGCCGTGGCATAACCGGGGACAAAGCCCACAGCCTTCGCGTCCGGAATCTGGATGTACCGGCCGTCCACCGTCTGAACCAGCGCCGGAAGCTCGGCAAACGGATTGCTCTGGGCGCGCGTGCCGACGGCGTACATCGCCACGCCGGAAATCAGCGCTCCCATCGTTGCGGCCATCATAGGTCTCATGGTTCGGTCTCCTCACGAGCGAGTGGTCCAAGGGTCGTGCCGTACGAGCGGGGCCGTATAAACGCCGCATTCAGCGCATCTTGCACGTATGAACGGTCGGTGTGGTCTCGGCGGCTGTCCTCCCAAGAGCTCAACCGTTTTCAGAAAGCTGAGCGCGATCTGCTACGATCCCCCGATTTGCCGAGGTGAAATGGCCCTGTTCAATCTGATCCCGCGTAAAGGACGGTTCTTCGAGGACTTCGCCGGCCTGGCCGCCGAGCTCCGCAAGGGCGCGCACCTGTTGAAGGACATGCTGGCGTCGGCCGAGCCCGACATGTCAAAGGCCGACGACATCAAGGAAGTCGAGCACGCCTGCGACAAGATCACCCACGACATCGTCGTCCAGCTCAACAAGACGTTCGTGACCCCGCTCGACCGTGAGGACATCCACGCGCTCGCCAGCTCCCTGGACGACGTGATGGACGCAATTGACGCCGTGGCGGCTGTGATTCGTCTCTACAAGATCCAGAGCGTGCGGTCCGGCGCGCGGCGGCTGGCCGACATCGTGTGCGATGCGGTCGACCTCATCGAGAAGGCGTTCCGCGCGCTGGAGCGGCGCGAGGGCGTCCTCGAGATCGCCGCCCGCATCAGCCAGCTGGAGCACGAGGCCGACCGGGTCCACCAGGACGCCATCGTCGGGCTCTTCGATCAGGAGCGCGACCCGATCGCCGTCATCAAGTGGAAGGAGATCTACGACTTTCTCGAGGCGGGGACCGACCGCTGCGAGGATGTCGCCAACCTGCTCGAAGGCGTCGTGCTGAAAAACGGCTAGCGCATGGACTCGACGCTGCTCGCAGTCATTGCGCTGATCGCTGTCGCTCTCATCTTCGATTTCATCAACGGCTTCCACGACGCGGCCAACTCCATTGCCACGGTGGTGTCCACACGCGTGCTCACGCCCGGGCAGGCCGTCCTCTGGGCGGCTGCCTTCAATTTTCTCGCCGCTTTCGGCTTCGGCACCGCCGTTGCCACGACGGTCGGCTCCGGCATGATCGACCTCGGCATCGTCACGTCCGCCGTGATCTTTGGCGGACTAATGGGCGCGATCGTCTGGGATCTGATCACGTGGTGGGTCGGGCTCCCCACCAGCTCATCGCACGCGCTCGTCGGCGGCTATGCGGGCGCGGCGATTGCGAAAGCCGGCTGGACGTCGCTCGTCGCGTCAGGGTGGACCAAGACGCTGATCTTCATCGTGCTGGCGCCGCTGCTCGGAATGTCGCTCGCACTGGTCCTCTCGGTTATCACACTCTGGATGTTCCGCGACTTCTCACCCCGGCGCGTCGACTCCTGGTTTCGCCGGCTGCAGCTCGTCTCCGCCGCGTTGTACAGCCTCGGCCATGGCACCAACGACGCGCAGAAGACGATGGGCATTATTGCCGGCGTGTTGCTCGCGGGAGGATACCTGCAGGTCTTCACGATCCCGTTCTGGGTGATCATCAGCGCGCATATCGCCATCGCGCTCGGCACCCTGTCGGGCGGCTGGCGCATCGTCCACACCATGGGGGCGAAGATCACGAAGCTGCAGCCGTTCGGCGGGTTTGCGGCCGAAACGGCGGGCGCCATCACGCTCTTCACCGCCAGCTCGCTCGGCATTCCCGTCAGCACCACCCATACGATCACGGGCGCCATCGTCGGCGTCGGCGCCGTGAGACGGATGTCCGCCGTGCGCTGGGGCGTCGCGGGGCGAATCGTATGGGCCTGGATCTTCACGATCCCTGCCTCCGCCGCCATCGCCGCGCTCACCTATCGCCTGCTCGCCCTCTTCGGCGTCCAGTGAACGTGTGATAATTGCGGCGGCCGGATGCACATTCTGGTTGCTGAAGACGACCGCGACATCGCCGAGCTCCTCTCGCATTTTCTGAAGAAGTCAGGCTGGACGCCGCACGTCGCCGCCGGCGGCGATGAGGCGCTCGCCTACGCGCGGACGCATCCGGTCGACGCCATCGTCCTCGACCTGATGCTGCCAGGCCTCGACGGCCTCGAGGTCTGCCGGCTGCTGCGCGCCGACCGCGAGACCGCGGCGATTCCGATCATCATGCTGACCGCCCGGGCCGAGGAGAGCGACCGCATCCGCGGCCTCGAGACCGGCGCGGACGACTACGTGGCCAAGCCGTTCAGCCCGAGCGAGCTCGTCGCGCGGATCCGGGCGGTCCTCCGGCGGACGCGCCGCACCGCCGGCAGCGACGCGGTGCTCCGGTTCGGCACGATCGCCGTCGATCTCGCCCGCCATACCGTGACCGATGAGGGCCGCCCGGTCGCGCTCACGGCCAAGGAGTTCGTGCTGCTCCAGTACCTGCTCGAGCATCGCGGGCGCGTCGTCTCGCGCGACCGGCTGCTGACCGACGTGTGGGGCTACCAGTACACCGGCGGCACGCGCACCGTCGACGTGCATATCCGGCGGCTTCGGCAGAAGCTGCCGCCGCTCGTTGACGGCCTGGTGACGGTCAAACAGTTCGGATACAGGCTCGTGGACGAGTGAGGTGACGTACAGCTTCCGGACGAAGATGTTCGCCGCGTCGCTGGCGGCGGCCGCCGCGGCGCTCGCGCTCGCGACGATGATCGTCGCGTGGGAGCTGCGGAGCCAGGAGCGAGCGGTCATCGAGCAGCGCCTCCGCAACCAGACGACGCTCATCGCCGAGCTGCTGTCGAAGAGTGCGCTGACCGCCGGTCGTCTGGACGAAGAGGCGGATCGCCTCGGCGAGCTGCTCGACGCGCGAGTGACGCTGATCCAGGCCGACGGCCGCGTCGTCGGCGATTCCACGGCCGACGACGAGGCGCTCGAGGCGCTCGAGAATCATCGGGACCGTCCCGAGGTGCAGCAGGCGCGCACCGGCGGCATCGCGGTCGTCCAGCGCTACAGCACGACCGTCGATGCCGATCTGCTGTACGTCGCGCGCCGCGCCGATCATCCCGAGGTCGCCTACGTCCGGGTCGCGCTTCCGCTCACCGCAGTGGCAGAGCAAGTGCGGCGCGTCGGCCGCGATGCGCTGCTGGCGTTCGCGCTGGCGGCGCCGGTCGCGATCGGGCTCGCCTGGCTGGCGTCGGCGCTGCTCAGCCGACGCGTCAAGACGATTGCGGCCGTGGCGCGGCGGTACCGCGAGGGCAATCTCGACCGGCCGGCGTACGACTACGGCAGCGACGAGCTCGGGACCGTCGCGCGCGTCCTGGACGACTCGGTGCAGGACCTCGGCCGGCGGCTCGACGAGAAGACGCGGGACGAGGCGCGGATGGAGGCGATCCTCTCCGGCATGGTCGAAGGCGTGCTGGTGCTCGATCGGCAGGGGCGCGTTCGGTTGGTGAACCGGGCCGCCCAGGGCATGCTCCATGTCGATGCCTCGGCCATCGGACATCTGTACCTCGAGGTCATCCGGCATCCAGATATCTCGGTCCAACTCACGGCGGCGCTTCGCGGCGAGGAGGTCGGCGCCCGCGAGCTGGCGCTCGGGCGCAACGCGGCGCGCCTGTTCATTGCGCGAGCGGCTCCGGTCGGCGGGCCCGGCGGCGCGGTGCTCGTGCTCCACGACATCACGGACCTGCGGCACGCGGATCAGGTCCGCCGCGATTTCGTCGCCAACGTGTCGCACGAGCTGCGGACGCCCCTGACCGCGATTCGAGGAGCGGTGGAGGCGCTCCTGGACGAGCGCGCCGACCCCGAGCAGACGCGGCGCTTCACCGAGATCGTGGCGCGTCACAGCGCGCGCATGGAGCGGCTCGTCTCCGACCTCCTGCGCCTGGCGCGGCTCGACGCGAACCAGGAGCCGCTCGACATCGCTCCGTGCGACCTGCGGCAGCTGTTCGAGGCGGTGGCCGCTGACGTGTCGGCGACCGCCGGCGCCAAGCGCCAGCGGGTCACGATGCAGGTGGCGCCCGACGCCCGCACGATCCAGGCGGATCCGGCCAAGCTCCACGACGTGGTCCGCAACCTGGTGGAGAACGCGGTGAACTACTCGCCCGACGGCTCCGAGGTCGCCCTGGAGGCGCGGCGGATCGACGGCGCGGTCGAGATCGTCGTGTGCGACTCGGGGCCGGGCATCCCGCCGGCGGATCTGCGCCGGGTCTTTGAGCGCTTCTACCGTGTCGACCGTTCGCGCGCGCGCCCCGGCGGCACGGGCCTGGGGCTGGCCATCGTGCGGCATCTGGTGGAGCTGCACGGCGGGCACGCGACGGCGGACAACCGTTCCGGGGGCGGCGCCACATTCACGGTGACGTTGCCGGCACAGCCTGGCTGACGCCAGGCACTACGTACGTACTCCCCCGCCGTGTACGTAGTGCCCGGCTTCAGCCGGGCCAATGAGGAACGTAATGCTCTTTGCCCTCACCCGCGAGATCAGCCCCGCCTTCGAGCGGTGTCAGCTCAGCCATCAGCCGCGGCGGCCGATCGACCTCGATCGCGCCCGCGCGCAGCATGCCGCGTACGAATGGGCGCTCGTGGAGCTCGGGGGCACCGTGCGCCGGATCGACAGCGGGCCCGACATGCCCGATGCGGTGTTCATTGAGGACACAGCGGTCGTCCTCGGTGACGGCGCGATCATGACCCGGCCGGGCGCCGACGCCCGCCGCGCCGAAACGCCCGGTGTGGCCGACGCGCTGGCCCGCTACGGCGTGCCGCTGCGCGATCTGCTCGCGCCGGCCACGCTCGACGGCGGCGACGTCCTCGTCATCGGCCGGTCCGTCTTTGTCGGCGAGTCGTCGCGGACCAACGCGGCGGCAATCGCGCAGCTGCGGCGCATCCTGCAGCCGCTGGGGTATGCCGTCCGGAAGGTGCCCGTTGAGAAATGCCTGCACTTGAAGTCCGCCGCCACAGCCGTGTCAGGCAGCACGCTGCTCGTCAATCCCGAGTGGGTGCCGGATGGGACGTTCTTAGCGCTGACGACGATCGAGGTCGATCCGGACGAGCCGCAGGCCGGAAACGCGCTGCTGGTTGGTGAGACCGCGATCTATCCGGCGGCATTTCCGAAAACGCGCGCCCGGCTCGAACGGGCCGGCATTCGCGTGCGCACCGTGGAGGTCGACGAGCTCGCGAAAGCGGAAGGCGGCGTGACCTGCTGCTGCCTGCTGTGGGAAAGGTAGGCGGGCCTGAAGGCCCGCCTCTACTGGTCGACGACGTAACTGAACACCTTCCAGACGCCGTCCTTCTCCAGGCTCGCCCCGAACAGCCGCACGTCTGCGACCTCTCCCCGCTCGTCTCTCACCTGCAGGACGGTCTCCCGATGCACGCGGTAGCTCGGATAGCTGGTGGCATCGCCGTCAAAGCGCACCGACACCAGCTGGTAGCGGCGGCCGCCGTGCCGCACGAGCGTCTGCGCCAGCGCCGCCTCGCTCTTCTGATGGAGGTCGCCCCAGCCGTACGAAAATGGCAGGTTGCGCTCGGGACGGGCGGCGGGCAGCTCCGGCCAGACGTGCTCGCGAAACTCCTGCTCGCTGAGCGCCAGGCTGCGCAGCGTCGCGATGTCGCGCTGCTCGAGCGCCTGTAGGACCGCTGCGGCGGTCGCGTGCGGCGACGGGTACGTCTGGCTGAGGAGCGGGCCAGAGGGCCGGCAGCCGATCAGAGCCGCCGCGAGATAAATCCCAAATCCCAAACCCCAAAGCCCAAGAAGACTGGAGCGCCTCGTTCGGTCATGCGCCGGTGTCGACGCTCCTTGGGATTTGGGATTTGGGTTTTGGGATTTCACTCCTCTTAGTTCTGGGGGAAGGACGTCCACCCGTCCATCCAGTTGGCCTCGGGGGCCGGGGGCACCGCGCCGATGAACGTCATCGTCTCGAAGAACCCGTCATTCGGCTGCTGGGCGGTGCCGATGGCATTGAGCCGCCCGCCCTGCAGAACCACGAGCGTTCCAACGCTGCCCGACTCGCCGACGATTCTGGTACCCGCGGCGATGTTGAGCGTGGCGCCGTCCTCCACGAACACCGCGCCACGCAGCACGTAGTAATTGGCGCTGACCCAGCTCTCGGTTCCGCGAATGCTGCCGGTGACGACGACGACCGGCTTGTCGATGCCGGGCACGCTGACCGGTGGCGCCTGGTCGGATCGCAGTGTGGCGGTAGGCAACACGCTCACGGCCGCCGCCATGGCCAGCCCGAGCGCGAAACGCGTCGATGACATGATGCTCCTTTGTTCTTTTTCCACGTAGAGGCCGGGCTTCAGCCCGGCCTCGGCGGGCCTGAAGGCCCGCCGCTACGAAATACTGAACTTCCCACTAGAACGCGTTGAAGCTGAACGACAGCGCAATCGTCCGGCCGAGCTTGAAGAGTCGCTGCGGGTCGTCCGCGCCCACCTGCGTGATCAGGTACTCGCTGTCGGTCAGGTTCTCGAACGTCAGCCGGACCCCGAGGCTTCGGATGCGCTGCGCCAGCACGAGGTCGAACGAGCCGCGCCCCTCCTCGAGGATATCGGGCGCTTGATTGGCGCCAACGTCCGAGATCCGGTCGCCGAAGTAGTTGAAAAGCGCGCGCGGCGAGCTGCTCGAGCTGATGATCGTGCTCATACCGATCTTCGAGCTCGTGCTGTTCTTCGCGGGAATCATGCGATAGAGACACCGATTTCGTACGTAGTGTTTCGTACGTAGTGTTTCGTACGTAGTGCCGGGCTTCAGCCCGGCTAAAGCCGGGCACTACGTACTACCGGGCCTCACGCTGCCCAGGACCCGTTCCGGTACAGGGACGCCCCCGCTGCCCGGGAGCGAAGGCATGACCTTTGCCATCTGGGGTCCCTGGGACCTCGGCGCCCTGTAACACCAGGCGTAACGTCAAATCCCAATGACCAAGTCCCAAATCCCAATGCGCGTTCCGTTTGGGGTTTGGGATTCGGGATTCGGGATTTGACTACCATCACTATGTGACGGTCCTCTTCCTCTGCACCGGCAACTCGGCCCGCTCAATCCTCGCAGAAGCGATATTGAATGCCGCACCCGCCGCGCGGGGCCGGTTCAAGGCGTTCAGTGCGGGCAGCCACCCCAGCGGCGCCGTACACGCCCTCGCGCTCGAGCTGCTGCGCGAGCGCGGCATCCCGGTGGACGGGCTCCGCAGCAAGAGCTGGGACGAGTTTGCCGCCCCCAGGGCGCCCGCCATCGATATCGTCGTTACCGTCTGTGATGCGGCGGCGGCCGAGACGTGCCCGGTGTGGCCCGGCCGGCCGGCCGCAGCCCACTGGGGCCTGCCGGACCCGGCCGCACGCCGGGGATCGCCTGCCGATCAGCGCGGCGCGTTCGAGCAGACGGCCGACCTGCTGCAGCGCCGGATCGAGCGCCTGCTGGCCCTGCCGATCGACACGCTTGACCGTGACGCGCTGCTCCGGGCACTCAGGAAGATTGGGGACCTACACGGGCCACAGAGCCACAGAGTCACAGAGACAAATTAGTGCCCAACTCTGTGTCTCTGTGCCTCTGTGGCTTGTGGAGGTTTTTGGGATTTGACTCGATTCACCCCCCTCGTTTAGGCTCGCTTCGCCACTCGGCTCATACGCTCTCCCAGCATTCATGCATCCGCATTACCGGCGGCACATCTGCGCCGTCCTTGGCTATGCGCTCGTCGCGGTCGTCTTCACCTGGCCGCTGGCGGCGCATTTCGGCACGCACCTGACCGGCTCGCCGGCGGGCGATGCCGGCGTGTACGTGTGGAACCAGTGGGTGTTCCAGCACGAGCTGCTGGAGCATCTCAGCTCGCCCTATTTCACCGACAAGATCTTTTCGCTGAGCGGCCGCGCGAATCTGAGCCTGCACAACTACACCGCGTTCCAGGACCTGGTGGCGCTGCCCTTCGTCGGCTGGCTGGGGGTGGTCGCCACGTTCAATCTCGTCTACCTCCTGATGACGATGCTAACGGGGTATGCGGTGTTCCTGCTGGCGCGGCACGTCACCGGAGCCACCGTGGAGTCGTGGCTGGCGGGGCTGCTGTTTGCCTGGAGTCCCATCCTCGTCACGCGCGGCGGCGCGCACTTCAGCCTGGTCGCGGCCGCGCCGCTGGCCGTCTTCCTGCTCCTCCTGCTGCGGGCGGCCGAGCGGCAGCGGCTGCGCGACGCGCTGGCGCTCGGCGCCACCTGCTGGTGGGCCGCCAGCACCGACGTGTACTACGCGGTCTACTGTGTCCTGCTCGCCGGCCTGTTCATGCTCGCGCGCATCCTGCGCATTGAGCGCGTGCCGCGCGAGCATCGGACGCGCGCGATCCCGTGGACGCTCGACGTGCTCCTGTTCTGCGTGGGCGGGCTCGTGCTCTCGATGGTGATGAGCGGCGGGTGGCAATTCACGATTCTCGGCCGCGTGGCCAGCATGCGGAGCCTCTACACGCCCATGCTGGCGCTCACGCTGCTGGCCTGCGCGCGTCTGGCCTGGCCGTACCGGGCGCACGTGCTGCCGGTCGATCGTGGAGCGGCGGTGCAGGCGGTCCGGCTCGTCACCGTTGCCACCGTGATCGCGGCGGCGCTGCTCTCACCGGTGCTGTACGCCGTCGGCATCCGCGTCGCGCAGGGACGCTGGGATCAGGACCGCACGTTCTGGCGCAGCAGCCCGCCGGGCGTCGACCTTCTCTCGCTGCTGCTGCCGAATCCGAATCACCCGCTGGCGCCGGCCGCGATCCGCGAATGGCTCACGCCGCGCCCCGATGCGTATTTCGAGAGCGTCGCGTCGCTCACCTATGTGGCGCTCGTCGCGATCGTGCTGGCATGGCGCACCGGCTGGCGCGTCCCCCGCTTCTGGGCCGGCATGGCGGCGGTCTTCGGCGTGCTGGCGGCAGGGCCGTTCATCCACGTGGCCGGGATCAATACGCACGTGCCCGGCCCGTGGGCGCTGCTTCGGTATGTCCCCGTCATCGGGCTCGCGCGAACGCCCTCCCGGTTCTCGGTCGTGCTGATGCTGGCGCTCGCGGTCCTCTTTGCCGGGGCGCTGCACTGGATCGGAGACCGGTGGCCGCAGCGTCGGCGGGCGTTCGTGGCCGCCGCGGGGCTGCTGCTCGCACTGGAGCTCTTCCCGGCGCCGAGGCCCCTCTACTCCGCCGTCGTGCCCGGCATTTACCGGCACGTCGCCGCCGCGGCCGACGATGTGCGGGTGCTGGAGCTGCCGATCGGGGTGCGCGACGGCACGCGGAGCGTCGGCAACTTCACGGCCCGATCCCAGTTCTTCCAGACCGCCCACCAGAAGCGGCTGATCGGCGGCTACCTCTCGCGCGTCTCGCGGCGTCGTCTCTCCGACGTCCGCCGCGATCCCATGGTCGACGCGCTGATCTGGCTGAGCGAGGGTCGTCCGCTGGACCCGTCGCGGCGGCAGTGGCTGCTCGAGGACGCGCCCTCCTTCGTCACGCGCGCGCAGGTCGGGTTCGTCGTGGTCGACCGGGCGCGCACGCCCGACATCCTGCGTGGCTTCGTGCTCGAGGCGTTCGGCCTGAAGCTCGTCGATACCGCCGGTCAGCTCGAGCTCTACCGGCCGCTCACCGCCGGGTCTGCAGCTCGATAGTGTCTGCCTCGCCGCAGAACCCGGCCCACGTACGAATGTGGGGCGGGTGCCGCCGGAGACTCGATCGCATCGACCGGCGGACCCGCCGGCGTACTGCGCTAGGATCGACGCGTGATGCACGACACGCTGGCCGTCGTGCTCGGCGGCGGCCAGGGCTCGCGCCTCTTCCCGCTGACCGCCACGCGATCGAAGCCGGCGGTGCCGATCGGCGGCAAGTACCGGCTGATCGACGTCCCGGTCAGCCGCTGCCTCCATGCCGAGATCCGGCGCATCTTCGTGCTCACCCAGTTCAACTCGGCGTCGCTCAACCGGCACATCGGCCACACGTACCAGCTCGATCGATTCTCCGGCGGCTTCGTCGAGATCCTGGCAGCCGAGCAGACTCCCGACAGCCCGCACTGGTACCAGGGGACGGCGGACGCCGTCCGGCAGTCGATGCGCCACATCACGCAGCACGACGCCGACTACTACCTGATCCTCGCCGGCGATCACCTGTACCGGATGGACTACTCGGAGCTGATCCAGGCGCACAAGCACGCCGGCGCCGACGTGACGATTGCCGCCCAGCCGGTCGATCCCGGCGCGGCGACGCAGATGGGCATCTTCCGCTTCGATCCCGCCGGGCAGATCGTGGCGTTCGAGGAGAAGCCGTCGCTCGAGCGGTTGGGGCAGATTGGCCGCAGTATTCCTGCCGGCGCCACCTTCGCGAGCCACAGCGACGACCAGCCGTTCATGGCATCGATGGGCGTCTATGTCTTCTCGCGGGCTGTCATGCTGGATCTGCTCGAGCAGGAGGCCGGCCACGACTTCGGACGCGAGCTCATTCCGGCGGCGCTCGGCCGCTATCGTGTCCGTCCCTACCTCTATCGCGGCTACTGGGCCGACGTCGGGACGATCGAGTCCTTCTACGACGCCAACGTCATGCTCGGGCGGCCGGCGGCCGCGTTCCGCTTCTGGGACCCGACGTATCCCATCTACACGCACTTGCGGCACCTGCCCGGCTCGCGCCTCACCGACTGCACGGTCCGCAACTCCATCATCGTGGACGGCTGCTTCGTCGATCGGGCGCAGATCGACGACACGATCATCGGGCTGCGCAGCCACATCCGGGCGGGCAGCCGGATCGGCCGGGCGGTCCTGCTCGGCGCCGACTTCTATGAGGACGGCGACCCTCCCCCCGGGGTTCCGAAGCTCGGGATCGGACGCGAGGCCGTGCTCGACCGCGTCATCGTGGACAAGAACGCGCGGATCGGCGACGGCGTACGGCTGGTCAACGAGCGGGGCGTCGAGCACGCCGACGGCGACGGCTACGTCATCCGCGGCGGGATCATCGTCGTCCCGAAGGGCAGCGTCATCCCGGCCGGGACCGTTGTCTGAACCACGATTAACTCTCTCCCCGCGACGCGCTGAGCGTCCGGGCAATCTGCGCCCGCAGCGCGCGCAGCGTCTGTTCCGACCCGGTGAACAGGTGCTCCGGATATCGTGAGTCCCGGATCATGCGCTGATAGATCGCCGCGCTCTGATAGAGGTTGGCGCCGAGCCCGGCCAGGTACTGGAGCCGCAGGTTGCGGTCGGTGTTGATGGTCGCGTCGACCAGCCACGCAGTCATGTCGCCGCGGCTGCCGGCGTAGGTGCCGAACAGATCCACGGCCGACGGAATCCCGATCTCCGAGAGCGACGTGCGGATGGCCTCGCCCTCGGGCGACGACAGCCTCGCCTGCACGGCGTCGACATCGATGGGCCGATCGCCCAGCTGCCCGAACAGCACCAGGTCGTACCCCTGGTTGTTCACCGTGTTGGCGAAGACCGCCCCGTTCGGAAACGCCTCCAGGAAGGTGGCAATCTCGCTCTTGACCGCCGCGTCGTTGCTCTCATAGAGCTGCACGAAGAGCGTCACGACGCCGCCCGGGTTGAGATGATCCTTCACGATCTGAAAGAACTCCCGCGTGTAGAGCGTCGCCGCCCCCTTCACCCACGGGTCGAGCGGGTCCGAGGTAATCGCGTCGAACTTCTCCCGGGTCGTCAGCAGATAGTGCCGCGCATCATCCAGGTGGATCGTGACCTTCGGATTGCGGACGACGTCGAAGTTGTGCGCGGAGAAGTAGGTGGAGACGACCTGCGGCACGAGCGGCTCGATTTCGGCGATCGTCTCCTGCTGTACGCGCGGATCGATCGACACCGCGCCGGCCGTGACCCCGGCGCCGCAGCCGATGACGAGCACCCGCGAGGGATGAGCCGGCACGAGCGTCGTGATGTGCCCGAGCATCCGCTGGAGCCGCATGTCCTGCGGCTCGCTCGACGCCTGGATCTTGCCCGCGTTGTGATAGTTCACGATCCCGTTCGGCGTACGCGAGACGGCGACGGCCGCCGTGATGCCTTCACCGACGTACTCGATCTGGTTGATGCCGACCCACGTGGCCGCGTAGCGGCCGTGGGCCACCAGCAGGCCCGGCAGCGGGGGGACCACGCGCACCAGACCGATCGCGGCAATGCAGACCAAGAGCACGAGAAGGGCCACGGCCGGGCCCCGCAGCGCGCCCGCGCTGCTCGACGGTGCTGATACGCCGACGAGCACGAGCAGCCCCGACATCGCCGCAATGCCGATGAGAGACTGCTGCGTCACCTGGCTGCCGACGGTGCCCACCAGCACGAGGCCGGTCACCAGCGCTCCCACGATCGCTCCGACCGTGTTGGCGGCATACACGCCTCCCACCAGGCGCCCCGCATCGTCGGCGTCACGCGCGACGGCGCCAAGGGCCAGCGGGAAGCTCGCCCCCCACAGCAGCGTCGACGGCAGCAGCACCCAGATGGCGCGCATCAGATCGAGCTGAAAGGTGTACGAGGGGTGGGTGGAGATCGATGGGTTGATGGGCCAGTACGGCATCGACTCGCCCATCGTGTAGGCCGCCCACGCGATGGTGGCGCACAGCAGGAGCTGGCACCAGCCGAGCGCCACGCGTGGCCGGGCGACGCGCCGCGCGATGTCGGCGCCGACCGTGCTCCCGAGGCCCAGGCCCACCAGGAAGACCGCCAGAATCAGCGAGAACGTATACGTGGTCGCCCCGAACTGCAGCGACAGGATTCGCGTCCAGACGACTTCCGCCCCGAGCGCGGTGAGCCCCGACAGCGCGATGGCGACATAGACGAGGCGCGACTCGATGCCGGCGGGAGGAGCCTTCGCCTCGACGGACATGGGAGCGTACGGCGCCACTCGTGCAATCGCGAGCGCGAGGAGCGCCACGACCACGTTGATCGCCACGGCCGCATAGGTTGCGGTCGGCATGTCGAACACGCGCAGCAGATAGAAGCCGGCGAGCACGGAGCCGGCCACGGCGCCTGCGAGGTTGCCCCCGTAAAAATAGCCGAGCCAAGCGACGCCGGCCGGCGTGGCGCGCACCAGCCTGGCAATCGCGGGCAGCGTAGCGCCCATGAGGACCGTGGGCGGCAGCAGGCAGACGCCGGCCACCAGCGCGCGCAGGAACAGGCTGGCGCGGCCGGTGCCCGCGATCGTGGTGTACACGCCGCCGACAAGCGGCACCACGTTCAGCACGATCAGTCCGAGCGCCCCGATCCCCAGTTCGAGCGCCGCGTAGACGCGAAGCGGATGCCGGCGGACCGCAACGAGCCGTGGCAGCAGCAGGCTCCCGAGGCACATGCCGCCCATGAAGGTGCCGAGCAGAATGCCGAGCGAGACCGCAGATGAGCCGACCGACAGCTCGAGAAGTTGAAACCAGACGACCTCATAGATCAGTGCGGCGCATCCGGATCCGACAAAGAGCAGCAGCAGTGCAGGAAGCCAGAAGCTCATCAGGAGCGGAATATATCAGGGCCCAGGGCCCAGGGCTCAGGCCTCAAGGCCTCAGCATCGAGGCCAGAGGCGCCTCGCGATCGCGTGTGATAATGACGAAGATGAACGCCATGGCAGAGCTGCAGACGCGACGGCCGCTCGTCCTGATTGTCGAGGACCATCAGGATCTTCGAACGCTGTATGCCGAGCAGCTGACGATGTCGGGGTTTGACGTGATTGAGGCGGGCGACGGGGCGGAAGCGATCGACCGCACGTCATCGAGCCAGCCCGACGTCGTGCTCATGGATCTCGGCCTTCCGGTGGTCGACGGCTGGGAAGCCACCAGGCGGCTCAAGGCGGACGTGCGCACCGCGCACATCCCGGTCGTCGCGCTCACCGCCCACGACGGCTCGGGCGAGCTGCAGCGGGCGACGCTGGCCGGCTGCGACTGGTTCGTCCCGAAACCCTGCGCGCCCGATGCGCTCATCGCCGAAGTGCGGCGAGTGCTCCAACCCTACCGCGCAGGCGTGCGCGGCGGGGACCCCGGGCCGGCGCGCACAACTCCCGCGTAAGCACCCCCGCCGGAACTTCCCGGCATCCACTTGCATCCTGCCCGCACCAGAGCGGTGAAAAATCGCCGTGCCCCCGAGCCTCGGCGGCCAGCGCGCTCCCCTGCACGCCCGCCATCGGCGCCTGGATGATCGCCAGCTCGATCCCCAGCATCTCGGTCAGCAGCATCTCTGGAGCCTTCTTGAGCCGACGTAGTGCCCGGCTTTAGCCGGGCTGAAGCCCGGCACTACGTACGATACTGAAGCCCGGCACTACGTACGATACTGGTGCCCGGCACCGGCGGGCCTGAAGGCCCGCCGCTACGTCTCGTGAGCCGTCTGTCTACAATCTCGAAGCGGATCGGAAACTGCGCGGCGAGCCGCTCGCTGTGCGTCACCACAATCAGGATGTTCTGCTGCCGCCGATGAAGGTCGAGCAGCAGCGAGGCGACCATCGACGCCGACTCCTGATCGAGGTTGCCGGTCGGCTCGTCGCACAGGACGAGGCGGGGCGCGCGGATGAGCGCCCGGGCGATGGCGACCCGCTGCTTCTCCCCTCCTGAGAGCTCGCCGGGGCGGTGATCGATCCGATCGGCCAGCCCGACCTGCTCGACGAGCACGCGCGCGCGGCCGAGATCGTCGCCAGCGGCGCCGGCGGCCACCAGAGTGGGCACGAGCACGTTCTCCAGCACCGAGCACTGGGGCAGCAGGCAATGGTCCTGGAAGACAAACCCGATCTCCGAGTTGCGAAACGCCGCGACGCCGGCCGGCGACAGCGTGAACGGATTGCGTCCGCCGAGCGTGACGACTCCAGACGAGGGCGGCTCGAGCGCGCCAAGGATGTACAGCAGCGAGCTCTTGCCGCTGCCCGACGGCCCGGTGATCGCGGCGGCCTCGCCGGGCGCCATCGAGAACGACACATCCGACAGCACGGTCAGCGGCCCGCGCGGCGTGTCGTACTGCTTGCTGACGTTCTCGACCTGCAGCACGGTCAGGCGACGGATGCGCCCGCCCCGGGGGCGCCGTTGAGGACCGACGTATAGACCTCGATCAGCCGAGCGGCAGAGTGAGCAACCGTGTAGCGGGCCAGGACGCCCTGACGCGCGCGATCCGCAATCGCCTCACGGTCCTCGGGCGTGCTGTGGAGGGCGTACAGGCCCCCGGCAAGCGCCTCCGGGTCGTCCCGTTCCACCAGCAGACCGCCGCCGGTCCGCTCGACGATCTCCGTGAAGCCGCCACGCCGGGGCTGCACGACCGGCACACCGCTCGCCATGGCCTCGAGAAGGAACAGCCCCTTTGGCTCGTCGTAGGTGGCCGGCACGGACAGCACGTCGAGCCGGCGCAGAAAGGCGAGCTTGCCGGCGCGGTCGAGCTCCCCTTCGTACGAGAATTCCGCTGCGACATGATGCCGCTCGAGAAACCGCCGCACGTCGTCCAGGTACGACTGGTGCGCCCGGGCGAGATACCCGGCGGCTCGCAGGCGCATCGGCACTCGCCCCGTGCGGCGCCGCAGCCGGGCATACGCGTCGGCGAGGACGTGCAGCCCCTTCTCGGGCGCGACGCGCGCGAAGTAGCCGATGGAGAACGGCTTCGGGCTTCGGGCTTCGGGCTTCGGGCGGTCGTAGCCGTCCATACTGATGCCGAGCGGGACGACCGACATCTTCGAGGCAGGGATGCCGAGCAGCGACGACATGAAGGCCGCGCAGTAGTCGCTGACCGCGACGAAGCGGTCGACGCCCGGCACCTGCGCGCGGATGAGCGCGAGGGCCTGATCGCGATAGGGAGAGACGAGCGTGTCCAGAAAGAGCTCCTCGCCCTGCAGCGTGCAGCAGACCGGCCGCCCGAACGCCCGCTTCAGCGGCGCGGCCAGCGCAATCAGCAGCGAGTTCGGCAGGTCGATGATCTCGGGCAGCGGCTCGGCGCGGACCCAGTCGACGAGCTTCTCGAACTCCTTGTGCAGCGGCCCGCGCTCGCCGTTGAGCATCGACACGGTCAGGTCGCCCAGCAGGCGCGCGTCGGTGGAGATGGCCCGGCCGGCAACGGCGCGGAGCACGCCCGGTGCGTCCCACAGCCGGTCCAGGAGGCGCGGCGTCCGGCGGAACAGCGGCGCCTTCTGCTGCAGGTAGACGCTGATGCCGCCAAAGAGCACGCGGCTGCGGCTCACGTTCGGCTCGTCGGGCCGCGTCGGGGTGTACACCGGCACCAGCGTCACCTCGTGCCCGCGCGCCAGCAGCTCGCGCGCCAGCGCGTTGTCGCGCGTGCAGCTGCCGCAGTACATGCCCGCGGCACCGGCGGTGATCTGCAGGATTCTCATACCGCAACGAGCCACAGAGACACAGAGGCACAGAGTTGTTTGCCTCTAGAATGTCCAGCTCTGTGTCTCTGTGCCTCTGTGGCCCGTGTCATAGCGGGGCGGATTGAAAGGCCCTCGCGCGGAACAGGAATTCGACGATGTTCCCTTCGTGCGGCTGCAGCCAGTTCAGCCGGGTGGTCGGCACCGGGCCCAGGTTGAGCCGGTCGATGTGCACGGCGTCGAGCAGCTGGCGCCTGAAGGCGTCGTGGCGGGTGAGGGCCGTGCAGACGAGCGTCGGGCCGATCGCCTCGAGCATCCGCGCCTGCGGGCACTCGACGACCGTGACGAACGGGAACATGTACTCCTGCTTCGCGACCGCCGCCTCGGGCGACGAGGCATGCAGGACGGTCGGGAGCAGATAGTCGGCGGCGCCCTCTTTGACGAGCCGCCCGCCGGGCCTGTGCCTGGCCGTGACGTCCTCGACGCCCGGCGCCTGCGCGCCCGCGTCGATCGCCCGGGAGATCGCCTCCGCCACCCCGGGTACTGTAAAGGCGGCCAGACTGGCGTCTGGATGTTCGGGCGGCAGCGGCCGCACGGCCGCCAGGCGCTCGGCCAGCGCGTCGGCAATCTCCCGCGTGTGGCGGCTCGCCCAGATCCCGGAGCAATTGATGCAGCTGCGGCCGCTGTTCACGAACACGCTCTCGACCATCATGTCGAGATGGCGCTCCCATCGATCGACCTGGTCGTCGCCGATGAGAATCTTCGTGAACCCGGGGCCGTGCGCCTGCACGCGCGGAGTCCCGCGGTAGCGGTCCACCGTCGTCGTGCCGCCGAAGATCAGGCTGCGCGCGCAGCTGTCGAGCACCGCCGCGCCGACGTCGGCCTGCCCCGGATAGATGGCGATCGCCTCGCGCGGAATCCCGGCTTCGAAGAACGCGGCGGCCATCCGGTACGGCGTCCAGGGCTCCTGCGGCCCCGGCTTGAGCACGAGCCCGATCTGCAGCGGGACGATCGGCAGCCACAGCGTGTGCACGCCCGGCGAGTTGGATGGGAGCACCAGGCCCAGCACGGGGCTCTGCGCCTGGTAGCTGATCGGCACCTCGCGCTCGACGCCCTGACCGGTGCTCAACACGTCGAAGGCCAGGCCGCGCGTCAGCGACGTCAAGACCGCGCCCATCTCGGAGAGCACGAAGGCGTTCTTCTTCATGTTCGCGCGGCACATCCGCTCCGGAAGGCCGGTGCTGGCCGACTGGGCGTGCACGAACTCGTCGGGCGACTGCGCCCCGTCGCCCATCGGCAGCGTGGCGGTCATGTAGTGCTCGCCGGCGCGGCCGACGCGCGCGATCAGGTCCTCGATGGAGAAGGCGCGCAGGGCCTCGCGCTCGCGCGCCGCCTTGCGCATGTCGCGCTGGATCAGGCCGCCGTTCGCGCGGCTCACGCGGGCAATCGGCTCGCCGGTGGCGAAGTGGACGACCTCGTCCACCTCGAGGCTTGTATACGGCTCACCCCAGCGCAGCACTGGCAGGTGAATCATGGATTACCTCCCACACGCCACAGAGACACTGAGACACAGAGCCATGAATATTCTCTGTGCCTCTGTGACTCTGTGGCCCGTTGGAAGGGTATGACGCCGCATCAGTACACGCCCACCGTGGTCGACGCCGCGAATTCCCGATACGGCCGCACGCCGCTGACGCCGTCCCACGGGTACCGCTCGTACGGCGGCTCGCGCTCCCCTTCGTCGCGCTCCAGGAACCCCGGCATGAAGAACTCTCTGGTGAGCGTCGTCAGCCGCACGCGGCCGGTGTCGCCGTACGGCACCAGGCGCTCCGGGGTGTCGAAATCCACCACCTCGATGACCGCGCGCGGCTGCGGCGCGTAGTAGGCGATCGTGTAGTCGTTGTGCGGGCCGCTCGGTGCGCTGGCGGCGAGCCCCATGAGCGTATTGCCGTACGTCGGGGTCATATAGGCGCCGTCGAGCAGCTCTTCGTGCGCGAAGCGGTTCCACTGCGGCGTGAACTCGGTGCCGCCGGAAAAGATGCCCGTGATGCCCGCCTTGCGGATCGTCGTGCCCATGGACTCCAGGCGCAGCGCGAGTGCCTCGAGCAGCTTGGGCGTCGTGAACATGCAGCGGATGTCGTGGTTCGCGGACAGCACGGTGACCGCCTGATCGATCACGTGGTCCTTGTAGGCCTGGAGGTGATCGGTCCATCCCTTCTGAATCAGCTTGATCACCCACCGGGGATCGAGGTCGACGCAGAAACAGATGCCGCCGCGGTGCTGCGTCAGGTGCTCCACCGCGAGGCGCAGCCGGCGCGGGCCCGACGGGCCGAGCATGAGCCAGTTGGCGCCTTGCGGAAAGTGCTCGCCGGGAAGCGTGGCGCTGAAGAGCTCGTAGTCGATCCGGAAGTCGTCGATGTTGATGCGCGTCTTGGGGATGCCGGTCGTGCCGCCGGTCTCGAACACGTACACGGGCTTGCCGGCCAGGCCGCGCGGCACCCACCGCTGCACGGGCCCGCCGCGCAGCCACTCGTCCTCGAAGGGGCCGAACCGCCGGAGGTCGTCGAACGTCCCGATCTCGCTTCGCGGGTCCCACCCGAGCGTGCCGGCGCGCTCGAGCCAGAACGGGGATCCGGATGCCGGATCGAAATGCCAGTCGACGATCTCGCGAACCCACGCATCGAGCGCGGCGCGCGCCTCCGCGGCGCGCGCCGCCGATGCGGACGATGTGTCTGTCTGAACCTGCATACGTATCTACCACGGGCTTCGTACGTAGTGCCGGGCTTCAGCCCGGCCCATCGTGCCGGCTTCAGCCCGGCTGAAGCCGGGCACTACTACTACCTGCCGACTATCCTCGGTAGTATAGTCGCTCGTTCATATCCTTCGAGGGCCTCATGACGACCGTTCACACACACTCGGCGGCCGCGCCGCTCACGCCCGTGCAGTGGTTGATCTGCGTCATCGCCTCCGTCGGGTTCGCGTTCGACTCGTACGAGCTGCTGATGCTGCCGCTCATCGTCCGGCCCGCCCTCGCCGACCTGCTCGGCGTGCCGCCGAACAGCCTCGAAGTGAACGCCTGGGTCGGGACGATGCAGTACGTGCCGGCGGTGGCGGGTGGCATCTTCGGCCTGCTCGGCGGGTATCTCACCGATCTGCTGGGCCGCCGGCGCGTGCTCGTCTGGAGCATCCTGCTGTACGGCTTTTCGGCGATGGCGGCCGGCTACGCCAGCACCGTCGAATGGCTCCTCTTCTGGCGCTGCTGCACCTTTGTCGGGGTATGCGTCGAGTTCGTGGCCGCGGTGGCGTGGCTGTCGGAGCTCTTTCCGAACGTCAGGCAGCGTGAGCACATCGTCGGCTACACGCAGGCGTTTGGTTCGATTGGCGGCCTGATGGTCACGGGCGCGTATTACCTGATCGTGACCAACGCGGAGGCGCTGCCGATGGTGCGCGGAACGCACGAAGCGTGGCGATATACGCTGATCTCAGGCGTGATCCCGGCGATCCCGCTGATGCTCATCCGTCCCTTCCTGCCCGAGTCGCCGACCTGGCGCGCCAAGAAGGCGGCCGGTACGCTCAAGCGGCCGAGCTTTGCGGCGCTCTTCACGCCCGAGTTCCGCCGGACGACCATTGTGACCACGGTCATGATGGCGTGCGCCTATGCGGCCGCCTTCGGCGCGATCCAGCAGATGCCGCGGATCGTGCCGGGCCTCGAGGAAGTGCGGCAGCTCGAGCGAACGGCACAGGAGCAGACGATCAGCGGCGTGCAGTCGTTCCAGGAGTTGGGCGGACTGGCCGGGCGGCTGCTGCTCGCCTATCTGGCCGCCATCATCATCAGCCGCCGCCGGCTGCTGTGGGTCTTTCAGATCCCGGGCCTGGTCCTCGTGCCGCTGGTGTACTTCCTGGTGCCGTCGGTCGGCCTTTCGCTGGCGCAATGGGGCATCTTCCTGGTGGGCATGGCGACCATTGCGCAGTTCAGCTTCTGGGGCAACTATCTGCCGCGCGTCTACCCCACGCATCTGCGGGGCACGGGCGAGAGCTTTGCCGCCAACGTCGGCGGCCGGATGATCGGGACGATGGGGGCGCTGGTCACCGTCTCGCTCGTCAGCTCGATGCCTGGCGACACGCTCCCCGTGCGGCTCGCGTACGCGTCGGCCGTCGTCGGCACGACGGCATATCTCATTGGCGTCGTCGCCAGCCGCTGGCTGCCGGAGCCGAAACAGGAGGCGCTGCCGGATTAGGTGACACATGAAAGGCCTGGCCCAGGCAATCGCCGCGTCCGTAGCCATTGCCGCGGTGAGTACGCTCGCCGACTTCATTTGGGCGATATGGATCCCGGAACATAGAGCCGTGTACGGGCTCGTCCACGGCGCGCTTCTTTTCTGCGCCGTCGGCCTCGTGCTCGGCATGCTCGCGGGCCGGCCGGCGCCGGGCGCGCTCGGCGGCCTCGTCATTGGCGGTGCCGCCGCCGCGCTCTTCTACGCAGCGTCGCCGCTGGCCGGGTACTCCGCGATGTTCCTTGCCTGGTGTGGCGTCTGGATGGCGCTGGCCGGCTGGTACGCGCGTCTCCGGGGCGTTGCCGTCAGCGGCACGGTCCTGGCGCGCGGCGCCGCGGCGGCCACGGCCTCCGGTCTCGCCTTCTATTCGATCTCGGGTATCTGGATGCCGTTCGATCCGGCCGGGTGGGACTATCTGCTCCACTTCGCCGCATGGACGGCGGCGTACGTCCCGGGCTTTGCCGCCATCCTGCTCGGCAGGAGATCGTAGCGGCGGGCCTTCAGGCCCGCCGGGGCAGAATCTCCTCCGCCACCGCCGCGCGCAGCGCCTCCGTCCGTCCTGCAAACAGCTCCAGCGCCCGCACGTCCTGAGCGAGGCGCTCGATGATGTGCCCGCGCTGAAAGCTGTCGACGCCGACCACCTGGGTGGCGCGCTCGACGGCACGCTGGGCGGCCGCGGTGGCCATCAGCTTCGCCAGCGAGGCGTCCGACAGCGAGAGTGGATCGGCGGCCGCCGCCTTCCAGGTCATGAGCATGGCGGCGTCGAGCTCGGTGGCGGCGTCGGCCAGCAGCCCCTGAACCGTCTGTTCTCCCGCGGCGGCCGCGTGCGCCGCCTTGGCCGTGGCAAGCGCCTCGCGCAGCGCGCGCTTCCCCATCCCCAGACCCGCGGCGGCCATCAGGATCCGGATGCGGATCATGATCGGGACCGTGGCGCCGATCGGCTCGCCTCTCACGCCTGCAAATGTCACGTGCCCGCACACGAGTCCCGGCAGCGCGGCCGTGGCGATCCGTTCGACACCGACACCCGGCATCTCCAGGGCAACGGCATAGGCAGTGCGGCCCGCATCTCCTTTCGGCGAGACGACCACGATGCCGCGATCGGTGAGGGGCGCGGCCCACGAGGCGCGGCCGGAGAGCCGGCCCTCGGCCTCACGCGGGATGTCGTCGGACGAGAGCCCGACCGCGGCCACGGCTTCGCCGCGGAAGAGCGGCGCGAACCGCGCGAGGCCTGCCTCGCCGGAGCCTTCGCGAAGGCGGGCCAGGCCGAGCGACGTCCCGGCGTGGAGCGCCAGCGTGACGGCGGCCGCCGGCGAGTGCTGTGCGAGCGCCTCGACGGCCACGACGAGCGCGAGCAGATCGACGGCTGGATCGAGGAGACCCGCGCGTGCGGCGCCCTGCACGACCGACGCGGCGGCAGGATCCGGGGCGACATCCCGGCCAAGCGCGGCGCCCTTCTCGCGCCAGGCGGCCTGCACGCCGGTCAGATCGAAGTCCACACTCTCATTCTAGGCGGCCGTCGACTGCAAGCCGCGCTCAGCCTCCCGGAGCGCCTCCAGCACAGCCGGGTCGAACCTTCCTGCCTGCTGCCCGATCAGGATGCCGAAGGCCTCGGACGGGGTCAGCATACCGGCGCCGGTGGCCGACAGGCTGTCGTACGCGTCGGCCACGGCAATGATGCGGGCACCGAGCGGGATGTCGGAGCCGTGGAGACCGAGCGGAAAGCCGGTGCCGTCGAACCGCTCCTGCGCCAGCGGGAGCGTCAGCGCCACAGCCATCCGGACGGCGAGCCTCGACAGGCGGTCGGCATGCGCCGCCGCGGACGCGCGCGCCTCGTGCTCGGCGACGCTGCGGGCGAGCGCCTCCAGGAACCGTTCCCGCGTGAACGGCTTGATCAGGTAGTCGCGCATGCCCGCCTTCACGCCGAGGCCGGCGTGATAGCGTGAAGGCGGTGCCCTCGCGTCCTTTCGCCGCCCTGCACGTCCCCGCCTACCGCACGTACTTCGCGTTCAGCCTGCTCTCGATGGTCGCCGACAACATCGAGCACGTCATCAGCTACTGGGTGATGTTCCAGGCATTCCACTCGCCTGCGCTGGCGGGCTTTGCCGTCATCAGCCACTGGGTCCCGTTTCTCCTGTTCTCGCTGCACGCGGGCGCCCTGGCCGACCGCTACGACTGCCGGAAGCTGATTCAGCTCTCGCAGGCCTTGTACATCGTGGCGTCTGCCGCATGGGGCGCGCTCTTTCTCACGGGCACACTGGAGATGTGGCACGCGGTCGCGATCCTGCTCATTCACGGAGCGGCCGGCGTACTCGCCGCACCGGCGCAGCAGCTCATGGTCCATGACATGGTCCCGCTCGATCGTCTGCCGAGCGCCATCCGGCTCTTCGCCAGCAGCCGGTATCTCTCAATCCTTCTCGGCCCGGCGATTGGAGGCGGGCTGATGCTGCTGCTCGGCCCCGCCTGGGGGCTGCTGACCAACGCGCTGATCTACATCCCGTTCAGTGTGTTTCTCGTCCGGGCGCCGTATACCGGTCACAGCGCCCGCGAGGCTTCCGGCCGGGCGCGCCCGTTCATGGCGAACGATGTGTGGAACGCGCTGGCGGCCGCCCGGAGCGAGCCGCGAATCATGACGATGATCGTGCTGGCCGGCGCATCGTCGTTCTTCGTGGGCAATGCGTTTCAGGCCCAGATGCCCGAGTATGCGCAGTATCTCGGCGCGGACGATACGGGGGCGCGGTACGCCGTGCTGCTCGCGGCTCATGCCGCCGGCGCCGTGGCGGGCGTCATTCTGCTCGAAACGGCCGCAGTCCTGCGGCCGACGCCGCGCACGGCGCTCGTCTGCGCCGCGCTCTGGGCCGTCTCCATGGGCCTGTTTCCGGCGGTGCACAGCTATCCGGCGGCCGTGGCGCTGCTGGTTGTCGGAGGCGCGTTCAGCATCGCCTTCACATCGGTGGCGCAGACGGTGGTTCAGGTGCTCGCGCCCGCACGCGTGCGTGGAGCGATGGTCGGCCTGTTCAATACGGCGATGCTGGGGCTGCGCGCTGGCGCCGGGGTGAGTGTCGGCGTGCTCGGCGCCTTCATCGGCGTGCGCGCGTCGCTGGAACTGTCGTCGCTGATGGTGCTGCTCGTGTCGATCGCGCTGCTCGTGCGCGAAGCCGGCCGGAGGGACGACCGCGCGGTCGCCGGCGTGGTGGACGCCGATCCCGGCGATTGATCCGGGCTACAGCTCCGCTGAGGGACGAAACTTCAACCGTCCCGAGGCGTGGTCCACCGCCTGGCGCAACAGATGGGGATCGAACGGTTTGGTTACGTACGCCGCCGCGCCAAGCTTGCGGCTTGTCAGCACGGTCGGCGAATCGTCGCGGCCGGTCCCCATGATGATCGCCGCCTCGGGCCACCGCGCGTGGATCTGCTCGGCGAGCCAGAGACCATCGTGCTCGGGCATACCGATGTCGCACACCACGATGTCCATCGGCTCGGCCGCCATCGCCTCGAGCGCCCCCACCGCACTGCCGACATCCTTCACGCTGTATCCCCACTTCGTGAGCCAGCGCGCCAGGATCGCCCGTATCGGCGGCTCGTCGTCGACAATCAGGACTTTGGACCGGTCTGTCATCTTCCCCTCGCGCCCTGAATATCGTCGGCTCCCCATCTGACCATCACCCTGTGCGCGCTTCCGTCCGCGCACACCACGACCGCCCATCGCACACCGCCCCCAGCGCACAGGTCAACAGCTAACAGCTTCCACGTCAACCACTTACGGCACACGGCACTCTTGGCACCAGGTTCGCTCTTAGAGGCGGTATCCGGCGCATATCGCGCCGAGGCACTTACGAGAGGCCGCAATGAGCATTCGCACGATCGCCGTCGCCGCCGTCGCTCTCGCCGCGCTGAGCATCCCTGCGCTCCCCGCCAGCGCCGCCGACGCCTCCGCCGACGGTGCCGCGACACCGGCGGCCGTCGTCCCAGCGCGCGTGGAGCGCGCCCTCTCCCGGCCGGCGCTCCTGCCGGCGCTGTATGTGAGCTACGCCGCCCTGCAGGTCTACGACGTCTACTCGACGCGGCAGGCACTGGCCGGCGGTGCGCGCGAGGCGAACCCGCTGATGCAGGGCGTGGTCGGCAACCCGGGCGCGTTCTGGGCCCTGAAGGCCGGCGCCACCGCCGGCACCATCCTCGCCGCCGAGCGCCTGTGGAAGAACAATCACAAAGCGGCGGCGATCGCCGTCATGGTGGCGTCCAACGGCATCGCGGCCATGGTCGCCAGCAAGAACGCCCGCACCCTTCGCCAGCTTCGCTGACCCGCCTCTGGTCCGGCGAAGCCGGACACGACGTACTGTAAACCGCACCCAATCACCACAAAACCCAGGTGCCTCCCCGGCGAGTGCTGCCGTAACATACTGGTCGGCGAATGTTAGGCGCCGGATGCAGACAAGGAATGCCGGTGCAGGAGTCAGGAGGCCATGACCGACCAGTTGTCCATCCTGAAGCTCGTGGCCGAGCGGCTCGACGCGGCCGGCATCCCCTACATGATCACCGGCTCCATTGCCGCCGGCTACTATGCCCGGCCACGCATGACCCGCGACATCGACCTCGTCGTCGAGGTGCGGCCGGCTGATGCCGAACGCCTAGCCGGGGCGTTTGCTCCGGAGTTCACCTGTGATGTGGATGCGATCCGCGGCGCAATCGCCCGGCGGTCCCTGTTCAACTTGATCCATGTCGAGGCTGTGGCGAAGGTGGACTTCATCGTGCGGAAGGACGACCCGTACCGGATCGAGGAGTTCGGCAGGCGCCGCCGCGTCGAAATCGGCGGCCACCTGCTGTGGATGGTCTCGCCGGAGGATTTAATCCTGTCGAAGCTGGAGCCTCACCGTCACCGATCTTCTGCGAGACGTGCGCGGTTGACCGATACCCCCCCCGGACGTCCAGGCACGCTTCGACGAGCTGATGCGGCAGCGCTCTGGGAGCGAACGCGTCCGGATGATGAGCGAGATGTTCGACCTCGCCAAAGCCCTCGCGCTCTCGAACCTTCGTTCCACCCACCCAGGCGCGACGGAGGCCGACCTGCGCGTGCTGCTCTTCGATCGTCTCTACGGAGACGAGCTGGACATGGCCGAGCGATCGCACATCCTCACGCGCCTGCGAGCCCACGCAGAACCGAGCACCACATCCGCCTTCAGGCGGACCGACCGCCGAAGTAATTCGCGATCGCCTTGAAAATCGTCACGAGCAGGTCGCTGTCGAGGCCTTCGGCCGGATGGTCGCGGCCGGGAGCGGCCGGTCGCTCGTGAGTGCGATCGTCCGGCCTGATGGATCTCGAGTATTCATGGATCGCCCGCTGCTCAGCAGCACCTCGCCGCACTCGGGTGTGAATTTCATTCAGAAGCCGTACGTGGGGCGGGTGCCGCTGGAGACTCGATCGCATCGACCGGCGGACCCGCCGCCAGCGCTACGCAGCAGTCGACTGGAACGTCTGCTGGACCTGCCTGAGCGCCTCGAGAACAGCCGGATCGAACTGGTCGGCGCGCCCCTGGCAAAGCGCAACGACCGCGTCGGCAGGGTCGAACCTCGGCCCGGCGCCCATCACCAGCTCTTCGAACGCATCCGCAACGCCCACGATGCGGGCGCCGAGCGGAATCGCCTCGCCCCGAAGGCCCAGCGGAAACCCGCTGCCGTTGAAGCGCTCCTGGACGGCCACGGCGATCGCGCTCGCCTCCCCGAGGTGCAGCGCCTTCCGTCCGAGTGTGTGGATATCGAGCCGCTCTACATCACACAGAAGCGCCGTGTGCTCAACACGCGACACGTCGGCGGGACTGAGGCCGAGCGCCGTGGCCAGCCGCACGGACAGATCCGAGACACGCTGGGCGTGGGACACGGCGGGACCTTCTTGCGCACGAAGCACTGCCACGAGCGCCGCCTTGACACGACTGGCCAGCTCGCCCGCCTCCGGGGCATCCGGGGCCGGCAGCGCCGCCCTGCGCAGCTCGTGTTCGGTCAGGGCGCGCTTCAACCCCTCTTTGATTTGCTCCCGCGTGTACGGCTTGACGATATAGTCGGTCACCCCCATGCGAAGACCGGTCACCGCAGTATCGAAGTCGTTGAGACCGGTCGTCATCACGACGGCGGTCTCAGGGCGGAGCACACGCAGTTGCTCGACCAGCCAGAAGCCGTCCCGGCCCCCGGGGAGGCGGATGTCACAGAGCGCCACGGCTGGCGCCCGCTCCGCAGCCAGGAGCAACCCTTGCTCGGCGCTTGCCGCGACAGTCGCGGCCATCCCTTCGGCCTCGGCCCATGTCTGCAGCAGCCGGGCGATCGGCGCCTGGTCTTCGACAATCAGTACACTGCTCACTGGCTTCCTCCCTTGTGCGCACCGTGTGCGTTGCCAAGAGACGGAGCAGGATTCGGGCCACTTGCCCCCGCGAAAACATGGAACGAAACCCGGAGGCGGGCCGTGTGCGGTGTGCGAAGGCGCACGGGCGCCGGGTGGGGACCGCACAGTGCGGGAAGCCGGCCAACGTGGCCTAGACGAGAGCCGGTTTCATAACCGACGTCGTGCCCGGCTTTAGCCGGGCTGAAGCCCGGCGCTACGTACGAAATTCGTGCCCTCGGTCGGTTATGAAACCGGTTCTGGCCGGCCTAGCGGGGTTTTGGCGTTGCGTCGAGTCCGTAGCGCTCCAGCCGCCGGTACAGCGCCCGGCGGCTCAGACCCAGAATCCGGGCGGCGCTCAGCTTGTTCCCGCCGGTTTGCTCGAGGACCTCTTGAATCCGCTCGCGCTCCAGCGTGGACAGCGAAGCATCGTCCGCACCCGGTACCGACGGCGCATGCGGCGACGGGGCATCCCGCGACACCGGCCGCGCAATCGAGCCGGTCAGCTCCCGCTCGGTGATGAACTCGCCGTCGGCCAGAATGCAGGCACGTTCGATCACGTTCCGCAGCTCCCGGATATTGCCCTCCCAGCGCGCGTCGGCCAGCCACCGTTCCGCCGCCGGGGTCGGCCCGATGAGGCGTTTCCCGAGCCGCCGGCTCGCCTCCCGGACGAAGGCGGCGGTGAGGTATGGAATGTCCTCGCGACGCTCCCGCAACGGCGGAATCGCGATTTCGACGACGTTGAGCCGGTAGTACAGATCGGCGCGAAAACGGCCTGCGTCGACCTTGGCGCGAAGGCTCTGGTTCGTGGCCGCAATGACGTGCACGTCCACGTGGCGCGGCTCGACCGCCCCGACGCGCTGCACCTCGCCGGATTCGAGCGCCCGGAGCAACTTGGCCTGCATGGCCAATGGGAGCTCGCCCACTTCATCGAGAAACAACGTGCCGCCGTCGGCGACCTCGAACATCCCAGGCTTGGTGTCGGTCGCGCCCGTAAATGCGCCCCGCATGTGCCCGAACAGCTCGCTTTCAACGAGCGACTCGGCAATCGCCGAGCAGTTGATCGGGACGAAGCGTTTGTGACGCCGCGGACCAGACTCGTACAGCGCCCGCGCGACGAGCTCCTTGCCGACCCCCGTCTCGCCCAGGACGAGCACGGTGCGGACGTGCGGCGCCAGCCGCCGGATCAGGCCGAACAGCTCCTGCATCACGGAGCTTCGCCGATCATCCCGCAGAACTCCAGC
>Ga0156172_1132_pt1 | contig 37903 bp, 47 predicted proteins | sample RifCSPlowO2_12_FD_107825 | JGI IMG/M metagenome (GOLD analysis project Ga0156172, IMG submission 107825) | Acidobacteria bacterium RIFCSPLOWO2_12_FULL_67_14 | reverse complement strand
AGGGCGGACGGCCGAACCGTCCGCCCTTGACGACTACAGGAGAGTAATCCCCGAAGCTGCGTTCTTCGCTGATCTGGGAGCGCCCATCGATGGACGGGTCGAGCGCCGCCGTTGTGACGATGGCCGGCGCTCGACTCTGCGTATGGTCGGTTTGCTCACTGCTTTGGCGGCACGAACTCGAAGCCGTACGTCGGCGCGAGCGCCATCATCTTCTGTATCTCGCTATACGGCGTTTCAGCCGGTGGCGGCAACGTCATCGACGGCGCCGGCACACTGCACTCTTGAAAGAAGCCTTCAGCGCCGGCGGGCGCGACCATGACGAGAATCCGCACCTGCTCGGAGTCGATCGTAAACGAGTGCGCGACGTCGCGCGGAGCGAAGACCATGGTGCCTGCCATGGCCTTGATCGTCTTGTCGCCCACAGACAACGTCATCTCACCTTCGACCACATAGAACGTTTCGTCTTCCCGATGGTGAATGTGCCTGGGCGGCACGTTGCCCTTGCGGGTCACCTGTTCCATCAACGCGAATTGCCCCCTCGTGTCTTCGCCATTGGCGAGGAATGTCAACAGCCAGCCGCTGTACCAGACTGATCGCTCGAGGGACTGGCGCCCTCTGCCAAATGTGACGATTTCCCCGACCCCTGTTTTCATTGCGGTTTCGGTCACCATCATTCGCTCCTCTTCTCGGCGGGGTTGCGCGGCCAGCCTGCTGAACGCTTCGCCCTTCTCAATCAGGCCTGCGACACGTGAGTTCGACGCGTTCTTGCTCATTGCTTTCCTGGCGATCGCCGATGACAGGAGACTACCGTTCTTGGAGCGGCGAGACTTCGGGCGGATTATCCATTTTCGTGATCTTCAAAGAATGGGTAGTTCTACCCAAGGAGGTGATGCTGGTACGCCCAGGCGGTCGCCGCGGCACGAGTGGGTACATCCAATTTCACGAAGATGTTGCTCACGTGCCGATCGACCGTCTTCTCGCTCAGGAAGAGCGCGTCGGCGATGGCCTTGTTCGTCTTGCCGGATGCGACCAGCAACAGCACTCCGAGTTCCCGCGCGCTCAAGCCGTGGGGAGATGTCGGACGGGTGCCGGCGGGCGCAGGTGCCGCCATGGCCTCGATCGCCGCTACATCTGGAGCAGCGCCCAGCTGCACGAACACTTTTTTGGCAGCGTCGACTTCGAGCACCGCGCCGTCGGTGTCGCCGAGAGCCTGGAAAGCCCGAGCCATGACGAGACGGATGCGCGCGCTCAGGTACGGTGCCCCGGCGCGTTGCCACGCGTCCCGAGCGTGCCGCAGTGGATCGATGGCGCTGCGGGCGTCGCCTTCCGCCAGCGCCAGGGCTCCCTTCGCGTGCTGCGCCATGGCGGTCAGCAACTCCATCCCAAAGCGTTCCGCCAGCGCGCTCAGTTCGCTGGACGCTCGGCGCGCCTCGCCGAGATCGGAGGCGGCCAACATGATCTCCACGTGCGCTGGCAGGAAGCGCGTGCGCTTGAGCGGATCGCTCGTCTCCGACAACACACGCCGTGACGCAGCGGCGGCGACGTCGACCCGACCCTGGGCGACGCGGAGCAACGCCAGCCCCGGATGCGGATCTCGGCCACGCTCGCTGGCCCGGCCATAAGCCTGTTCGGCTTCGGTCAGCTCGCCCCGGAGACGATAGATCTCGCCTTCCTGGTAGGCCGCATGGCCTGCGTCACCGCCTCGCGCGTGTGACAATCGGATCGAAGCGCGGCGGGCCTCCTCGAACGCCTCGGTCCACGCGCCGCCGAGCTGCATTATTTCCGAGCGATGAACCAGACAGGTGGCCGCGAATGGCACGAGTGCGCGGCTGCGCCTCGCACCAGCTGCTGAGCGCCATCGTCCATTCGCGCGCGCGATCCAGCGCATGGGTGTGTTGGCAGGCGGCGATCGCGTCGCAGTAGATCAAGCCCGTGACGACCGGAGAAAGCTCGCCGCCTGTCGCCGCCACCATCGCCTCGTCCAGGCATCGAAGGCCATCGGAGAGCCGGCCTTGTCGGATCATCGCGCGGCCTTGGAAATCCCTGCCGAGCGCGCAGTCGTCGCTTCCGCTGCGGCAGTCCGGGCCGCTGCGTGATCGCCTGCGGCTGTAAAACGGAATATGCGGAGCAGCCTCAGATAGCCGCACTCGGCGCAGTCCTGTCCGTTGGGATCGACCAGACGCTCGGTCCGCCCCTGCCAGCCGCTTGCCCGAGCCGTCTGACCCAGGGTCATCGTGCGCAATGCCAGCCAGAACGCGGCTGTGGGGGCGAATTCAGGGCTCCGGATCGTATAACAGCCCGTGGCAGAAGTCCTGATTCCGAGTGAGCTAACGAACAGCGTGGTCGGTGACGTGAACCGCCTGCGGATCGCCGTGATGTGTCGACGCGACGACGAGATCGCGGTCAGCCGGCGTCGGATGACGCCCATGAGTACCTATAACGTCACGATGACGGCTGCCACACGGCCCTGCAGCCCGCGCGGCGTGCCGATCCCGATCGGGTGACGCATGACGAGTCCGAGATTGAATCCACCGGCGTGAATCAGGAGACGCTTCAGGATATTCGTGTGGCCGCGCAGGTGCGTACGACGCATGCCGCCCGTGTCATAGAGATGCGCAAAGGAGCGTTCGATCCGTTCGCCGCGTTGCCGCATCAGGCGGCGTCCCCGTCGTCCCCGAATCCGGCGACGATTGCCATACACGGGCGCCTGGGCCTCGGGCGCCTCCGACCAATCGCGTCGCCCCCGGTCCGGCTCCGCAATGTAGGAGCGGATGCCCACGGCGTCGAGGTCGACCATCGTCTGATTACTGTGCTAGCCCTTGTCGGCGCTGATCTCTTCCAGCGGCTGCGGCTCCGCGAGGTCGGCCTGCGCGTCTTCGATCTGATCCGCCGCCGCGGGCGCCGTTTCGACGATCGTCGTCGTGTCGCCGTGGTCGGCGCCCTGCAGCGTGACCGCGACGATGGCGCCGGTCTCCAGGTCCACCGCATGCTCGGCTTTGTGGGCCAGATGCGTGCGGCCATCCTTCATCTTCGCGACCTTCGCATCGGGGTCCCACGGATGCTTCCAGTCCTTGTTGGACGTCTTCTTCTTGCGCTTGCGATCCAACCGCGCCAAATCCTCACGCGTCGGCGTCTCGATACCCGAGGCCTTCGCGAGGCCGGTCAAAAACTCCTGATACGTTTCCTCCGTGTCCCGTCGCACGATGCTGCGCATGGCGGCGTTCGCTTCCAGCGTCGTCGCATCGATCGCGACGGTCTTCCCCTTCAGGAGCCCGGCGTCGACCAGTCGTTGCTGCACCCAGGTGAACACGGCCCGATGCGTCTCCACGTCGATCGGGCGTCGCGTCCGCGAAATCGTCGAGTGGTCAGGCGGCGCCTCATTGAGCGGGAGCCGCACGAAGCTGCGGACGGCCAACGAATCGGCGGCCCGCCACGCAATGCCGCGCTCCGAGTCGATCCCTTCGAAATAGCCGAGGAGCAACAGCCGGAAATACCGGCCCGGCGCCAGCCCCGGCCGCCCCATGACGCGCGCGTAAAACCGGTGACATTGACCTTCCACAAACCGGTCGAAGCCGTGCGCGTCCAACATCGCGTTCAATCGGGTGTAGAACGGATGTCCCGGCGACGCCGGCAGGTCAGACGCCGCGATCCACAACGGTGGTTGGTCGGTCTTTCGCGTGCCCATCGACATGCGCAGCAGTGTAGTACGAGGGATCGATCGTGTCGATCCCTAATTCAGACTTTCACCACGGGCTGATAAGGGGCCTTCCGTCAACGTCGGGAATCCTCTAATATCACCTATGAATATCGGCTATCGTCCGTCGTGGTGGTCGAGGCTCCGCAGCCATTCGTCGCTCATTTTGGGCAGGGCGGGTTCGCTCGCGCGCATGACGAACGTTCAACGCCCCTGCCAAGGTCGCCCGCCTCGCCGAAGCGCGGCAGCGCGGAGGCGGGTTATACTTTCTGCTTCCGCCATCGCGACTGCCGTGCCGAGGTAGCTCAGTTGGTAGAGCACGTGACTGAAAATCACGGTGTCGGCGGTTCAATTCCGTCCCTCGGCACCATTTTTACTAATAAATTAGCGATCCTGGGATCGGGGCTACACTTCGGGGTAACACTGGGGTAACAACGAAGCGGATATAGCCGCCGGCGTATGCATAGGCACGTCGTGATTGGCCTATGCGACCAAGAGCTTCGCGCGGCGCCGCATCGAGCGATGCTCCTTGACGACGATTTTGACGTCGCTGCCGAGGAGGACGAGAAAGCGAACCAGGCGATCGAGAGAGAAGCCGGACAACTTGCCGCGACGCAGTGCGGAAACCTTCGGCTGCTCGACGTCGAGAATGTCTGCAGTCTGCGCCTGCGTGAGATGGCGGCGCTCGATAATCTGCGTGAAATTCTGGAAATCTCACGTTCATGTCCGTATTCATTGAGTATTGTGAATATCGGCTCCCTTCGATCCGTCTCCAGAAGTCGCCAAGAGTCTCAGTAAATCTCGCGACGAATCGCGAGTGGTGGGCGGCACCTCGTAACCGTCATGATGCCGAGAAGACCTCCGTTGGGACGGTTGGGCTATTCGCAGTGTGTCAGAAATTGAGCTATACTTCTGACACTGAGTCTATTGATGAAACCTCTATCGACACGGATCCTGGAAGAAGTGGCCGAGCTGCCAGAAGGTGCGCCGCTGTACGCGAAGGCGCTCCTCCACCTGGGGAGCCGTGTCGCGATTGACCAGGCGCTGTCTCGTCTTGTTCGCCGGGGGGGGCTCCTGCGGGCGGGTCGAGGGCTCTATGTGCGTCCGGTCGAGACGCGGTTTGGAATGCGCGCGCCCAGCGTGCCGGCGGTGCTCGACGCCCTGACGGCGACGACTGGCGAGACGATCACTGCTCATGGTGCGGCCGCGGCCAACTCGTTGGGGCTCACCACTCAAGTCCCGGTCCGTACGGTCTATCTCACCTCGGGACCGACCAGACGTCTGCACTTCGGTGCCCAGACCGTCGAACTCCAACACGCGCCTCGATGGCAACTCTCGCTGGCTGGACGACCGGCAGGAGAGGCAATTCGTGCGCTGGCGTGGCTGGGGCGAGGGCAGAGCCGTGCGATGACCAGCAAACTCGGAAAGGCGCTCTCGGCTCAGACGCTCAAGGAGCTGTCGGCGGCGCGGGGACGACTGCCGACATGGATGGCGCAGCAGATCAGCACGCTGGTCCAGCATGGCTGACGATTTCTTCGCGCTTTCGCCGACGGATCGGCAGATGCGCTGGACGTGGCCGCGGCGCGGTCCGGTCGCGGCGTTCCGACAATCTTGCAATAACCCAAGGCGTTAGGTATAATCGTGCCTACGGTTCTTCGCGAAGAGGGGTTCGAGGTGAGGATCTACACCTTCGATCATCCTCCGCCACATGTGCATGTCGCGAAGGCTGGCGCGGTCGTGCGGATCGATCTCGCGACGCATATGGCCACCGAGATCGTTGGAGCGATTTCCGATGGGGATGTGAAACGGGCTGAACGGCTGGTCGCCCGGCATACCAAGCATCTGAAGGAAGAATGGACGACGATTCATGGCAGCGACTGACGTTACGTCGAAGGATCGTGAACGCTACGCACGGGCACGTGCACGAGGAGAGGCGCGCGCGCAGGATCCGTCCGCTGTGGTGGGGGCGCGCTACGACCCCGACGAGGATCTCATTGACCTGAAGTTTGGTGGAGGCGGGTCAATGGCAATTCCGCGGAAAGCTGTTCCCGGGTTGCAGCGGGCGTCCGCGTCAAACATGGAGGCGATCGTGGTTTCTCCGGCTGGAGACGCGTTGTCGTGGCCTTCGCTGGATGTGGACGTCTACGTTCCGGGCCTGGTCGAGCGCGCGTTCGGCAGTCGTTTGTTCGCTGCAGCGACGGGGCGGCGCGGCGGGCAGAGGCGATCGAAAGCAAAGGCGGCGGCGGCAAAGGCCAATGGCGTCAAGGGCGGTCGTCCGCGCAAGCGCCTATCGGCATAGCAGCCCCGCTGGCCTGTCGTCCGGAGAGGGTCCACTCCGAAATCGTTACCCGGTGGTCACTCCACACCCTTAGAATTATTAGGAATGGCTTTCGATTGACCGTCATGGTCAGTCGAAGGCCTTTTTTATTGGTCGTTCTGGTTGCGAGGGCGGGGAATGACATTACGGTCCTTCGAGAGCATTGATGGTCTGCTCGACCTTCCCAGATAGCTCGCAGAAATCGCTTTCGCCAAACGTCGTAGGCATCAGCCGGTGAGGTTACTGAGCTGCAGGGCGAGCGACTCCAAGCTCTCTGACTTGTAGAAGACGTATGCCGAATCGCGGGCAATCGTCGCTGCTTCGTCCGGGGTCAGGGATGCCCCCGTGAGGATCAACACCGGAAAGCCGTGGAGATTCTTGTCTAAACGAATGAATTCCAACAGTTCCAAGCCAGGGCGCCTGGGCATCCGCACACATCGAGCACGACGGCGTCGATGATGCTGCATTCGAGCACCGAGATCGCTTAACCAACGCTCCCTGCGGTCTGGACGGAATAGCCCTTCTCCTCCAAGAAATGCCGGAGGAGTTTCTGCACTGCGACTTCATCATCAACGACCAACACGGTACGAGCCTGACGGCGATCTCTCCTGGACCGTGTTCCAGCCGTGGCGAACATCGAGCGCGATCGATGCGTGATTCGCAAGCCGCGATCAACCGCGGCGACGAGCGCGTCGGTCGTGACAGGTTTCCTCAGCACACCGTCAAAATCGGTTACACGAAGGTCGCGCGTGTCGGTGCCAGTGACCACGATGATCGGAATATGGCGAGTCTCCGCGCGAGAGGCGAGTTCGCGCTGGACGTCGTGTCCCGCGAGGCGTGGAAGCGCCAGATCGAGCACGATCAGGCTCGGGATGCGACCGTCGACATACCTCAGAGCGTCGATACCGTCTTCAACAGCGACTACCGCGTATCCAGCGGCTATGAGCGTGGCCCGATACAACTCGCGCAGGGCATGATCATCTTCGACGACCAGGAGGGTCGCCTTCCGAGACGACGGGAACACGAACAGATGGTAAAGGAATTCGTTCCGTCCCAAAAGCTGAGCGGTTCATGAGCTTCACAACTCAACCATTTATTCGATTGTCGTGGCGGCCGGGCGTATGCGACCGCTGCCAACTCGTCTCGCGGTCAGAGCCTTCCTATGAGGTGCGAGAACACTCGCGCATCTGACGTGCGCTCCGTCCCACTGCTCAATGTCGCCGGCCGATGGTGGGAATGCGGTCGTCGTTCCTGGCTTTGCGATCACGACCAACTAGATCGAGGACCGAAGAGCCCGGAGGCCCTCAGCGATATTCGACGGGCCGCTACTTCGGCCGCTCGTCTCGTTCGAATTCGACGAGTCGACCTTGCTCGACCCGAACCTGCATGGGATAAACGTCCGCGGCGGATGTCCCCTTCGCCATGTACATCATCGTGTCCGCTCGAGCGAGCAGCGCCTCAGCGAGCTGTCTGGCGATAGGCTGACGCTCACGAGCCGCATCGAGCCTCAAGCAGACGACGCCGACATCGACGGTCACCCGGCGCGAGGCCAGACGGGCATCTTCAGTTGACCAGTCATGACATTCGACCGCCGTTCGAAACCGTTCAGCCACCAGCCGGGCGGTCTCGGCATGATCGAGGTCAGGGATGAGAAAGCAGAATTCGTCGCCGCCAAAGCGCGCATGCAGCTCCCGACCGTCCCGTATCTCCGGAGCGTCACGTGCGAGGAGATCGCCCGACCGGACCTGCTCGCGCAATAGCTGGGCCACCCGCCCGATGATACGGTCGCCGACAGCATGACCGAGTGTGTCGTTGTACGATTTGAACGAGGTGATGTCCACTAGGCCCACGGCGCACCAGGGACCTCGCTGCTCGAGTGCTAGGAACGTCTCCAGCTGATCGAGGAACCGCGGAGAGTTCATCAGCTGCGTCTTGGGATCGCGGTGCACCTGGTCGGTGAGATCGGTGACCAGGAACTCAAAATATCGTGCGATTGTGCTGACGGTGGCGTCGCGCGCCGAAAGCTCGGTGCGCAGTCGATTCACGCGTGTGGCGGAGCCTGCGCACACTGCTCGAATGGCCTCTTCCTTCGATTGTTTCCACAGACGTTCGTGTCCCAGCACGACGTTGTCGAGTGCCTCCAGCAACGCGTGCTCGTCGGATGGCCGCAGGTCCAGCCGCTCACGCACCCACTGCTGCAGGTCTGACCGTGTGTGGGGCCTGATGCCCGGCTTCACTTGATGATCACATTCGCAGCGGCTCGGCCAGTAGGGCACCCGGCCTCTGCGAGCACGGTGGTCAGCAGGACTCGAGTGGCGTTGTCGTCGTCGACAATTAGCACTTTGTACGGCATCGCCCTCTGGGTACCCCGCCGGGCCGAGAGCGCAATAGGTGTGCCCGACGCACACATTGCGGTACACGGGATGTTCCCGCACGGCCAGATGGCCGACGGCACAGATCGCCATTACAGATTTGAAAGCGCTGAGTCCGTTCTGTCCGTGCGCATGGCAGTGCCCGACCGCTTCTCGGCGCGTGCGCCCCTCAAGCCTGTTGACTGGCGCAGCTCTTGCTCCAAGGCGGCCAGGAGGGATTTTGAATGCGTTTCCTACTCGCAGCCATCGGGGTGTGTATCGTAGGCGCGATGGCGTGTGGCGGTTCCAGCTCGCCCACCGGCCCTTCGGGCGCAGGCGCCACGTTCAATCTGATGCTGAAGGATAGCCCATTCAGCGATGCCAAGTCCGTGTTCGTCACCTTCTCGGAAGTCACCGCGCACCGCGATACGGAGAGTGACTTCACAAAGCTGCCGTTTGCTGGAGACGCGACCGCGCGCACATGTGACCTGAAGAAGCTGGAAACCGCGCAACACATCTTGGGAATCGGGACGCTGCCTGCCGGCCATTACACGCAGGTGCGGTTAGTCGTAGCCAGCGCAACGATCTATTTCGACAACGCGGCCACCGGCGACGCGTGCGCGCCGACCATTGCCGCGCCTGCCGGTCGAAGCGCCCCCCTCGACATTCCATCTGGCGAAGTCAGACTCAATCGCCAGTTCGAGGTGCCCGCGAGCGGCGCCACTACGATGTTGCTGGACTTCGATGGTGATCGATCGATTCGGGAGACTGGGAACGGCCGCTACATGATGTCTCCGGTGATTAGCATCGTTAGTGTGCAATAGCTGAGGACCAGCGTCAGAAGGCGCACGGCCTGCCGCAGGCGAGCAGGTAGCTCGGCGCCGACCCGCCCAGAAACGTCCAGCGCGACGTGAGCGTTGTCCCGGGCGCGAAGCCGGCCAGGCGGAACCAGACGTGGATCGGGTTGACGTCCGGTGTGAACGTGTCGGTGATGTCCACGGCCGCACCGTTGCGCACGTCCCGCGCCGTGACGATGTTCGAGATCCGGCCGGTGACCGCCTCCTCGCCGAAGGGGATCGCCGGAGCCACCTGGCCGACCGCACCTGCTGATGCCGACGGCGCGATCGGTGGCGGACCTGGTGGCCGTGCGACCGGTGACGGGGCCGGCGGCGGCGCGGCGACAGCGGGCGGCGGCGGGGCAAGCCCGGTCGTCGTCGTGGTTGACCCCGGCGCGATGGCCACCGGGTTACCGCCCATCATCGGGGCGACGTTCCACACATAGCGATAGGCCTGCCCCGGATCGGTCTTCACTTCGTATCCGCCGCCCGCCGGGCCGTTGTTCGCCGCATAGTCATGGCTGTAGAAGAGCAACCAGCGTCCGGTGTTCGGCTCGCGGTACGGATAGTTGCGACCGTCGGCATAGCGCATCGGCGACATCTTGTTGAGGACCGGGTCCGTGACGCGATGGCCGTTCACCGCCACTTCGAGGACGTAGTTGCCGCCGGCCGGTTTCTCGTAGAGGAGACGCGCCTCGATCGGCAGGATTCCGCCATCAAGTTGGAGCGGGCCCGACCACTCCTGCCCTGGCTGCAGCACGATGCTGCCGCGGATGCGCGGGCGTGATGCGGCGGCAAAACGATCGGCGCTGACCCGCGCCGGCTGCGACACGCCGATGCCGGGCCATACCAGCGCCGCATCGCCGCGGCTCACCGTGCGCGATTGGCCCGTTGCGGTCTCACGGACCTGCACCTGTCCGCTCACCACGAGGACCGCCGCAGCACCGTTGGGCGCCAGATCGACGACGACGCGTGCAGTGCCGCCGTCGGCGGTGACGAGCGCAGCCGGCAGCTCCAGGCGGATATCAGGCTCAGCCGCGGCGATACGCGTGGGCGACCACGCAACCTGCATGATCCGCGGCGCTCCGAGAGCTGGAGGGCTCTGCCGTGGGTCGTTCGGGTCGAACCGGATGAAGTCTCCACCGCCGTTGCACGTGCCTCTGACGCTGCCGTGCTCGGACGAAATCCGTTGAATCTGAGCCTGCGTGGGCGCGGCGGTCGCGGCGGGCATCAGGTCAACGTCGCGTCCGACAGGGATCGATAGCGAGGCGTTCGGCAGGTAGTGCCGCACGACTGTGTTCCCGAACCAGACGAACTGTTTTTCCGAGTCCGGCTCTCCTCGCGTCATCTGCGAGATGGTCTCGTCGACACTTAGGCCGCTCCGCACAGTGGCCAGCGCCGTTTGCAGCCACGCCCTGTCGTCCAGAACAGCGAAGCCGCGCTGGATGCGGTCCGCCAGGAATCCCGGCACCCCTCGCTGCCGCCCGGTGTTGTCGAACACGCTCCACGCCGGACCACCGGTGATAGCGCAGGCATCGTGCCCGAGGATCTGCGGCTTCACCCGGTCGAATGTCGGCACGTCGCGCCACGGGTCGCTCGGCTCGCTGCCCGGTGCCGGCGGCGGCAGAGTGGCTGCCACCGCCGCTCCGGCTGCCGTCAGGCACTTGTCGGCGGCTTGCAGGTACGCCGGGCGTCGTTTTTCCACCTCCGCTCGCCAGCCGTTAATCGTTCCTATCGTCCCGATCGCTGTGCTGGCGGGAGGGCGGGGCCGCATAGGCGGCATTCCGTCAACCAAGGGCGCGAAAACCCCGTTTATCGTGCGCGACCCAAGTAGTTCCGCGGACGCCCGCCTCATCCCGTCCTCGTCCGATCTCCCCCCGTGCTCCAGTCTCATTCCCCTTGTTGAAGGCGCGTCACGACGGATCGTCGCCGTGTTCGGACGGGCTGATCTCGCAGCGGCAGACCGGCTCACGCCGGCGTGCCAGGCAAGCCTGATCACGTCCGCTGCGGAGAGATCAGGCCTCGACGCTCCGTCGCTCCGCTCGTGTCCACCGGTGTCCCCGTTGGGTTCCTGCTTCGCCGTGAAGGAACCGCAACACGGACACACGGAGGACACGCCGATGACAACGGGAACGATGAGACTTCGGGAGCTGACGATTCGATATACGGTCAAGAAGGACGGAGCAGGGAAGCCGGTGTCGGTGGGCCGCCGCGTCGGCACGCCGGCAGAGTGCGCGGCTGCCTTCAGTGTCGTCCTCCAAGACGAGCCGTCGGAGGTGTTCGCCATCCTCTGTCTCTCGACCAAGCACCGCGTGATTGCGTATCACGAGGTGAGCCGCGGAACGCTCGATTCCACACTGGTCCATCCGCGCTATGTTCTTCCCAACATAAGCGCGGGTGGACGGATTGCGCGATGACCGCGCCGCCAACCACGCCTGCGAGGTTTGGTGGTGGTCCCCTTGCTGCCAGGTCCATTCCCATCGTGGCCAGAGGCCGGCTGGCTCTCAGGTTGAGGACGTGGCAGTTCTGGCATCCGATACGGGGACCGATTTTTCGAACCCGAACGAGCCGATTCAGATACAGGGGTCGCTGGATGTCTGGGTGATACCCGGCCAGCCAGGAGGGCTCGTGCTCTCGCAGGCGAGTGGGAGCACGGCGATTACTGGAACAGCGCTCAATCCCACGATTCCGCTTCCGCCGGGCACGACCCTCACGGTTGTGACCAATTCGATTACAGGGTCGGTCGTTGGCAGCACCGTAACGCTGACCCATGCGCATGTTGGGGTCGTGAGGACGATTACCGAGGGCGTGACCATCACCGCCACCGGAACCGGCAACACCCGCTATTCGTTCCAGGCAACCAGTACGACGATGTCCGGCACGGGGACTACCACAGTGACGACCGTCACCACGTGCTCCGGCAGCGAGTTTTGTCCTCCTTCGACCACCAGCACCACCACCAACACCGTCAGTGTGACAGTCACGAAACAATGAGGACGGGACGATTCGGTGATAATCGGAACTATGCGAAGGCGGTGGCTGGGGCTGGCCGTTCTGCTGTGCTTGGCGTTGTCACACGCTCCAGTCGCGCACGGCCATGCGCAGAATTCCAGCAACACCGATCGCTTTGCGGCACAGCGCGCGGCGATGGTCGCCGACCAGATCGAAGCGCGCGGCGTCACCGATCGACGCGTGCTGGACGTGATGCGCAGCGTACCGCGGCATCTGTTCGTCCCTGAGCCTCTGCGGTCGCGGGCCTACGACGATCGCCCGTTGCCGATCGGGGAAGGGCAGACGATCTCGCAGCCCTTCATCGTGGCGTTCATGACGGAGGCGCTCGGTGTGAGCGCCCGGCGCAGGGTGTTGGAAATCGGAACCGGGAGCGGCTACCAGGCTGCCGTGCTCAGCCGTCTGGCGAAGGAGGTGTACACGATTGAGATCGTGCCGGCCCTCGCGCGCCGGGCCGCGGATACCCTCAAGTCCCTCGGGCATTCGAACGTCCACGTGCGCGAAGGCGACGGGTATGCGGGATGGCCCGAACATGCGCCGTTCGATCGAATCATGGTCACCGCGGCGCCGGAGCGGATTCCGCCGCCGCTCCTCGAACAGCTCGCGCCGGGTGGGCGCATGATGATCCCGGTCGGCGGCGCCGAACAGTGGCTGACCGTCGTGGAAAAGACGCCGAACGGCGTCGTCGAGCGGCGGACGATTCCGGTGCGATTCGTGCCGTTTACGCGGGGACAGTAACCGCTTCCGGCTCCCGCAGCAGCCCGAGCTCCTTGCGCACGCGGTCTTCGATGATCTGCCGGATGTCCGGGTTCTCGCGAAGGAACTGCTTCGAGTTTTCGCGCCCCTGCCCGAGCCGCTCGCCGGCGAAGGCAAACCACGCGCCGCTCTTCTCGACAATACGCTTGTCGACCGCCAGGTCGAGGAGGTCGCCCTCGCGGGACACCCCTTCGCCGTACATGATGTCGAACTCCGCTTCGCGGAAAGGCGGCGCCAGCTTGTTCTTCACGACCTTGACGCGTGTCCGGCCGCCGATGATCTGGTCGCCATCCTTGATGCTGGCGATGCGGCGGATGTCGATACGCACCGAGGCGTAGAACTTGAGCGCCCGGCCGCCGGTGGTCGTTTCGGGGTTGCCGAACATGACGCCGATCTTCTCGCGGAGCTGGTTGATGAAGATCAGCGTCGTCTTCGACTTCGAGACGACGCCGGTGAGCTTGCGGAGCGCCTGCGACATCAGGCGGGCCTGCAGGCCCATCTGCGCGTCACCCATCTCGCCCTCGATTTCGGCCTTCGGGACGAGCGCCGCCACTGAATCGACGACCACGACGTCCACACCCCCCGAGCGGATCAGCACCTCGACGATCTCGAGCGCCTGCTCGCCGTTGTCGGGCTGCGAGACGAGGAGGTTCTCCAGGTCGACGCCGAGCTTCTGGGCGTATTTCGCGTCGAGCGCATGCTCCGCGTCGACAAAGGCCGCCATGCCCCCGCCCTTCTGCGCTTCGGCAATGACCTGCAGCGCCAGCGTCGTCTTGCCCGACGACTCAGGGCCGTAGATCTCGACGACCCGTCCGCGCGGCATCCCGCCGATCCCGAGCGCGTAATCGATACTGATCGAGCCGGTCGGGATGACCTCGACCGGGGCGATGGCGCCACGCTGGCCGAGCCGCATGATCGAGCCCTTGCCGAACTGTTTTTCGATCTGGCCGACGGCGATGTCGAGCGCCCTGGTCCGTTCCTTCTGATCGTCGAGTGCCATGCGATCTCCTTCTGGTTTTCTAAGGATGGGGCGAGTATGTGACAGAGAAGGTCACGGCCGGGGTTGATCCTAGGAGCGTGCCTGACGAAAGTCAAGCGAAAATCTGTGCATGGCAGTCACCGTTCGCTATTGTTAGCAACAAGTTACGCGGCTGGTGGACTTTCGCCTCGCCATGCCCCATCGCAGATTCTGCCAGGCCCCGAGCGTCCACCGAACGCAGTTTCTGCCGCCACACGGCGGGTCTAAAGACCCGCCTCTACGACGCCCTCGCAGTCGCCTCGTAGAGGCGGACCTTCAGGTCCGCCTGTCCTTAGACCCTTTCCACCGCCAAGGCCACGCCGTTTCCTCCGCCCAGACAGAGCGTGGCAACGCCGCGCCGGAGGTTGCGCTGCCGGAGCGCGTAGAGCAGCGTGGTCAGGATGCGCGCGCCGCTCGCGCCGATGGGATGTCCCAGCGCAACGGCGCCGCCATTCACGTTCACCTTCTGCAGATCGGCGCCGAGCTCCCGGAGTACGGCAACCGCCTGCACGGAGAACGCCTCGTTGAGCTCCAGGAGATCGACGGTCTCCATGGTCCAGCCGACTTTCTCGAGCAGCCGCCGCACGGCCTCCACGGGCGTCAGAAGGAGGTACTTGGGAGGGAGACCGCTCGTTGCTTGGCCGACGATACGCGCGATCGGCGGGACGTTGAGCTGTGCCGCGCGGCGGGCTGACATGACAACAAGCGCCGCGGCGCCATCGTTGACCGGGGGCGCGTTCCCCGCCGTGACGGTCCCGTCCTTCTTGAATGCTGGGCGCAGCGCGGCCAGCGTTGCGACGGTGGTATCGGGGCGGACGGATTCGTCGCGATCGAGGATCTCGCCTGCAGGGCGGGTCCCGGTCAACCCGGTCGGGCCGGACCCGCCGGAACGGAACCCGCTCTACTAGGAATAGGGACCGGCACCATTTCGTCTCTGAAGCGGCCGGCCTTCTGTGCGTCGGCGGCGCGCCGATGGCTTTCGGCGGCGAACTCGTCCTGTTCGGTACGGCCGATGTGGTACTCCGTGGCGACCACCTCGCCAGCCGTCCCCATGTGGCACTGCTCGAAGGAGCACCACAGGCCGTCGACGATCGTCGAATCGAGCAGCTGATGGTGGCCCATGCGAAGGCCGTCGCGGCCGCCCGGGAGCAGGTACGGCGCGTTGCTCATCGACTCCATGCCGCCGGCCACCGCGATCTCGATGTCGCCCGTGGCGATGCCCTGCGCCGCCAGCATGACCGCTTTCAGCCCGGAGCCGCAGACCTTGTTGATCGTGAGCGCCGCCACATGGTCGGCGAGGCCGCCGCGGAGCGCCGCCTGCCGGGCCGGCGCCTGACCGACGCCGGCAGACACGACGTTGCCCATGATGCACTCGTCGACGCTGGCGGGATCGATCCCGGCGCGCGCCACTGCCTCCTTGACGACCATGGCGCCAAGCTCGGTGGCGGAGAGATGTTTCAGGCTGCCCAGGAACTTGCCGGTGGGCGTCCGGACAGCCGAGACGATGACCGCTTCCTGCATCATTCGATTGTACTGAGGTCAGCCGACGGGCGCTTCGTGTTGTTCCAGAGAGCGGGCGTGCAAACCACTTTCGATCTCCTCGTTGCTCGCCTCGGCACCACTGGCCCGCCGATGCCCGTCGCGCAGACTGCGCACGGTGAGCGGGAGGGCCGGTTCTCGCCCGATGTCCGTTGGATCGCCTACGACTCCACCGAGACCGGCCGCCGTGAGGTCTGGATTCAGCCGTTTCCGCCAACCGGCGCGCGATGGCAGATATCGAGGGCCGGGGGCGTCAGCCCGCAGTGGCGATCCGACGGGAACGAGCTCTTTTATGTTGCGGGCAACGGCCGAATGATGGCCGTCCCCATCGAGGCCGGCAGCGGTTTCTGGTCTCTGCTCCGCCTGCGCTCGAGAACGCGGCTCCTATCACCGTTGCGGTGAACTGGACCGCACAACTCGCGAAATAGAAAATATTGCGCGGCGGCGGGGCGGTCAGGGTGACGCTCGTCGACGGTCTGGAGCCTTCGGACGAGCGCAAGAGCCGCGCGGTGGAGCTGCGGTTTTTCGGCGGGCTCAACGGGGAGGAGACAGCGGCCGTGCTGAACGTGTCAGTCGATACGGTGATGCGCGACTGGAAGCTGGCGAAGGCGTGGCTGCTGCGCGAGCTGCGAGGGGGGCCGCCGCGTGCGGGCGGCGCGTAAGATGGTGTCCGCGGCTACTCTCGGTCAACTTCTTCGTTGATCTTCTGTGTCCGACGATGGCATCGTCATGGTCTTTCAGACCGGGGACATGAGAAAGCTACTTGGGCGTGCGACCAATCTTCCGATTACGATTCCTCCGGAGGGATTGCGGGATTCTATCCTGCAAGAGGAGCGGCTTCAGCGAGATCTGGCGCGGGATGAAGAGCTGCAACGTAATCGGTCGGATCTCTGGCGATCGCTCGAGGCCGCCAGGCGCGCCGCGAATCATGCGGACAAGGCCGTAAACGCGCGGCTTCGTGCGCTGGGTTTGAAGCCGATACGTCCGCGGATGTCGCTTTCGCAGCGTCGGCAGGAACTGCGACGCCTGCACGAGCGGAATGTGGCAGCTATTGCCGCGCTTCGCGGAAGATTGGCCAAATCTCCGTCAGCATCGCGCGGCACGCGATCCGCTCGCAGTCGGTCCAGGAGGGCCGATGGCTGAGACCGACGACCGGATGGGACGCTTCGAGCATCGCCTCGACGCCATGGACGGGCACCTGCGCGTACTGACCAACGACGTGGGCGTGCTGACAGACGACGTGCACGTGCTGAAGCTGGACGTGCAGCGGCTTCACGTCCTGTACGAGCATCACGACACGCAGATCCGACGGATCACGGAAGTCCAGGCGCATCATGGCAGGCAGCTCGAGGAGCACGGCAAGCTGCTTCGCGAGATCAAGGAGGAACTGGCGCCGCTCGCCGACTTGCGGGACTTCGTACGACGAGTCGTCGAGAATCACGAGAACCGCATCGTCGTGCTGGAACAGCACACCGGCCTGCAGTAACCGAAGGTTCGAGACGGCGATCTACTGCATTTCCACGGAAATAAATCGGATCAGGCTCGCGCCGAGCGAGGTATTCAAGCGGTGTCGGATCTCGGCCGCCGATCGTTCGATCTCGCGGCACCACGCCGCGTCCTTCCCGCGCACGTGGAGCACGCCGTCGCGCAAGTCGACTGTCGTTGCCCGGGCCGTGGCCGGCCCGACTGCAAGGCGCCAGGCAAAGGCGACCTTTTCGGGAGTCAGCGGCGCGTTCCGCAGCAGGCCCGCAAGTGCGGTCGGCAGCACGTCGTGAATCGGAATCACGTCCGGCGAGGATAGCATTGACAGCGTGCAGTTGGTCCTCGCCTCCGCCTCCCCGCGCCGCGCTGAGCTCTTGCGCGCGGCCAGCATTTCTTTCGAAGTGATGCCGGCCGAAATCGATGAATCGCTCCTGTTGGGGGAGACTCCCGAAGCGCACGTGCGACGGCTGGCCGAAGCGAAGGCGCGCGCCGTGATCCCACGAGCGGGGGAGCGGCCGGTGCTCGCCGCCGATACGGTGGTCGTGGTGGATGGTGAGGTTCTGGGGAAGCCCGTGGACGCTGACGATGCGGCCCGGATGCTGCGCCTCTTGTCCGGACGCGCCCATGAGGTGATGACGGCCGTGTGCCTCGCCGGCCCGTCTAAAGCCGGGCACTACGTACTAATAGGCCCGGCTAAAGCCGGGCACTACGTACTAATAGGTCCGGCTGAAGCCGGGCGCTACGTACAGACCGAGGTGGCAGTGACGACCCAGACCGAGGTGGCGGTGACGACCGTCGAGTTTGCGCCCCTGACCGAAGCCGAAATCGCCTGGTACATCGGCAGCGGCGAGTCGGCCGACAAGGCGGGCGCGTATGCGATCCAGGGCCTGGCGTCCCGGTTCGTGACCCTGATTGAGGGGTCCTACGCCAACGTGGTCGGCCTGCCCGTCGCGCTCGTGTACGACCTGTGCAAAAGGATGGGAATACTGATATCCTGAGAATCGCCTCAGAAGCGAAAGCCCTTATTTATGAGCCACAAAGCCGCCAAGATCGGGTTGACCGGACTGGTCCTCACCGTTGCGTTTGGGGCGCTGCTCTACTCGACGCTCGGCGAGAGTGCGCAGTACTACAAGTACGTGAATGAGGTCATAGCCCAGCCGGAGCCGTGGTACGGCAAGCCGATGCAGGTCCACGGCTATGCCCGCGACATCCGCCGGAAGCGTGATTCCCTGGAGTACAGCTTCGAGATCCACCGCGAAGGGAAGGCGATGCGCGCCACGTACACCGGCATCGTGCCCGACACGTTCCAGAACGAGTCAGAGGTCGTGCTGCAGGGGACACTCTCGCCTGACGGCTTTCACGCCACCGGCATGACGGCGAAGTGCCCGTCGAAGTATGAGCCCCAGGCCGGCGGGGCAGCGGGACCGACAGATAGCGGCGCTTACTAGCCGGAGGCACCGATGGCGTCCCTCGGGTACTACCTCCTCCTCACGGCCTTCGTCGTCTGCGCGTATGCGGTTGCCGCGTCGGTCGCCGGCGCGCGCCGCCGATCGCGGCCGCTGATTGAAAGCGGCATCGGCGCGTTCTATCTGGTCGCCGCCGTGATGACGGCCGCTTCCTCCATCATCATTTACGCCTTCGTCACCGGCGACTATTCGATCAGGTACGTCGCCCGCTATTCCGATTCCGTCCAGCCGCTCTTCTACAAGATCACGTCGTACTGGGGCGGGCTCGACGGCTCGATCATGTTCTGGGTGTTCCTGCTGTCGCTCTTCGGGAGCGCGGCCGTCTATGTGAACAGGGAGCGCCACCGCGAGCTCATTCCGTACGTGGTGGCGGTCATCTCGGTCGTGCAGATGTTCTTCCTGTTCCTGATGATCATCCACAACAACCCGTTCCAGACGTACCTCACCGAGAACCCGGTGGACGGCGAAGGGTTGAATCCGCTGCTGCAGAACTTCTACATGGTGATTCACCCGCCGACCATGTACACCGGGTTCGTCGGGCTGACGATCCCGTTTGCCTTCGGCATGGCGGCGCTCATCACCGGCTACCTGGACGACTCCTGGCTGCGCGCCGTCCGCCGCTGGACGATGATCTCGTGGCTCTTCCTCTCGGTCGGCCTCGGCCTCGGCATGATCTGGGCGTACGAGGAGCTTGGCTGGGGTGGCTACTGGGGCTGGGATCCGGTCGAGAACGCGGGGCTGCTGCCGTGGTTCACGGCCACCGCGTTCCTGCATTCGGTCATGGTCCAGGAGCGGCGGGGCATGCTGCGCGTCTGGAACGTGACGCTCGTCATTCTCACGTTCTTCCTCACGATCTTCGGCACCTTCATGACGCGGTCGGGCGTGGTGCAGTCGGTGCACGCGTTCGGCGAAGACCCTGAGCTCGCGCGGATGTTCACGATCTTCATGGTCGGGATCCTCACGTTCAGTTTCGGGTGGGTGATCTACCGGTTGCCGCTGCTGCGGGCGCGCAACGAGCTCGATTCCTGGATGTCGCGCGAGGCGGCATTCCTCGCGAACAACTGGATCCTGCTCTTCTCCGCGTTCTTCGTGCTGTTCGCCACAATGTTCCCGACGCTGAGCGAAGCGGTCACCGGCGAGCGCCTGACCGTCGGCCCGCCGTTCTTCAACAAGTGGATGCTGCCGATCGGGCTGATGCTGCTCCTGCTCACGGGCGTCGGTCCGCTGCTCGCGTGGCGGAAGTCAACGCTCGTGAACCTTCGCGATCAGTTTCTCGTGCCGACCGCCACCGGCGTGCTGGTGGGGGGGGTCGTCCTCGCGCTGGGCGTTCGCGTCTGGACGTCCGGACTCTGTTTTGCCTTCGCCGGATTCGTGGTCGGAACGATCGCGCAGGAGTTCTGGCGCGGCGCTCGCGTGCGGCAGACCGCGACGGGCACCGATGTCTTCACGGCGCTGATCGGCCTGGTGGGGCGCAATAAGCGCCGCTACGGCGGCTACATCGTCCACGTGGCCATCGTGCTGATGTTCCTGGGGTTCGCCGGTGAGGGGTTCAAGCAGGACGAACAGGTGCTGCTCAGGCCGGGCCAGCAGGCGCAGGTCGGCGACTTCACCGTCCGCCTCGATGCGGTCCGCGTGACCGATGACGGCCAGAAGCAGATGATCACCGGGCACACGACGGTGTTCCGCAACGGCGAGGAGATCGGCCGGATGTTCCCGGCCAAGTGGTACTTCCGCAGGCACGAGCAGGAGCCGACGACGGAAGTCGCCATCCGGCGGTCGTTCTCGGAGGATGTCTATCTCGTCATGCCGGCGTTCAACCTGGAAGAGCAGAGCGCCAGTATGGAAATTGTCATCAATCCGCTCGTGAACTGGGTCTGGATCGGATTCGGCCTGCTGGCGCTCGGCACCGGCATCGCGCTGCTGCCCGAGACGGTGTTTGCGTTCGCGGCCGCCCGCCTGCCGGCCAATGCGGTCACCACCTCGCTCCTGCTGCTGTCGCTGGTGTTGTGGCCGGCAGCGGTGATCGCCCAGACCGGCGAGACCGTGGCGCCGACGCAGCGGAGCGCGCTGCAGCGGCAGCTCGAGGGCGAGATCATGTGCACCTGCGGGTGCCAGTCGCCGATGGGAAGCTGCCCGATGCGGCCGAATTGCGGCCATTACGATACACAGGCCGCCAAGCTGAGCGCGCATCTCGCGGAGGGGATGGGCCGCGACGCCATCGTGGCCGCCTTCGTCGAGGAGTACGGCAGCCAGGCGGTGCTGGCCGCGCCGATCGATCGGGGATTCAACAGGCTGGCGTGGCTCTTCCCGTATCTTGCGGCGCTGGCGGGGCTCATCGCCATCGTCGTGACGGCGCGGCGGTGGTCGAGCCACGCAACGCCGGCACTGGCAGGGGATGCCGGACTGGATCCGGAACTCACCGCCCGTCTGGATGATGAGCTCAGAAACCTCGACTGATTCCTCTGCACACGTCCGGCTGAAGCCGGGCACTACGTCGGACACGTCGGACGCGCTGCAACCCTGGCAGCTGTTCACGCTGGCGGGTCTCATCGGCGCCACCGTTGTCGTCTTTGTGTCCCGTGGGCAGACTCCGGCCGGCATCATTCTCCTGAGCCTCACGATCTTTGCGGCGGCCGTTCTGGGCCTCGCCGTGTGGCGCACGCTCGCCCCGCTGGCGGGAGGCGAGCGGCCGTCCGGCGCGCAGATCCTCGGGGGACGGACGCGAGCGGCGCTGGAGCGCGAGAAGGCGCTGGTGCTGCGGGCGATCAAGGATCTCGAGTTCGACCGGGCGATGGGGAAGATGTCGGAAAAGGATTTCTCCGAGATCAGCCAGCGGCTGCGCCTGCGCGCGGCCGGGCTGATCCGGCAGCTCGATGCCGGCACCGGCTACCGCGATCAGATCGAACGGGAGCTGGCCCAGCGTATCGGTTCGGAGCCTGACCCTTCGACAGGCTCAGGGTCGCCCCGAGCGGAGTCGAGGGGTGACAAGGCTCGCCCCACCACCGCGACGTGCGCGTCGTGCTCGACGAGCAACGACGTCGACGCGAAGTTCTGCAAGCATTGTGGTGCGGCTCTGGAGGATTGAAATGAGCCCTGTTAAATCCCGAATCCCAAATCCCAAATCCCAATGCGCCCGATGTCTTCCTTTGGGTTTTGGGTTTTGGGTTTTGGGATTTGTCGTCTGCGCCTCCGGCATCGCTCTCGCTCAGGTGGGGATGCCAGATCCTGCCTTGATGCACGGCCGCGCCATTCCCGCGGGCGACCTGCCGAACGGCACGGTCACCGTCAGGGTCGTGCGCGAGGCGATCGGCAACAACATCGTCGGGCAGGACGTGCGTGTCACCGCCGGCAGCGCCCAGCAGACGGCGAAGACCGACGCTCAGGGCCGTGCAGAGTTCAAGGGCCTGCCGTCGGGCGCCGAGGCACGCGCGCAGGCGAACGTCGACGGCGAGGCGCTGATCTCGGAGCCCTTTACCGTGCCGGCGAGCGGCGGCCTGCGGGTGATTCTCGTCGCGGGCCTCAAGGAAGCGGCGGCGCGGAAGCAGCAGCAGGCCGCCGCGGCGGCAGCGGAGCCGCCCGTGCGGGGGGCGGTCGTCTTCGGTCCGAACTCGCGCGTCGTCATGGAGTTTAGGGATGATGCGCTTCGGGTGTTCTACCTGCTGGACGTCGTCAACAGCGCGCGCGGTCGAGTGGACATCGGCGGTCCCCTGATCATCGACCTGCCGACGGGGGCTGGAGGGGCCGGCCTCCTCGAAGGCACGACGCCGACGGCCAGCGTTTCGGGAGACCGGGTAACGGTGACCGGGCCGTTCGCTCCGGGCGTCACCTCAGTGCAGGTGGGATTTCAGCTTCGGTACGAGCGTCCCGACATCACGCTGCGGCAGACCTGGCCGGCGGCGATGGAGCAACTGACGGTCGGGATCGAGAAGGTTGGCAACGTTTCGATCTCGTCGCCGCAGTTCTCCACAGTCGGCGAAGTGGGTGCCGACGCCGGAACGCCGTTTCTGCTCGCGAGCGGGCCGGCGATGGCCGCGGGGGCCACGCTGACGATCGAACTGTCGAACCTGCCCGTGCACAGCCCGGTGCCGCGGTACGTCGCGCTGAGCCTTGCGGCTGCGATTGTGGCGTTTGGCGTCTGGCTTGCGATCGGCGGCCGCACAACAGACGAGAGCGAGCGGAAGCGTCTGGCGCAGCGCCGCGAGAAGCTGCTGTCGGAGCTTGCCGGCCTGGAGAAGCGGCGGGGCCGGCGCGGTGTGGCGCTGGCCCCGGCCGAAGAGGCCCGGCGCCAGAAGATCGTCGCGGATCTCGAGCAGATCTACGGGGAGCTGGACGACAGCGCAGGCCCGCAGGGAGGCGGCAGGGACGTCGCCGCGTGATCCCCGCCCAATTCGACGAGCTGAGAGTCGACGACGTGTCCCGGCATTTTGGACGCCGGCGCGCGCTGTCACGCATCACCTTCCAGGCGCCACGGGGCGCGATGCTCGGTCTGCTCGGCCCGAACGGAGCGGGCAAGTCCACGATGCTGGCGCTCCTGGCCACGCTGCTCCGGCCGAGCGCCGGCGCGATCCGCTACGGCGACCGCGAGGCCGCCGCATACGGCCCGTCGCTGCGTGCGGCCATCGGTGTGCTCGGCCATGACCTCTTTCTCTATCCCGAGCTGACCGCACGCGAAAACCTCGAGTTCTTTGCCGGCCTCTATGGCGTCGCCAGCCCGCGTGACGCTGCCGCGGCCGCCCTGCAGACGGCCGGCCTGACCGAACGAGCGGACGATCCGGTGTCCAGCTTCTCGCGGGGCATGCGCCAGCGCCTGGCGCTCGAGCGGGCGCTGATCCACACCCCCCGGCTCGTGCTGCTCGACGAGCCGTTCACCGGACTGGACGACTCTTCGGCGGCGGCCCTGTCGCGACGCCTTCGCGGGCTTCGCGACGCCGGCATGATCACCGTGCTCGCGACCCACGATCTCGACCTGGCGGAAGGGCTTTTCGACCGCGCCGTGTTTCTCCGTGACGGGCGGATGACGGCCACCGTGGATCGGCCGGAGGCGCTTCGGGCGATGTACCGCGACATCATGTCGAGGAGTACGTAGTGTCCGGCTTCAGCCGGACCGTCTGGCTCGTGCTGCGAAAGGACTTCACGGTCGAGGTCCGCAGCCTCGAGATCGCGTACACGATGCTGTTCTTCGCGGTGTCATGCGTGCTGATCTTTGCGTTTGCGCTGGTGCAGGAGGGACGGGCGCCGGAAGGCGGGGCCGCTGGAATTCTCTGGATTGCGGTGGCGTTTGCAGGAACGCTGGCGCTCGGCCGGACATTCGAGCGGGAGCGCCAATCCGAGACCTTGCGGGCGCTGCTGCTCGCGCCGGCCGCCCGCCCGGCCGTGTACGTCGGCAAGCTGCTTGGCATTGTCGCGCTGCTGCTGGCCGCGGAGATGCTGCTCGTGCCGCTCGTCGCGCTGTTGTTCCAGGCGCCGCTCCTGGCGCACCCGGTCTGGCTGGCGCTGATCCTGGTGACGGGGACGATCGGCTTCGCAGCCGTCGGAACGCTCTTCGCGGCGATGCTGGTCCGGGCCCGCAGCCGGGACGTGCTCCTGCCCGTGCTGTTGTATCCGATTACCGTTCCGGTCATCATTGCGGGTGTTCGCGCCACCGCGGCGCTGCTGCAGCCGGAGATGGACGCGGCTGTCATTCGATTCTGGCTGGCGCTGCTCGTCACGTTCGACGTGGTGTTCGTCACCCTCTCGCTGTGGACGTTCGAGCCGTTGATGACCGATTAGAACCGGTTTCATAATCGTAGTGGCCGGCTTTAGCCGGCCCTGAAGTCCGCCTGAAGGCGGACGCGACGTCGGTTATGAAACCTGCGTGAGGCACTCATGAAGAAGTGGTTCATGCCGGCTGTGATCGTGTGCGGGTTGATGTTCGCCATCGCGCCGGTGCTCATTGCCGGCGCGCCGTACGAGTCGACCATGGGGCTCGTGCAGAAGATCTTCTACGTGCACCTGCCCTCGGCGTGGACCTTCCTGCTGGCGGCCATCATCTGCGGCGTCGCGAGCGTCCGGTACCTCTTTGGCGGGGCCGCGCGGCAGGACCGGCTCGCCTGGGCGGCCGCGGAGCTGGTCGTGCTCTTCGGGGCGATTACGCTCGTGACCGGTCCGCTCTGGGCGCGGAAGGCCTGGGGTGTCTGGTGGCAGTGGGACGTGCGTCTGACCGCCAGCCTGATGGGCTGGATGGTGGCCGTCGCGTATCTGATGCTGCGCCGGTACGGCGGACCGGGCTCGGACAAGCTCGCCGCCGGACTCGCGCTCTTCGGCATGGCCAATGTGCCGTTCATCTACATTTCCGTGAACTACTGGCGCACGATTCACCCCACGACGAACGTGGTGCCGACGCTGCCGACCTCCTTCGGCGTGCCGCTCTGGTTCAGCGCGGTCTCGTTCCTGCTGCTGTTCGTCCTTCTGCTGCGCGTGCGGGTGCGGCTCGAGGAGCAGCGCGCGAAGCTCGACGCGATGTACCTCTCGATGGATGCATAGGACGATGATCAGACTGGCCCTGCTTGTCGTGATGTTCGCCCCGATCCTCGGTGTGCGTGGGGCGGGTGCCGCCGGAGACTCGGTCGCATCGACTTTCGTACGTGGGGCGGGTCCCGCCGGAGACTTAATCGCATCGACCGGCGGACCCGCCGTCATGCTCGCGCAGCAGCCCCCGCCCCAGCAGCAGGACGAGTTCATTCCGATCGATGAGCTGCCGGCGCAGGATCAGCTGCCCGCGGCGCCACTGCTGGTCGCCGCGTATTCCTTCGTCGTGCTGGCGCTGTTTGCCTACGTCGTCTCGGTCGGGCGCCGCCTGGGACGCGTGCAGCAGGAAATGGAGCGGCTGGAGTCGGACCTGAAACGCGGCGGCCGTACGTAAAGATGCCCAACGCCGCCCATTTCATCTACATTCCCGGCATTCTCATCCTCGGGGTCGTGATTGGGTGGATTCTCGGGTCCCGGGCGGCCGCCGATGCCTACGCCATGCAGCTGCGGCGACAGCAGCAGTCAAATCCCAAATCCCAAATCCCAAATCCCAATCGGACGTCTCCCGGCGCCTGAAGTCCGAAGCCCGAAGCCTACCGCCCGATCGCCAGTCGCTGCGCAAGAACCGGGGGCAGTCCGGCGGCCACGATCTTGGCCTGAGCCGCTGCCACGTCATAGGGCACGCGCCGCAGCGCGACGTGGTGCGCCTCGCCGTCCACGATGCCGTAGGCGGCGTCGGGATTGCCGTCGCGCGGCTGTCCGACGGCGCCGCAGTTCACCAGGTACCGCGACCGGGGGTCCAGATCGAGCTCGAGGGTGGTGTCTGTGGACGTGCCGAGGAATTGCAGCCGCGGATCGCGAACGCCGCCATTTCCGGCGCCGAGCCGGAATGCGGCTGGCACGTGAGTGTGGCCGAACAGGCACAGCGGGCGCGCGGCGGCACTGAGGGCGCCGAACGCATCGGTGGCGTCGAACACATACGCATCCTCGTCGAACGGCGTTCCGTGGCAGATCTCGATGGCCTGATCGACCGGGCGAGGCCCCTTCGGCAGAGCGGCCAGCCAGGCATGGTTGTCGGCGGTCAGAGTGGAGGCCGTCCAGCCGACGGCGTCGCGCGCCACCTGATTGAAATCGTCCGCGTCGGCCAGCCTGGCAGCGACCTTGTCGTGGTTGCCGCGCACGATCGCGGCCACGGGCAGGCTGCGGACGCGGTCGATCACGGCGTTCGGGTCGGCGCCGTACCCGACCAGGTCGCCGAGCACGAGCGCGGCATCGAACGCGCCGGCCGCGTCGAGCACGGCCTCGAGCGCTTCGAGATTGGCGTGAATGTCGCTGAGAACGAGATAGTGCATTGACGAATTTACGAATCTACGGATTTACGCATTCATTTTCGGCATTCACGGAATTCATCAATCCGTAAATTCGTAAATCCATGTTTAGTACCCGATCCAGTCGAGCAACTGCTCCACAATCTCGTCGACCGGCCTGGTCGCGTCGATGCGCACGTGGGCCTCTGCATAGGTGGCCCGCCGCCGCAGATAGAGCTGTTCGAGCTGGCCGCGGTCCGCGGCGAGCGGCCGCCGGCCGTCGGCCGGCACGCGTTCGATAATGCGATCGAGCGGCGCGTCGAGCCAGGCGACCGCCCCGTCCGCCAGCATGAGCGCCCGGTTGTCGGGGTCGGCAAAGGTGCCGCCCCCGGTCGCGACGATGACGTTGCGGTCGGGGAGCAGCTCGCGCAGCACCTGACGCTCCACGCGCCGGAAATAGGGCTCGCCGTCCTGAGCAAAGATGGCCGAGACGGTCCGCCTCTCGAGCGCCTCGATTCGGACGTCGATGTCCTCGGTGCGCCATCCGACGCGGCGGCTGAGGGCGGCGGCGACCGTCGTCTTGCCTGCGCCCATGAACCCGACCAGGTACAATTTATCGGCTTTCACGCACGCAGCGACTCGAGCACTGAAAAGAACTGCGGATAGGACACGGCGGCTGCGCCGGCGTCGTGGATCGTCGTGGGGCCCGACGCGCCGAGCGCGGCGACGGCAAAGGCCATGGCGAGCCGATGATCGTTGCGGGCGTCGACCTCTCCGCCCGGCAGGCGGCGGGATCCGCGGACGCGGAAGCCGTCGGGCTGCTCCTCGATCTCGGCACCCATCCGGCGGAGCCCGTCCGCGAGCGCCGAGATGCGGTCGCTCTCCTTGACGCGGAGCTCCTGCGCACCGCTGACCGAGATGCTGCCGCCGTGGGTGGCAAGGGCAGCGAGCACCGGCAGTTCATCGATGACGCCGGGAACCTCTTCGGGGGCAATCACGAGGTCCCGAAGCCCGCCGTGGCGGACTCGCAGCGTGCCAACCGGCTCGTCGCCGCCCCCGGACGCGACGGTGTCAATGCGGGCGCCGGCGCGCTCGAGGATGCCGAGGATGCCGGTCCGTGTGGGGTTGAGCCCGACGTCCTCGACGACGATCTCCGATCCAGGCAGGGCGGCCGCCGCGACCATCCAGAAGGCGGCCGACGAGAGATCGCCCGGCACGGACAGCGACCGGGCCGACAGCCGCTGCCCTCCGGCGAGCGCGATGCCGCCATCGACCTCGTGGACAGTGGCGCCGAACAGGCGCAGCGCCCGCTCGGTGTGATCGCGGGTCTGCAGCGGCTCGCGGACGCGCGTGGTCCCGTGCGCGTGGAGGCCCGCGAGCAGCACGGCGCTCTTGACCTGTGCGCTCGGCACGTCCGGCGCAAAGTCGATGGCCGCGAGGTCCAGCGTGCCTTCGACGGTGAGAGGCGGCCGGCCGTCATCCGACACAAACCGGGCGCCCATCCGCTCGAGCGGAACGATGATCCGCCGCATCGGGCGCCTGCGCAGCGATGCGTCACCGGCGATCGACGTGCGGAACGGGTGGGCCGCGAGCAGGCCCGACAGCATGCGGATCGTGCTGCCGGAGTTCCCTGCGTCCAGCATGGCGCCGGGCGCCACCAGGCCGCGAAGCCCGCGACCGGCGATCTCGATGGTGACGCCCGCCTCGTCGTCGGTGCCCGTCTGGCGGATCTCCACCCCGAGACCCCGCAGGCAGCGCAGCGTCGAGGCGCAGTCGCCGCCCGTCGAGTACCCGCGGATGATCGAGGTCCCGTCGGCCATGGCGGCGAGCAGCGCGTAGCGGTGAGAGATGGACTTGTCGCCCGGCGGGCGCACGCGGCCGCGAACACGCGACGCAGGCTCCACCATGACGGCCGTGGTCGGCATCACACGACTATAACAAAGGGGGCGCCGTATAATTGTAATGATCGAATGACGCGCGGCAGCACCGTCCGCCTCGATTTCCGCAGCAGCCTGGACATTCTCGATTTCGTTCAGGCGGTTGCCGACCAGAGCGGCCGCAGGGTCGGATTGGATGACGAGGCACTCCACTGGGTCGGCGTGGCGCTCCGCGAGTCACTGATCAACGCGATCCAGCACGGCAACAGCGGCGACGAGCGCAAGCGGGTGCATGTCGAGTTCACGCTGCTCGAGGAGGAGCCGCCGGGGCTCGCCATCCGTGTGCGCGACGAGGGCTCTGGATTCGATCCCGCCGCGCTTCCCGACTGCCTGGCTCCCGAGAATCTGCTGAAGTCGTGCGGCCGCGGCATCTTCCTGATTCGCAGCTTCATGGACGAGCTCGTCCTCCAGCGCGCGCCCGAGGGCGGGATGGAAGTCCGCATGCTGAAGCGCGCCCAACCGCAGACCGCCTAGATGGTCGAGCCCGTGTTGCTGGCCACCGCCGTGGAGATCGTCCTCCGCGCGGGTGCCATCCAGCTCGAGTGGCGCGACTCCGGGTTCCATGTCTCCAAGAAGGGCGCCACCGATCTGGTGACGGAGGTGGACTTCGAGTGCGAGCGGATGTGCCGCGCCATCATCGCGGACCGTTTCCCGACGCATGACGTGCTCGCCGAGGAGCTCGGCACCGCCACGGCCGGGCCGTCGGCGTCGCGCTGGCGATGGGTCTTCGATCCGCTCGACGGCACCACGAACTACGCGCACGGGCTTCCCATTTTCTGCGCCTCGCTCGGGCTCGAGATCGACGGCCGGACCGAAGTGGCCGCGATCTACGACCCGACCCGCCGGGAGCTGTTCACGGCGGAGTGGGGCAGCGGGGCCTCTATGAACGGTCGCAGTCTCCACGTCTCCGACGCTGAAGGGCTGCAGGACTCGTTGCTCGTCACAGGCTTTCCCTACGACATCAAACGCACTCCCGACCTCGTGGAGCTGTTCGGCGTGTTCCTCACGCGGTCGCGGGCCGTCCGGCGGCTGGGATCGGCAGCGCTGGACCTCTGTTATGTGGCGGCCGGCCGATTCGAAGGGTTCTGGGAGCAGCACCTGAAGCCGTGGGACGTCACCGCCGGCGCGCTCATCGTCGAGGAGGCGGGCGGACGGATCACCGGCATGGACGGAGCGCCATTCGCGCCCGAGAAGGGCCATCTCGTCGCCTCCAACGGCCGGGTCCACGGCGAGATGCTCGCCGTCATCGAAGCGTTCCGGGCCGGGCGTTCGCGAAAGGGGACATAGCGCGGGTTTTCGCCCGGCATCGCGCCCGATGTGCATGGCACTACCCATGCACGGACGCGGTGTCGGAGGCATCCATGCTCACCCGATCCGCGGCCGCAGCGCTTGCCTGCGCCGGCACCCTGCTGCTGCACCCCGCGTCTGCCTGGGCGCAGCAGACCCTGAATTTCTCGCTCGGATATTTCACGGTGCGCGGCGAGGACGCGCGCGTGGAGCGCGACGTCCTGAACAGCCACCGGAATCTTCTGGTGTTCGACGTCGCCGATTTCAACGGCGCGGCCGTCGGCGCCGAGTGGCTCGTCCCGATCGGCAACTTCATCGAAGGCGGCGCTGGTATCGGCTTCTCCAGACGGACCGTCCCGTCCGTCTATGACGCGTTTGTCGATGCCGATGGCTCCGAGGTGGATCAGGACTTGCGGCTCCGCATCGTTCCGATCGCCCTCACGATGCGCGTGCTGCCGCTCGGGCAGACATCGCTGGTACAGCCGTATGTCGGCGGTGGGGTCGGAATCCTCAACTGGCGCTACAGCGAGTCGGGGGAGTTCATCGATTTCGCCCGTCGCAATGCGATCTTCAGGGAGCAGTACGTGGGATCGGGATCGGCCACCGGTCCCGTCGTGCTCGGCGGGATCCGGTTCGCGGGCGACGTGTTGGCCGGCGGCTTCGAGATCCGCTATCAGAGCGCCGCCGCGGACCTGGATGGAGGCTTCGACGCCGTGGATCCCGGGCTCCGGATCGACCTCGGCGGCTGGACCTATCAGGCCACGGTCGGGTGGCGCTTCGGACGCTGACCGTCCTCAGCGCCGTCTGTAGAGCGCCACGCCGCCGCCGTCGCACACCCGCTCCATCCCCTGCGCAAACGGCGGATCGTCGCGAATACGACGAGCCAGCACATCGCCGCCTTCAGCCTGTTCTTCGACCAGCATCCAGCCGGCATGGGGTGCCGGTCCCGTTTCGACGGCATGCGCCCAGATGGGACCGTTCCCCTCATGGATGAAGTCGGCAATTGTGAAGCCGGCCAGTGACAGCTCCTGCATGTAATGCGCAAGCGAGCCCATGCTGGCCATCACCTTGTCGCCGCGGTAGCCAGCGGCGAGGCAGCCGGTGACTTCCCGCCGGCCGTCGCTGGAGGGCCGATCCCACTGCGCCTCTGCGAGCAGGGGCGCGTCGGCGTGCCACGGCGGCGACTGAATGAGGCCGATGCCGACGAGGCATCCCGCGAGCACGGCTGCGGCCTCGCGCCGCAGGAAACCCACCGCCACACCCGCAAAGAGCGCCGAGCAGGCCGCTGCCGGCAGCATGTACCGGATGCGGAAGGGATGGCCGGCGTGGAAGGCAAGTGCGGGCAGTACCCCGTAGGCGACAAGTGCAGCCGGCACCAGAAGCGGGGCGGCAGCCGCGCGCGTCAGCGCGCGGATGACCAGGAAGCCGGCCGCCGCGCACGCAATCACTTCGGTGACCCTCGTGCCGAGCTCGTGGGTGCCCCACCAGACGGCGAGGACGCTGCGCAGGAGCTCGCCCTCGTACGTCGGGTCGGGAACGTAGAACCCGTCGCTCACCAGCCAGTCTCCGACCGTGATTCGGCTGTTGACCATGAAGAGTCCCACCGCGGCCGCGGGCCAGACGCCCAGTCGCCACGCGCGACGGGCGATGACGCCCGGCGCGGCTCCAAGGCGCCATCCGGCGTACAGCGCCGCGGCCAACGCCGCCGCCAATACCGGCCAGGCTTCGTAGCGCGTCCAGGTGGCCGCAACGAGCGCCAGCCGGAGCCGCACCGGTACGGAATCCTGGTTCAAGGGGACCCACTCGTACAGCCAGAGCACCACGAGAGACACCGCCGCGAGCAGAAGTGGCTCGGTCATCGGGGTGACATGGATGTACAGGATGTTCGGATTGAGCACGAGCAGCGCCGCCGCCACGCACGCGGCAAGCCGCGACCCGGTCATCAGCAACACCAGGCGGGCACCCGCGTAGGTGGTCACGCCCAGGCAGGCCACGGAGACCAGCGAGGCAAAGGCACCGGTTCGGTAGAACAGGTCGAGCTGCGTCGGCAGCGCGTGAATGAGGTGTGGAAGCGGCAGCCAGATGGCGCCGATCTGCTGCCATCCCGGGGTGATGTTGTCGAAGATGCGCCGCGCCACGACGAGGTGCGCCTTCGCGTCATAGTGGGCGAGGACCAGCCCCATTCGCAGGAAGACGACCCATGCCGCGAGGCCGACCGCGATCGCCGCCGCGGCGAGCGCGCGGGCTATAATCACGGTTCTTAAGGTAGCCCACTCCTTCGTGAAGTCCCTGATCAGCTGGTTGTATGGCTTTGCCCTGGCCCTCGGCGGCCCGGGGCTCTTCGCCATCGCGTTTCTCGATTCGTCGTTCCTCTCGCTGCCGCAGATCAACGACATCCTGGTGGTGCTGATGGTCACCCGCCACAAGACGGGGATGGCGTACTACGCGGCGATGGCGACGCTGGGATCCATCGGGGGCTGCTACACGATCTACTACCTGGCGAAGCGGGGCGGGGAAGCGTTTCTGCAGAGGCGCGTGCGCGCCCACCATACGGATCGGGTGCTTGCGGTGTACCGCCGCTACGGTGCGCTGGCGCTGATCGTCCCCGCGCTGCTTCCGCCGCCCGCCCCCTTCAAATTGTTCGTGCTGCTGGCGGGCGTGGCCGGCGTCCGGCCGCTCCCGTTCGTGCTGTCGATCGCGGCCGCTCGCGGCCTGCGGTATCTGACGCTGGGCACGCTGGCGATCTGGTACGGAGACGTGGCGCTCGTGTTGATGCGCACCCGGGGACGCGACGCCGCGCTCTGGCTCGCCGCGCTCATCACGGCCGCGGCCGCCGCCTGGTGGTGGGTCAACGGGCGGAGCACGACCGTGGGGCGGGTGCCGCCGGAGTAGGGATTGCATCGACCGCGCAGGCGTGGGGCGGGTGCCGCCGGAGTGGGGATCGCATCGACCGCGCAGGCGTGGGGCGGGTGCCGCCGGAGTGGGGATCGCATCGACCGGCGGACCCGCCGATTACAATCTTCCCAGTGCCTCCCGACATCTCCGTTGTCGTTCCGCTTCGCGATGAAGAGCCGAACGTGGTGGCGCTCCACACCGAGCTGTCGGCGGTCATGGAGAGGCTCGGGCGCACCTACGAGCTGATCTTCGTCGAGGACGGCAGCCGCGACGCGACCTTTGCCCGCCTGGCCGAAGTGCACGCCCGGGATCCGCATCACGTCCGCGTGATCCGGTTCAGCGCCAACTTCGGCCAGACGGCGGCATTCGCGGCCGGATTCGCACACGCCGCCGGACGGCTCATCGTCACGTCGGACGGGGACCTGCAGAACGATCCGGCCGACATCCCGCGGATGATCGCGCTTGCCGGGGAGCACGACATCGTGTGCGGATGGCGCAAGGACCGGCAGGACGCGTATCTGACACGCCACCTGCCCTCGGTCGCGGCCAACTGGCTGATCAGCCTCGTGACCGGCATCCGGCTGCATGACAACGGCTGCTCGCTCAAGGTGTTTCAGGCCCGGGTCGTCAAGCCGCTCCGTCTCCTGCCCGGAATGCACCGGTACCTTCCCGCCATTGCCGCCCGGATCGGGCCGCGGGTCGTCGAGGTGGTGGTGAACCATCGACCCAGGCGCTTCGGCCGTTCGAAATACGGCCTCTCGCGGACGTTCGGCGTCCTCCGCGACATCGTGCGGCTGCGCCGCCGCATCCGTCAGGCCGCCGATCCCGGCACGCCTCCCGTTCGCATCTACGACGTCGCCGCCACGCTGGAGCTCGCGCCGGCGGCCGTGAAGTAGGGCGGCTCCGCCGGAGACTTGATCGCATCGACCGGCGGACCCGCCAACAGTAGGTTAGACTCGTAGCAATGTCGTACGAGAGCGCGCTCGAAGCGCGGATCGCGAAGAAGGCAACCCGCGCGATCGTCGATTTCGACCTGATCGAGGACGGGGATCGTGTGATGGTCGGGCTGTCCGGTGGCAAGGACAGCTGGGCCCTCATGCAGACGCTCGACCGGCTGCGCGAGCGCGCGCCGATCGCCTTCTCGCTGGTCGCCGTCAACGTCGACTCCGGCTACAAGGACTTCAAGCATGACGTCATCGCCCGGACGTGCGAAGAACGCGGCTGGGAGTATCGGATCGAACACACGGCCATTGGCGACGTCATGGACGATCTCCTCGAGAGCAACGCGACGCCCTGTTCGCTCTGCGCCCGGCTGCGCCGGGGGGTTCTGTACCGCATCGCATCCGAGACTGGGGCGACGAAGATCGCGCTCGGGCACCATCTGGACGATTTCATCGAGACGCTGCTGCTGAATCTCTTCTTTGCCGGCGCGCTCAAGGCGATGCCGGCCCGGCTTGTCTCCGACGACGGCAAGCACGTCGTCATACGGCCGCTGGTGTACGTCGGTGAAGACGAGGCGAGACAGTACACGAAGGCGTGCGGGCTCCCGATCGTCGGGTGCTGCTGCCCGGCGTGCGGCGACCTGAGCTTCCAGCGGCAGCGCATCAAACGGTTGATTCTCGAGCTCGATCGCGAGCATCCCGGAGTCCGCCAATCGATGCTCAAGGCGCTCGGAAACGTCATGCCGCGTCATCTCCTCGACCGCCGGCTGAACCCGAGCGGCGAGTTGCGCGATTCGGCGGCCCTCCGACACGCAGAGACGCTGCCCGCTCTGATTCCGATCCACTCCGGTCAGGCCTAGCGGCCATGCGGGCGGTGGTCCAGCGCGTGAGCGCGGCGCGCGTGCTGGCGGGCGGCTGTGTGGCTGGCGAGATCGCGCGCGGCGCGTTGGTCTTCGTCGGGATCGGGCGGGACGACGACCTCGACGACGTCCGGTACGTGGCCGGCAAGATCTGCGACGTCCGGATCTTCGAAGGGGAGGGGGGCAAGCCGATGGACCGTTCGGTGCTGGACGTGGGCGGTGCCGTGCTGGTCGTCTCGCAGTTCACGCTGTACGGCGACGTTCGCCGGGGGCGGCGCCCCTCCTTCGACGCGGCCGCGCCGCCGGCGAACGCCCGCGTGCTCTACGACGAACTCGTGAGAGAATTGCGGGCGGTTCCACTGCCGGTGGCCACCGGCGAATTCCAGGCGATGATGCACGTCGAGCTCGTCAACGACGGGCCGGTCACCATTCTCATCGACAGCAAGCGACAGTTCTGAGCGGAGATATGACCCGTATTGCCCACATCACGTACGTTGCAGCAGTTCTTGGCGTCACATGCCTGGCGCCTTCGTTGGCATCCGCGCAGCAGCGCCCGCTGATCACGGAGGACCCCGAGACGATCGGCGCCGGCCGGATCCTGGTCGAGGCTGGCATCGATTACACGCGCGACGCGGAGTACCCCGTCTCGGGTCTCAAGGGGCATCTCCGGCGGGCCCCGTTGATCGGCCTCAGCCTCGGGATTGGCGACATCGGCGAGGTTCAGGTCGACGGCGGCCTGTACAACCAGCTGACGATCACCGATCGTCGTCCGGCGCCGCTGGACCACATGCTCGTGGTGCCCGGCAATACAACGTGGAGCGTCGAGGACATGGTGGTCGGAACGAAGGTGCGTCTCGTCTCCGAAGGGATGTCCAGGCCCTCCATCGCGCTGCGCTCGGCAACCCGGCTGCCGATGGCCTCCAATGAAAGCGGGCTGGGTCTCGACACGCTCGATTTCTACTCTTCGCTGCTCGTGGCGAAGACCGTGCAGTCGGTACGGCTTGTCGGCAATGTCGGTCTGGGAATCCTTGGAGATCCCACCCGCGGAGATCGGCAGAACGACGTGCTGACCTATGGGGTGTCGTTCGCGCGGGCGGTGTCGCAGAGCGGTGAGGTGGTCGGCGAGATCAACGGCCGGAAGGACACGCGCGAGGGAGACCCGCCGCCCGGGACCGAGTCGCGGAGCATGCTGCGGTTTGGCGGCCGCTATACGATCGGCGCCTGGCGCGCGGATGCGGCCGTGCTCGTCGGCCTGGCCGCGCAGGACCCGTCCCTCGGGGTGGCGGCTGGATTCACCTGGGTCTTTACGGCCTTCCCGAATCCCTGATGGGATTGCGCGTTCACAAGGCGCACGCCTACGGGAATGACTTCCTGTTCGTGCCGCTTGCAGAGGGCGGCGCAGACAGGGGCGCGCTGGCCAGAGTCCTCTGCGACCGTCACCGCGGCGTTGGCGCCGACGGGCTGATCTTCTGTCAGCTCCACGACGCCTCGGCGACGATGCGGCTCTTCAATGCGGATGGCAGCCCCTCGGAGCTGTCGGGGAACGGGCTGCGGTGCCTGGCAGCGCTCGTCGCGCGCACGCAGAACCTGCAGCCCGGCGCCCGGGTCACCGTCACCACCGAGGCAGGCCTCAAGACGCTCGAGCTGCTCACGCGCCACGGCGGGCGGTTCACGTTCCGCGCCTCGATGGGCGCCGCGGAGGACGTACGCCAGGTGACCATTCCTGTCGGCGGAATGTCGATGACCGCGACCGTACTGCGTGTCGGGAACCCCCAGTGCGTCGTGCTGGGGCCGCTTCCCGCCGCCGGCCGCTTCAGCGAGCTGGCCCCGGCTCTTTCGACCCACCCGATGTTCCCGAACGGCACCAATGTCGAGTTTGCGGACGTCGAGACGCCGGGCCGCGTCCGCATGCTGATTTGGGAGCGAGGGGTGGGCCCGACGACGTCATCCGGAACCGGTGCGTGCGCCGCGGGGGTCGCCGCGGCCGCGCACGGCGGCGCGGAGCGCGACGTCGAGGTCATGGCGCCGGGGGGCACTCAGCGTGTGGAGTGGCGCAGCGACGGCATCTACCTGACCGGATGGGCGGAAGTCGTGCTCGAAGGGGAGTGGCTGTAGGCGGATGACCGACGTACTCCTGTGGCTCGAGGAGGCGGCTCTGCCCAGCTCGATCCGTGAAGGGCCGCATTCGGTCTGGGCCTATCCTGCCGTGCTCACGCTGCACACCTTCGGCCTGATGGTGCTGGTCGGCCTCAATGCGGCCGTCGATCTGCGCCTGCTTGGCGCCGGGCGACAGATTCCGGTCGCGTCCCTCACGGCGCTCTTCCCCCTGATGTGGGCAGGTTTCTGGATCAACGTGGTCACAGGTGCCCTGCTGTTTGCCGCCGACGCGACCACGAAGGCAGGCTCCGCCATGTTCCTGACGAAGCTGACGCTCGTGGCGTTCGGTGCCGGGATACTCCTGGCGATCGGGGCGGAGGTCGAACGGGCCGGCCCCGTGGGGATGGATGTGTCACGGGCGGGGCGGCGGCTGGCCGCCGCGTCACTCCTCACCTGGACGGCCGCAGTGACGGCCGGACGCCTGCTGGCGTATGTGTAAGTCCGGCCGGATGGGCGGATGGCTGTCGTGAATGCGGCGCATCTGCACCTGTTCCTCAATCACGTCCCGACCGTCGGCCTCGTGCTCGGTGTGGGGCTGTTCCTGCTCGCTCTCGTGCGCCGGCAGCAGGTGCTGGAGCGCGCCAGCTACGAGGTGCTGTTCGCCATTGCCGTGCTGACGCTGCCCGCGTATGTGACCGGCCTTGGGGCACAGGCGGTCCTCCTGGATCGCGCGGACGTCTCGGCAGCAGCGATCGATGCCCATCAGGATGCGGCGCTGCTGGCGTTTGCCGGAATGCAGGTGACCGGGGGGGCGGCGTGGCTGGCACTGTGGCGCCTGCGCCGGAATCTCGAGGCGGGGCCGGGAGTTGCCGGGACAGTGCTGCTGCTCGCGATTGTGACGCTCGTGCTGATGACCGGCGCCGCAGCGGTCGGCGGCGAGATCCGTCATCCCGAGACCCGGGCCGACGACGCGGTGATTGCATCGCGAGGCCCCATGCCTGTGTCCTCCATCGGCGCGTTCGTCACCGGGCAGGCCTGGGTCTGGCCGGCCGCCGAGACGCTTCACTTCATCGGCCTCAGCCTCCTGTTCGGTGTGATGGCCGTCATCAACCTGCGGGTGCTGGGCATGATGAAGATGGTCTCGTTCCAGGCGCTGCACCGGCTGCTGCCGTGGGCGGTCGTGGGGTTCGCCATCAACCTGTCCACCGGCACCCTGTTCCTGGCGAGCGCCCCGGAGCAGTACGCGGAGAGCGTTCCCTTTTTCTGGAAGACCGGGCTGCTCGCCGCGGGTGGCGGGAGCCTTCTGTACCTGACGGTCGCCGATCGGCCATGGGCGGTCGACGCCGGCGAGAGCGCGCCCGCGATTGACCGAGCCATTGCGACAGGCGCGCTCGGCCTCTGGGTGGCGGTCATGTACCTGGGACGCATGCTGCCGTTCCTGGGCACGTCGTTCTGACGGCAGCCGACGACGTTTTTGCCGTCGCGGCCTAGCGACGACCGCGCGAAGATTGCGGCGCCGCGGTGGAAGCGGCGGGTGCCAGCGCCCCCTCGAGGTCCTCTTGCACCCCCATCAACAGCGTCGTCGCCTTCATGTAATCGCCTGA
>Ga0156172_1055_pt1 | contig 39423 bp, 33 predicted proteins | sample RifCSPlowO2_12_FD_107825 | JGI IMG/M metagenome (GOLD analysis project Ga0156172, IMG submission 107825) | Acidobacteria bacterium RIFCSPLOWO2_12_FULL_67_14 | reverse complement strand
TCCAGGCGATACGCCTCGATGTAATGCGCCTGCGCCCGATCGAGCCCCTCGTCATCGGGCCGCAGGTAGTTGTTCCAGTGATAGCGCCCCTTCAAATACTCCTGGTACGCCGACACCGAGGTCGAGGCACCGCCCGAGGGCGCGGCGCGGTCAGGCGCCAGCTCCAGGGTGAGGGACTCCGCGATGCGCGCCGCGACGTCAGCCTGCACGGCCAGGCAGTCCGTCAGGTGGCGCTCGTAGGTCTCCGCCCAGAGGTGCGTCTCCGGCGCAGCCTCCACGAGGCGCGCGGTCACGCGCACGCGGTCGCCTTCCCGCCGGACGCTCCCCTCGAGCAGCCGCTGCCGCAGCTCCTCGCGCGTGACCACGTCGCCGGGCCGCTCCAGCATCATGCGGAGAATCTCGAAGGGCTGCTCCTGAAGGCGGGCCCTGATGTCGCCGTTGCGCAGCTCGCGGGATCGCACGTCGAGCTCGAACGGCCCGAACCGCACGAATCCGCTCGTGGCTTTAGGCTTCGGGCTTCAGGCGGGCTGGGCATTGCGAACTCCTAAAGCCTAAAGCCCGAAGCCCGAAGCCGACAAGCCGTGTCACCCACATGTCACCCCGGGTCACCTCCAGTGCATTGAGGCACCTGCGCGCGGAGCCCACAGTGGCGGCATGCGCACAGCCGCTGCCACCGTTTTCCTCGCGGCACTCGTCCTGTCGCCGTCGGGGAAGGCGAGCGCCGAAACGCCAGCCTCCGTTGTGCCGGGTCCGAAAGGCCCCGGCCTGCACCTGCAAGTGCGCACGTACGACCAGACCGCGCTGGCACCGGAGATTCGCGGAGGCATGCGGCAGGCGACCGAAGCGGTCCTCGCCACCGCCGGCATCCAGCTGGCGTGGGTGTCCTGCGACCCGGGACTGGAGGCCGCCTCATGCCCGGCCCCGCTCGGACGCCACGAGCTGGCGCTCCGCCTCGTCCGGCTTGCCCCGACTGACACGACGGGGGCCGTCACGCTCGGGTACTCGCTGGTCAATCCCACCGATCGGTCTGGCGCGCTGGCGACCATTTACGTCGATCGCGTATCGCGCCTGGCAGACCTCAGCGCGCTGGACATGCCCACGGTCCTCGGCCGCGCCGTGGCGCACGAAATCGGTCATCTGCTGCTCGGCACCGGCGGGCATTCCCCTGCCGGCGTGATGCGCGCCATCTGGTCGCCGCAGGATCTCCTGAGCAACCGCCCCGGCGACTGGGCGTTCACCCCGCGGGAGGCCGGCCAGCTACAGAGCGCGCTCACGAGCCGCAGGACCAGCCGGCAGTAGGCGGATCAAAGCCCAAAGCCCAAGGAATTTGGTCCCCACCCGCGTTTTGGGATTTGGGTCCGCCTTCGCGATGCTTCGGCGAGGTCTCGCCGGAGCCTTGAGGCGTAGGCGGAATTTGGGCTTTGGGATTTGTCGGGAGTAGCATTCGCACAGCGCACCTCGCGCAACCCCTATGAGCGTGTTCACCCTGACCGTCAACGGCCGCCGCCATACGGTCGACGTCGACCCGGCCACGCCGCTGCTCTACGTTCTGGCGGACGATCTCAATCTGCACGGGCCGAAGTTCGGCTGCGGGCTCGGACAGTGCGGCGCCTGCACCGTCCTCGTCAATGGCGAGGCGACCCGGTCGTGCTCGGTCGCGGTGCAGTCGGCCGCGGCGGGCGAGATTGTCACCCTGGAAGGACTCGGGTCACCGCAGCAGCCGCATCCGATTCAGCAGGCGTTCATCAGCGAGCAGGCCATGCAGTGCGGATATTGCATCAGCGGCGTGATGCTGACTGCCAAGGCCCTGCTGGATCGCAACCCGAACGCCACCGACGCAGAGATCCAGCAGGCGCTCTCCACGGTCCTGTGCCGCTGCGGCGCTCACATCCGAATGCTGCGGGCGATTGACCGATATGCGCGGGGCCTGCGCGAGGTGCCTCAGCCATGAGCCCGCGGCTGACAGCGGAGGCGCGCGCCGCGCTCAGAGACGCCGGGCTGTCGCGCCGGGATTTCGTGAAGCGTTCCGGAGCGCTCGTCGTGGCGTTCAGCACGGCCCGGGTCGCAAGCGATCTTGGCCTGGTCCAGGGCGTCGTGTCGGCGCAGCGGCTCGACGGCGCCGGCAGCGGCAACCTCGACGCATGGATCGCCATCGGCGCCGACGGACGCGTCACCGCCTACACCGGCAAGTGCGAGCTTGGCCAGGGGCTCTACACCGCGCAGACGCAGCTCGTCGCCGAGGAGCTGTGCGTCCCGGTCGAGCGGGTCACGCTGATCCAGTGCGACACCGCCCTCACGCCCGATCAGGGGACGACGTCCGGCGCGCAGTCGCATCCGACCAACTTCAACCACGCGAATCTTGCGCTGGCGGCCGCGACGGCGCGCGAAGCGCTCGTGAGCCTTGCGGCCGGGCGGCTCGCAGTGCCCGCGGATCGCCTCACGGCGGCAGAGGGGCAGGTCCGTCTGGCCGACGGGTCCAGGCAGATTTCCTATGAAGAGCTCATTGGAGGGCGGCGCTTCAATCTGCAGGTGAGCCGGACCGCGGCGCGGAAGCCGGCGCGTGAGTGGACCGTGCTCGGCCAGCCGGTGCCGAGGCTCGACATTCCTGCCATGGCGACCGGCACCTTCGAATACGTGCAGAACGTCCGCGTCCCGGGCATGCTGCACGGCCGCGTCGTACGGCCCCCGGCGCTCGGCGCCACGCTCGTCTCGGTCGATGAAAGCTCCGTGCAGGGGCTTCCCGGCCTCGTCCAGGTGGTCGTCCGCAAGAACTTCGTCGGCGTCGTGGCCGAAAAGCCGTGGCAGGCCGAACAGGCGGCGCGCCGGCTGAAGACGGCCTGGGCGGCGGGGACCACGCTTCCCGATCAGGCCACCTTCTACCAGCACCTCCGCAGCCAGACGGCCACGCGCGATTCGCTCTCGGTCGACTCGGGCGACGTCGACGCCGCGCTCAAGAGCGCTGCACGGGTCGTGCGCGCGACGTACCTCCATCCGTACCAGATGCACGCCTCGATCGGCACGGCGTGCGCGGTAGCCGACGTTCAGAAGGACAAGGCCACCGTCTGGTCGGCCACTCAGGCCGTGTATCCGCTCCGCAACACGATGGCGATGGTCCTGGGCCTTCCGCCGGAGAGCGTCCGCATCATGTTCCGGATGGGGCCGGGATGTTACGGCGTGAACGGCGCCGACGCCGTCTCCTACGATGCCGCGCTGATGGCACAGGCGGCGGGGCGGCCGGTGCGAGTGCAGCTCGCGCGGCAGGACGAGATGGCGTGGGAGAACTATGGCCCCGCATTCGCGGTCGACCAGCGCGCCGGGGTCGACGGCGCGGGCACCATCATCGCGTGGGACTACGAAGGGTGGTCGCTCAGCCTGGGTGGACGGCCGGGACTCAACGCGCCGGGCAACGTCGTGACGGGCCGGCTGGCGGGATTCGAGCCGGCCGGCGTGGCGCCCCGTTCGCCGGCGCCGCCGCCTTCAGGCGCGTACGCCAACGCCAGCAACACGGTGCCTTCATACGTCAGCGGCTGCATCGGCGGGGCGTGCGGCGGCACCGGCACCGTGCGCAGTGAACGTGTGCTGTCGCACCTCGTCGAATCCCCTTTCTTCACCGGCCCGCTCCGGTCGCCGGCGCGGCTGCAGAATACCTTCGCGCACGAGTGCTTCCTCGACGAGGTTGCCGCGGCCGTTCGCGCCGACCCGATTGAGTACCGGCTTCGCCACGTGCGCGATCCGCGGCTGCGGGAAGTGCTGAAGAGGGCGGCGGTGCAGGCCGGGTGGGATGCGCGTCCCTCGCCGCGCCCCGCCATCCGGCCGAACGGCATTGCGCGGGGCCGCGGGGCGGCCTGCGTGCTGTACGAAGGCGACAACGGCTACTGTGCGCTGGTTGCGGAAGTCGAAGTCGACCAGGAGTCCGGCGTGGTCCTCGTCCGGCGCTGCGTGGCCGCCATCGACTGCGGACCGGTGTCCAATCCCGACGGGCTGCGCAACCAGGTCGAAGGCGGGCTCATTCACGGCATGAGCCGCGCGCTCCGCGAAGAGGTCACCTGGGCCGGTGACAGGGTCACCTCGATCGACTGGCAGACCTATCGGCCGTGGTTTGTGGGCGAGCCGGTGCCGGTGATCGACACCATCGTCATCAACCGGCCCGACGGCGAAGTCATGGGCGCCGGCGAGACGTCGATCACCGTGGCCGCCGCCGCGATCGGCAACGCCATCTTCGATGCGACCGGCGCCCGCATCCGGCAGCTGCCGTTTGCGCCGGAGCGTGTAAAGGCGGCGCTCGACAGCAGGAATCGGTGACGGCCCACGCGATTCTGGCGACCGTCTCGGATCGCCCCGGCATGCTGTTCGGCCTGACCAGAGTACTGGCGGACCATCAGGCCAATATCACCTACGTGGACATCCACAGCGGCGCCCCTCAGTCGACGATCTACTTCGAGCTGTCGCTCGATGGAGTCGCCCTCGAGCCGATTCTGACCGACCTGCGCCAGGTCGCCGGCGTGGCGACGGTGGCCGAGCTGCCGTCGTTCGCGAAGATCTACGGCAAGCGGATCATCGTGATGGGGGGCGGCGCCCAGGTGGGACTCGTCGCGATGGGCGCCGTCTCGGAAGCCGACCGCCACAACATCCGCGGCGAGCGCATCTCGGTCGACACCATCCCGCTCGTCGGCGAGCAGGAGCTTGCGGCGGCGGTGCGGTCGGTCGTGCGCCTGCCGCGCGTCAAGCTGCTGGTGCTCGCCGGCTCGCTCATGGGTGGCGACATCGCCGACGCGGTCCAGGAGGTCCGGACGCAGGGCCTCTACGTGATCTCCCTCAACATGGCGGGCAGCGTTCCTGACGCCGCCGATCTCGTCGTCACCGATCCCGTCCAGGCCGGGGTGATGGCGGTGATGGCCATTGCCGACACGGCCAAGTTCGATCTGATGCGGCAACTCAAAAAACGGTACTGAGAGGCAGACTGTGAGAATTCTCCGGTCTCCGCGATAAGTTCCGGAGCGGCGAGGCCTCCAGCCGACCCCACGCCGCGGGCGCTCGTGCTCCCGGTTCCGAACCGCGAGCCGCATCACATTGATATGGCGGAAGTTACTGGGGCGAGCCGCAGCAGACCCAGCTCAGCAGGACTGTTTCTTGCAGACAAGTGGCCGAATTTTCAAAGGGACTTTGGCCAAAGCTGATTATCCTTATGGTTGCATTTAGACAGCCGTGGAGGATCCACGATTTTGGTGTCAACGATTCGGCCTCCATGGATCCATAGGGCGTTCTGCCGCCGGCCTGTTCATGTAAGTTGTTGAATTATAAGGATTTTACGTGCCAAGTCGAACTTGGTACGTAGTTTCCGTGTGTCCGACACGATAGTTACCCAGGAGTGAAGCGTTTCTCAAAGGAGAGACAACCAATGTACGCACGCATAAGTGCTTTTGTGGTGGCGCTCATGATGGCCGTCACTGCCAGCGCATGGGCTCAGGCCGGCACAGGAAGCGTGACCGGCAGCGTATTGGACCCGCAGAGTCTGGTCGTCCCGGGTGTCACCGTGACGCTGACGTCCGGCAGCGGCGCCACCCGCACGACGGTGACCGATTCCCAGGGCCGGTACGTCTTCGAGAATGTGGCGCCGGGCCCGTACCAGGTCAGCTTCGAGCTGACGGGGTTCAGCGCGCAGACGACCAAGGTGGTCGTCTCGGCCGGCCAGCCTGCGACGACGGAAACGAAGCTCGCGCTCGGCGGCCAGACCGAGGCCGTCCAGGTGACCGGCACGCTCATTCCGCGTCCGATGATTGAAGCGGCGAGCCCGGTCGTGACGCTGGACGCTCAAGAAATCCTGTCGCGCGGGATGACCCGGGTCGAGGACCTGCTCATCACCGTACCGCAGGTTTACTCAACGAACTTCGGGCAAGCCTCGGTGTCCAACGGCGCCTCCGGCACGGCGTCAGCGGACCTGCGCTATCTCGGGCCCGGACGCACGGTGGTCCTGATCGACGGCCGCCGGCTGCCGGCGGGCGATGCGCTGGATTCGGATTTCACCGCCGGTGATCTGAACTTCATCCCGTCCTTTCTCGTACGGCGGGTGGACATCCTGACCGGCGGAGCGTCCACGGTCTACGGCTCCGACGCCGTCGCCGGCGTGATCAACTTCGTCCTGGACAGGGAATTCACCGGCGTCAAAGGGGGCGTGAACTGGGGCGGCTACCAGCACAACAACGACAACGAGACCGCCCGTCGGATCAACGCGGCCAGGGGCTTCACGCTGCCGGAGGGCAGCGTCTGGAATCGCGCCCCGGCCAACTTCAACGTGGCGCTCGGCGCCAACTTCGATCAGCGGCGGGGGCACGCCACCGTGTATCTCGACTACCGTGACACTCCCGCGATTACCAAGGACCAGCGCGACTACACGAACTGCTCTGTCCAGGGACTGGGCGCGACCGGCCCGCAGTGCAGCGGTTCGGGTACGTGGCAGAACGGCCGATTCCTCGTGCTTCCCAAGCCGGGAAGCGGGCGCTCTTCAGGCGACTTCGCACTGGACGTCAACGCGCCGGGCGGCAACCAGTTCCGGCCCCGCACCGCGACCGACCTTTACAACTTCGCGCCGCACAACTTCATGCAGCGGCCCGACACGAAGTGGCTCGGCGGCGGCTTCATGAACTACGAGTGGAACAGGCATGCCGAGGCCTACGCCGACGTCATGTTCATGGACGACTACACCGACGCGCAGATCGCGCCGTCGGGAGACTTCGGCAACACCGACGAGCTCAATTGCGACAACCCGATGCTGAGCGCGCAGCAGCGGCAGCTCCTGTGCACCGACAGGGGCTACGGCCCCACGGACATCGCCACCGTCATCATCCTCAGGCGCAACGTCGAGGGCGGCGGCCGGGTGGCGCAGATCCGTCACACGGCGCTCCGCTTCAATTTCGGCATGAGAGGCGACATCAACGATGCGTGGCGGTATGACGTCTTCGGCCTGCAGGGCCAGGTCCAGTCGCCGCAGTCGTACGCCAACGACCTCCACGTCGACCGCCTTCAGGACGCCCTGATTGTCGACGGCGATCCGAACAATCCAGCCACGTGGCGCTGCCGTTCCGGGAATACGGGATGTGTCCCGTGGAATATCTTCAGGGTGGGCGGCGTGACCCGGGAAGCGCTGGAGTACCTGCAGCTGCCGCTGATCCTGGATTCCGGGACGAGAACGCGCGGCGCGAGCGGCACGATCACCGGCGACCTGGGACGCTACGGCTGGAGGCTTGGGAGCGCCAACGACGGCGTCAGGGTCGCGTTCGGCAGCGGATACCGGCAGGAATCCCTGTTCGTGAACCCCGACCTCGCCTACAGGCTGGCGCTTGGCGCCGGCCAGGGCGGCGCGACCGTTCCCGTCGACGGTGACTACGACGTGAAGGAGGTCTTTACTGAAGGACTGATTCCGCTCGTGCAGGACCGCCGCGGGGTCCAGGATCTCAGCCTGGAGCTGGGGTACCGCTTCTCGGATTACAGCAGCACCGGCAGCGCGCCCAGCTACAAGACCAGCGCCTCGTGGGCACCGGTGAACGACCTGCGGATTCGTGCCGGCTATAACCGCGCGACAGTCTCGCCCGGTGTCGTGTCCTTGTTCGAGCCGCAGAGCGTTGGCCTCGGCGGGAGCCAGGACCTCTGCGCGGGCACCGCGCCCACCGCGACTCGGGAGCAGTGCACGCGGGCGGGCGTACCGGCATCCCAGTACGGCACCATCCTCGAAAACCCCGCCGGCCAGTACAACACGCTCGAGGGCGGCAACCCGAACCTGGAGCAGGAAATCGCGGATACCATCACCGCGGGAGTGGTGATCACGCCGAGCGGTTTTCCGGGCTTCTCGGCCACGGTCGACTACTACAGCATCAAGGTCGACGACACCATCGGCAATCTCGAAGCGGACGACATCATGAACCAGTGCATTGCGACCGGAAATCCGGCGCTCTGCAACCTGATCACGCGTGACCGGTTTGGGACGCTGTGGCTGCCAACCGCAGGGAGCGACGGCGTGATCATCACCACCAATCAGAACGTCGGCGAGCTCGAGGCACAGGGCGTTGACGTGACCGCTAACTACATTCTGGGGCTTGGCGGCAACGGCACGTTTACGAGCACGCTTGCCGGCAACATCTTGACGAAGCAGCGGACGAATACGGGGCTCTTCGACTACGACTGCGTCGGCTTCCACGGCAACCAGTGCGGCATTCCGACGCCCCGGTGGCGGCACACGGCGCGGTTCGCGTGGGACACGACGTTCAACACGACGTTCGCCGCGAACTGGCGCTTCATCGGCAGCACCGAGAACGACGACCTGAGCGACAATCCGGCGCTCGGGGACGCGGCCAACATCCGCACGCTGGAGCTCAACTTCGCCGATGCGATCAAGGCGTTCAACTACCTCGACCTCTCGGCCAGCTACCGCGTGCGGCGGAACTACAACTTCGTCGCGGGGATCAACAACGTCTTCGACAAGGAGCCGCCGTTCGGCGCGGGGCTGTCCGACATCGACTTCGGTCCGGGCTTCTACGGCACCTACGACCACCTGGGCCGGTATTTCTTCACCGGCGTGCAGTTCACCTTCCAATAAGGAGCGCACGGAGAACTCAAGAGGGGCGGCCCGCGTGGCCGCCCCTTTTTTGTACCTAGCGTGACGGTGGCCAGTCTTTGGGATTTCTCAGAGCTCCGGCGTGTCGATCTGCGCCCGCTGCAGGCGCCCGCTGAAGTCGACGTAGATCGACTTCCACTCCGAAAACACATCGAGCGCCGCCGTCCCCGCCTCGCGATGCCCGTTGCCGGTGGACTTCGTGCCGCCGAACGGCAGATGCACCTCGGCGCCGATCGTCGGCGCGTTGACATAGAAGATTCCGGTATAGAGATCCCGCATGGCCGTGAAGGCCCGGTTGACGTCGCGCGTGTAGATCGACGCCGACAGGCCGTAGGTCACGCCGTTGCCGATCGTGACCGCTTCCTCGAGCGACGCACATCGCATCACGGCCACCACAGGCCCGAAGATCTCCTCCTGCGCGATCCGCCTCTCCGGCCGGACATCACCAAAGACCGTCGGCTCGTGAAAGAACCCGCGCGCGTACGCGCCGGCCGTCAGGCGGCTGCCGCCGGTCAACAGCGTGGCGCCTTCCTGCCGGCCGATCTCGACGTACGTCACGACGGTCGCCAGCTGGGCCTCGCTGACCGACGGCCCCATCTGGACGGAGGGATCGAGGCCGCTGCCCACACGCAGAGCGCCCGCCCGGCGGACCAGCGCGTCGACGAACGCCTCATACAGGCGTTCGTGCACCACCACGCGGCTGGCCGCCGTACACCGCTGCCCGGTGGTGCCGAAGCCGCCCCACAGACAGCCCTCGACGGCCAGCTCCAGCTGGGCGTCATCCATGACGATGATGACGTTCTTGCCGCCCATCTCGAGGTGGACCTTCTTGAAGGTGGGCGCCGCATGCTGGCTGACCGTCCGCCCCACCGCCGTCGACCCCGTGAACGAGACCACCGACACGTCGGGATGGGTGGACAGCAGGGTCCCGACATCCGCACCGCCCGTTACGAGATTCACCACGCCCGGCGGAACGCCAGCCTCCTCCAGCACCTTGACGAAGTTGACCGCTGAGAGCGGTGTCAGCGTGGCCGGCTTGAAGACGACCGTGTTGCCGCAGACCAGGGCCGGCGCGATCTTCCATGAAGGAATCGCCATCGGGAAGTTCCACGGCGTGATGACCGAGCAGACGCCGATCGGCTGGCGGATCGACATGGCGAACTTGCTGGGAAGCTCCGAGGGGACCGTCTGCCCGTACAGCCGGCGGCCCTCGCCGGCCATGAAGTACGTCATGTCGATCGCTTCCTGCACGTCGCCCCGCGTTTCCTCGAGGACCTTCCCCATCTCCCGGGTCATGTCCCGGGCAAAATCCTCCTTGCGCTCCGCGATGAGCTGCGCGGCTCGAAAGAGGATCTCCGCCCTCCGCGGCGCCGGAACCAGGCGCCACGACTCGTACGCCCGCCGCGCGGCGGCGACGGCGTCGGCGGCGTCCTCCGGGGTCGACTCCTGAAAACGCCCGATCAGGTCGTCCCGATCGGCCGGATTGCGGTTGTCGAAAAGCTTCCCCGACCGGGACGGCACCCACCGGCCGCCAATGCAGTTCTGGAACGTCATGCGTAATATTCTGCTCTTCCCCCCGGTGCCGCGCTGGCGGCCACGGCTCCGCTTGGACCTCGGCATGGACGGAATCGGCTGTATCCCAAAGAGTTACAAACCCGGCGGCCAGCTGCGCGCACCGAAGAAACAGCGGCAATAGTGTGCAGATCGCGACTCCAGACGGTGGCACAGAATCTGAATTGGAGACCCGGCAGAAGGGCGATTCCGCTATGGCTGACACGAACGCCGCTGCCGCTGCCCAGGTCCAGAAGGTTGTCGTCGTCGACGGCAGCGCGGAGATCCTCGGGACGCTCGAAGCTGTCCTCGATGCCGGACGCTACGACATGGTGTTCGTGGAATCGAGCAATCACGCCTACTCGCAGATCAAGAAGGTCGTGCCGAATCTCGTGATCGTCTGCGCGCGGATGGATCGTCTTCAGGCGTTCCAGCTGTTGACGATGCTGAAGCTCGATACCGACACGCGCGACATCCCGGTGCTCACGTACACGACCGAGTGGGATGGAGAGGATCTGGACGAGGCGATTGCCCGCATGGCTGAGGACGAGGAGGAATTCATCACTACCCGTCCCGCACTCCGAATGAATTAGGCCTACTGCCTACTTCTGTTATAGTCCGCCCCGTGCCGGACCGGGACAAGCGCGACGCCGAGCGCGTGCCGATGCTCGGCGAGCTGCACGGCGAGGTGATGGTGTACCAGCCGATGCTGGTCCGTGAGATCTGCCGGACCGGCGCCACGGCCGAGACGCGTTTTCCACTTCAAATCGATTCGCTGCACGACATCCGGCTGGCGCTCGGCGACCGATCGGTCGTCGTCAAGAGCCGGGTCGTCCACTCGCACGTCAGCGACATGGACCAGGACACCGTGGTCTACCGGACCGGGCTGGAGTTCATCGAGCCGTCGCCGCCGGTCGTGGCGGCCATCGTGGAGTTCCTGGAGAGCGTGAAGGCGAACCGCAGCGGCGTGTGATCTACTGGCCGATCCGCAGGTGCTGCAGATAATCGCCTGAGTGGATGCGCTCGGCCCGCCCGAGCGGCGCGTTGTAGAAGTAGGCCCACGCATCGACGGTACGGCCGTCCTCGAGCAGCACCGGGGTCAGGGCACGGGTGTACAGGCTGCTCTCGGGCTCCTCCGACCGGCACCCCTCGAATTCGTCCAGCTGCGGAAGCACGATGGCCGGGTGGGCCATCCGGAACAACTCGCCCCAGACCTGCGCATCGGAGGCGGGGACGGCCGCCGGATAGATCCCCAGATCGAACAGGGCGCCCGCAATGCTCCCCCTGCCGACGTACATCAGGTGCTCGTCGACACGGAGACGGGCTGTCCAATTGAAGGGACGCATCAGGGTGCCGTAGAAGAAGACCAGATCGACCATGTCGCGGAATCGTGTGGTTCTGAGCGAGTTACGCCGGCGGAGGGTGCGGCGTTTACGGCCCGGCACCCCCCTTTACCGGGTACCGCGCAGGCCGAGAAGATCGGCTCGCTCGCGCATGGACGCAATGACGTTGCCGGCATGACGGTCGAGCGGCAGACCCAGCTCTTCGGCACCGCGGCGGAGATCGTCGCGCGAGACGGCCCGGGCAAACGCCTTGTCCTTCATGCGCTTGAGCACCGACGCAGGCTCCAGATCCAGAATGCTCTTCGACGGCCGGACGAGGGCGGCGGCGGTGACGAATCCCGCCATCTCGTCGCAGGCAAACAGTGTCTTTTCGAGGCGGCTCTCCCGCGCGACCCCGCTGTAATCGGCATGCGACAGAATGGCGCGGGTCACCCACGCCGGATAGCCGCGGCGCTGCAGCTCTTCACACCCGCGGAACGGATGATCGGCGGCAGAGGGAAACCGCTCGTAATCGAGGTCGTGCAGGAGCGCGACGACGCCCCAGGCCTCCTCGTCTTCGCCAAACAGGCGGGCGTACCCGCGAACCGCGGCCTCGACGGCCAGGGCATGCTTACGCAGGCCTTCGCCCTGCGTCCATTCGGTGAGGAGCTGCCAGGCCGCGTCGCGACTCAGCGCGCCGTCCACGGTGCCTCGCGTGCGAGCTCGAGCCCGCGCTCGATGACCGCCTGCGCCTTGGCCGTGAGGTTGTACGGCAGCAGCGCGGCGGGGTCGACGAAGATGGCCGTGTCGACATCCGACCCGGCGCGCAGGTCGCCCCCGACGGGCCAGCAGAGATAGTCGACGAGCACGAAGTGGTACCGGACCCGGCGCGCCTCGTCGAGCAGTATTCGATCGAAGACTTCGATGACGGGACCGACTTCGACGTCGAGGCCCGTTTCCTCCTGCATCTCGCGGGTGACGCCCGCTTCGAGCGTTTCCCCGATCTCCAGCGTGCCGCCGGGCAGACTCCAGCGGCCCGCGAGCGGCTCGTAGCGGCGCTTGACGATCAGTACCCGCCCGTCGCGCACGATCGCCGCGCCCACACCGACGATCGGACGCTCGGGATATTCGCGCCGGTCGACCCGTGCGGTCATTCGCCGAGCACCTTGATGACGACCCGCTTGCGGCGCTGCCCGTCGAACTCTGCGTAGAACACCTGCTCCCATGGGCCGAGGTCGAGCTTTCCTTTCGTGATCGGCAGGATCACCTGATGGCCCATCAGCGTCCGCTTCAGGTGCGCGTCGGCATTGTCTTCACCGGTCTGGTGGTGACGGTAGTTGCGGCCGGACGGCGCCAGTTTTTCGAGCCATTCCTGGAAGTCGTGAATCAGGCCGTCTTCCCAGTCGTTGACGTATACCGCCGCGGTAATGTGCATGGCCGACACGAGGACGAGCCCCTCGGCCACGCCGCTCTTCTTCACCACGTCCTCCACCTGGTCGGTGATGCGGATGAACTCCTGCCGCTTCTTCGTTTCAAACCACAGGTACTCTGTCGCTGATTTCATGTCAGTCTCAGCGTCGCCTCAGCGTTCTCCTGCAGGCTCCCGCGGAACCCCGCCCGATAGCGCCTGAGCCCCGCCGCGGCAATCATCGCCGCATTATCGGTCGAGAGCGCGAGCGCCGGAATGTAGACCGGCAGGCCGCGCGAGGCGGCGCGCGCAGCGGCCTCGATCCGCAGCCGGCTGTTGGCCGAGACGCCGCCGGCAATCCCGACGCTTCGCGCGTCGTACCAGCGGACGACCTCGAAGAGCCTGTCGAGCAGCGTCTCGACCACCACCCGTTGAAAGCTCGCAGCGATGTCGGCCGTGTCAGATGCCGGTAGCGGCGCTCCCTCGGCAAGGCCGAGGGCCGCCCGGCGCTTCGTGACGTGGCGAAGGACCGATGTCTTCAGGCCGCTGAAGCTGAAGTCGCGGTGCCCTGGCAGCTCGGGCGCATTCCGGTCGGCGTGGGTCAGCCGCGTCTTCGGAAACGGGACGGCACGGTCGCGGCCGTCGCGTGCCATGCAATCGATCGCGGGACCGCCCGGGTACCCGAGCCCGAGCAGCTTGGCGACCTTGTCGAACGCCTCGCCCGCCGCGTCGTCGCGCGTCCGGCCCAGCAGCTCGTACCGGCCGGCGGCCGGCACCCGGTACAGGCTCGTATGGCCGCCCGAGACGACGAGCACGATGGCCGGGAGCGGGAGCTCGCCGTGCTCGAGCACGAGCGATTCGATATGCCCGGCCAGGTGATGAACGGGAATGAAGGGGACCGCCCGCGCCCACGCAAGCGCCTTGGCGAACGACAGCCCGACCAGCAGCGATCCGACCAGCCCCGGTCCCTGCGTGGCCGCAATCGCGTCGTACGCGCCGATGCCGCCTTCGTCGAGCGCGCGCCGCACGACCCCGCAGATGTCCCGCACGTGCTGTCGCGCCGACAATTCGGGCACGACGCCGCCCCATTCCTGATGAATGGACGCCTGTGACGCCACGATGTTCGAGCGGATGCGCCAGGGGTGCTGCGGGTCGGCGGTCTCCTCCACCACCGCCGCCGCCGTCTCGTCGCAGGAGGTCTCGATGCCGAGGACGATCATTCAGGAGGCAGCAGGCTGCCTGATGCCAACCAACGCCGCGAGCGACTCGATGTACGGCGGCCGCGCGATGCCGCGCTCGGTCACGATCGCCGTGACGTACGACGCGGGCGTGACGTCGAATGCGGGGTTGCGAACGCGGGCGCCGTCCGGCGCGAGGCGCGCGGCGCCGATGTGCGTCACCTCCCGCGCGGCGCGCTCCTCGATCGGGATCCGGCTCCCGTCGGGGGTGTCGAGGTCGACGGTCGAGATTGGCGCCGCCACGTAGAACGGAATCCGGTGCTCTTTGGCCAGCACCGCCACCGTATAGGTGCCGATCTTGTTGGCCACGTCGCCATTGGCGGCAATCCGATCCGCGCCGACCACGACGAGGTCCACCGAGCCCTGGCGCATCATCGCCCCAGCCATGTTGTCGGTGATGACCGTCGTGTCGATGCCGTCCTTCACCAGCTCCCAGGCTGTCAGCCGCGCGCCCTGCAGAAACGGACGCGTCTCGTCGGCCAGCACCGCCACCCGCTTGCCCTGCTCCACGGCCGCGCGGATGACGCCGAGCGCGGTGCCGTAGCCGGCCGTGGCCAGCGCCCCGGCGTTGCAATGCGTCAGGATCGTGGCGGCGTCGGGGACGAGCGTGGCCCCGTGCGCGCCCATGGCCCTGCAGCTCGCGACGTCCTCATCGTGAATTCGCAGCGCCTCCGCCTCGAGCCGCTGCCTGAGCTCGGCCACCGAGCCGCCGGCCTGGGCGGCGGCGGCACATGCGCGCTTCATGCGATCGATGGCCCAGAACAGATTGACGGCCGTCGGGCGCGTGCCGGCCATGAGGTCGCAGATCTTCTGGAACTCCGTGACGAACTGCTTCGTGCCCGTCGCCCGGCTCTTCCGCATCCCGAGCGCAATCCCCATCGCGGCCGCCACACCGATCGCCGGCGCGCCCCGAATCACCATCGTCCTGATCGCCCTGGCCACCTCGGCGGCCGTCCGGCACGACACGTACACCTCTGATGCCGGAAGCTTCCGCTGGTCGATCATGACGACGGCGTCGCCCTTCCACTCAATCGTTGGAAGCATGTGAAACGATGATATCAGCGGCGCTCGGTTCGCTCATCGAGCAGCGAATCCCCTCCGCGCGGTGGGTCCTGTCGCCGGGTTGCCCCAGCCGTCCTCGGCGCCAAGAACACGATCACTTGCAAGGCGCCTGCGCGGCGGCTGGGACGGCCCCACCCGGCGCCACCCACCGCGCGGCAAGATCGCTCGGCACCGGTCAGCGCAGGATTCGTGCATCAAACGGCAGCGGCATAAGTGCGCTGAGGCGGTGGCGGCCGGTCTCGCGGCGCAGGCTGGCGAGAATCACCTCGAGGTCGCCGCCGAACTCCCAGAGGATCTGCCGGCACGCGCCGCAGGGGGGCGTCGGCGCCGCGGTGTCGGCAACGATGGCGATCCGCCGGAAGTGCCGGTGCCCGTCCGAGAGCGCCTTGAACATGGCGACGCGCTCGGCGCACATCGTCAGCCCGTACGTGGCGTTCTCGATGTTGCAGCCGGTGATGATGGTGCCGTCGGACGCCTCGAGCGCCGCGCCGACCTTGAAGCGCGAAAACGGCGCATGCGCCAGGCGCCGCGCGCGGCGGGCCGCGCCGATCAGGTCAGAGCCGCTCAATGATCCCCTCGAGCAACGAAGCAAAGGTGCCTCGGACGCGTCGGGCCGTCTCGAGCACGTCCTCGTGGCGCAGAGGCTGCGGCAGCACGCCCGCAGCCATGTTGGTGATGCAGGAGATGCCCAGCACCTCCAGGCCCATGTGGCGCGCCGCGATCGCCTCCGGCACGGTCGACATGCCGACGGCATCGGCGCCGATGGTCCGCAGGTAGCGGATCTCGGCCGGCGTCTCGTAGCTCGGGCCCGGGCAGGCCGCATAGACGCCGTGAACCAGGTCGATCCCGCGCGCCGCCGCCGCCGCGCCCGCCAGACGCCGGAGCCGCGCCGAGTACACCTCCGTCATGTCGGGAAAGCGCGGGCCGAGGCGCTCGTCGTTCTCGCCGGCGAGCGGATTCTGTCCCAACAGGTTGAGGTGGTCGTCGATGAGCATCAGCGCGCCCGCGGCGAACCGGGTGTTGACGCCTCCGGCGGCGTTGGTCAGTACGATCCGCGCGATGCCGAGGCGACCCATCACGCGCGTCGCAAACACCACGGAGGCCGCGTCGTGGCCCTCGTACAGATGCACTCGCCCGGCGAGCGCCGCCACCCGGCGGCCGGCAAGAGTGCCGACCACGAGGCGGCCGGGATGGCCCACGACCCTCGATACCGGCCAGTGCGGCAGCTCGTCATAGGGAATGCTCGCCGCATCCGTGAGCGCGGAGGCACACTCCCCCAGCCCCGAACCAAGGACGATGGCCACGTCGGCGAATCGATCCGCCCCGCGGCCGCCGGATCGACGCCGTATCGCCTCCGCCGCCTCTTCCACGCGCTCGACGATCATCAGAGCAGCATCGAGGCGAGGCACGCGTTGACGAGCGTCGCCACGAACCCCGCGAGCAGCGCGCGTCCGCCCAGCCGCGCCAGATCCCCGCGACGCTCCGGGGCCATCCCGCCGATGCCCCCGAGCTGAATTCCCACGGACGCGATGTTGGCAAAGCCGGTCAGCGCGAAGGTCGCCAGCACGTAGGATCGCTCGCTGATGACGTTCCGGTACTCGCCGGTCAGCTTCACGAACGCGACGAACTCGTTGGCGACGAGCTTCGTGCCCAGCAGGTCGGCCATCGGGCCGACATCGGCCGGCGGCACGCCCATCAGAAACGCCACCGGAGCAAACACCACCGCAAAGACGCCGGCCAGCGTCAACCCGGGCCGGACGGCGCCCAGCAGGAAGTCGAAGAGCGCGATGAACGCCAGAAACGCGATGAGCATGGCCGCGACATTGACGGCGAGCACCAGCCCGTCAGAGGCGCCACCCGCCGCCGCATCGACGACGTTCACGTGGCGCTTCTCCACGTTGATCGGCGTGGTGCCGGCCGTCTCCGGCTGCTCCAGCTCCGGCAGCAGGAGCTTGGACAGATACAGCCCGCACGGCGCGGCCATCACGCTCGTCGTCAGGATGGCGACCGGATCGGCGCCAAGCGCGATGTAGACGGCCATCACGCCGCCGGAGATGGTCGCCATGCCGCCGGTCATCATCGCGAGCAGCTCGGACTGCGTCATCCGGGGCACGAACGGCTTGACGATGATGGGCGCTTCGGTCTGGCCCATGAAGACGTTGGCGGCGGCCGAGAGCGTCTCGGCGCCGCTCGTCCGCATCAGCCGCATCATGGCGCGCGCCATCATCCGGACCACGAACTGCAGGACGCCAAGGTAGTACAGCACGGTGAAGAAGGACGACACGAAGATGATGGTGGGCAGCGCGACAAACGCGAACACGAACCCGTTCTCGGCGCCGACCGCGCGGCCGAGCGGTTCGGGACTGGCGAGGACCCCGAACACGAACCGGGACCCCGCATCCGTGAACTGCAGGAAGCGGCTGACGCCGGCGCCGACGGCGCTGAAGAACTCATAGCCGGGCCGCCGTCCCGCCACCGACAGCTTCAGGATCACCAGCGCGAGCCCGAGCTGCAGCCCCATTCCCCACAGCACGGTGCGCCAGTTCACGCGGCCAAGATCGGGCGAGCAGGCGGCCACGACCGCGATAAAGCAGAGCGCGCCCGCAGCCGCCTGGACGCGATAGCCGGCAACACCGCCCAGCACCCAGGCCGACAGGCCGAGCAGCGCGGCCAGCGCGACGGCCAGCAGCCGCAGCCGCCGGGCCGCCATGAAGGACCCATTGGGATTTGGGATTCGGGATTTGGGATTTGATCCGTGGTCCATCATGCCACCCTGCCGAGCACGAGCGGCGGCAGCACCGGCGCGTCAGGCGTGATGCGGATGGCGCGCTGCGCCAGTGCCGAGGCGGTCTCGATGCCGTGCTCGGCGTTGTACACCAGCTCGACGATCGTGTCTCCGGCGCGCACCGCCTCGCCCGGCTTCCTGACGATGAGAATGCCGGCGCCGTGATCGATGCGGTCCCCGACCCGCTGGCGGCCTGCCCCGAGCGCCATCGACGCACGGCCGATGAGATCGGCCTGCAGGGCGTCCACGTACCCGTCGCGGTCGGCGGCGATCGCGCGGCGCCGAGCGGCGGAGGCCAGCCGGCCGTACTCGTCGATCACGCGCGCGTCTCCGCCCTGCGCCTCGATCAGCATGCGCAGCCGCTCGAGTGCGGCGCCGGACGACAGCGCCCGGGCAATCGCGCCTCCGGCCTCCTGCTCGGCGCTGAGGCCGGAGAGGACGAGCACACGCGCCGCGAGCGTCGTCACCAGCGCGATGAGATCCTCGGGGCCGCGCCCCTTGAGCACCTCGATGCATTCGATGACTTCGACGGCATTGCCGACCGCGCGTCCGAGCGGCGCGTCCATCGCCGTGATGAGCGCCTCGGTGCGCACGCCCGCGCCGGACCCAATGGCGACGAGCATCCGTGCCAGCTCCGTCGCGTCGGCCTGCTTCCGCATGAACGCCCCCTGCCCGCACTTCACATCGAGGACGAGCGCGTTGCCGCCTTCCGCGAGCTTCTTGCTCATCACCGACGCGGCGATGAGCGGAATGCTCTCGACGGTGGCGGTCACGTCCCGCAGGGCGTACAGATGCTTGTCGGCCGGCGCCAGAGACGCCGACTGGCCGATGATGCTGGTGCCGACGTGGCGCAGCACGCCCTTGAACTCGTCGATGGTGAGGTTCGTCCGGTAGCCGGGGATCGACTCGAGCTTGTCGAGCGTGCCGCCGGTGTGCCCCAGCCCGCGGCCCGACATCTTGGGCACGACCACGCCGCATGCGGCCGCGAGCGGCGCCAGGATGATGGAGACCTTGTCTCCCACGCCCCCCGTGCTGTGCTTCCCGACCTTGATGCCGGGAATCTCCGACAGGTCGACACGCTCGCCCGACCGCACCATGGCGTCGGTCAGCCAGGAGGTCTCCTCGGCCGACATGCCACGCAGCACGATGGCCATGAGGAGGGCTGACGCCTGATAATCGGGAATGTCTGCCGCCGTGACGCCGCTCACGAACCGATCGATGTCCTCGCGCGCAAGCGCGTGTCCATCGCGCTTTTTCGCGATCACGTCGACAAAACTCATGGAAGAGCGCCCAGTATAATCTGAGCCAATGCCCTCCGCCCCGGCCGTGAACCCGCTGTCGCCGGAACAGAGCGCCGCGCTGGCTGACTTCGCGCGGGCGTGCAGAACGGCGGCGCGGTCGGTGTCGCTCTATCCCGCGACGCATCCCTCGATCCAGGCCTCGCTGACCCGCGTCGTCACCGCGGCCGGCAGGCTCATCCCGGCGGCCGATCTCCTGCTGACGGTGTATCCCGACGTGCTGGTGATCGAGGGCCGCGCCCCGGCGCGCCCCGAGACGGCCATCGTCGAGCTCGCCGCGCTCATGCACGAGCGCCTTGTCGGGGCGCTCCGGGTGTCGCGCCTGGCGGACGCCCTCGACTGGCATGCGCTGCTGCTCCTGCTCTCCCGTCCGCCTGAGGAGCTGATCGCCGAGGGCGGCATCGCGAAGGCGTGGGCGGCGACGGGCCGCGCCAATTTCGAGATCCGTGAGATCGATTACGCCGAGGTCCTGCGGGAGCGGGCCGGCGGCGACGGAACCCAGTGGGATGCCATCATCACCTACTGCCTGCAGGGCGGATCGGGGCCGCTCGACGAAGCGGGCCTCGCGGCGCTGCTCGGCACGCTCGGCAAGGCATCGGAGTTTGCGGAGCTGCTCGAACGTCTCCAGGGCGCGGCCGCGGGCGGCGACGCGACGGTCGGCGCACGGGCGGCCGCGCTGCTGACGCTCATCCGGCGGATGCTCGAAGCGACGGCGCAGTGGCCGAAGGGCCAGGGCGAGGACGCCGTGCTGCAGACGGCCGCGACGGCGATGTCACGGCTCACGCCCGAGATGATGCTCGAAATCATCCGCCAGACGGTCGCCCCCGAGATGGAGCAGGCGCACACGGCCTCCGCGCTGATCGGACGTCTGGGCGACGAGACGATTGCCTCGTTCGTGGCCGGATCGATCGTCCAGACGCGCGGTGCATCCGACCGTCTCGCGCAGGCGTTCGAGGCGCTGGTGCCGGAGCTCGACCACAAGGAACGCCTGCTCAGTCTTGCCAGGGAGAAAGCCGGCCGCAGCGCGCTCGGCCAGGAGGCCAACTTCGAGGATCTCTGGCAGTCGGCCGCGCAGATGCTCACCTCGTACTCCGACGAACGGTTCGTGTCGTCCGAGTACGCCCGCGAGCTGTCGAGCGCCAGGCGGCAGGCGGTCGATGTCGAGCGTGTCTCGGACGACCCGCCCGATCGCATTCAGGCGTGGCTGACGACGATCTCCGACGAGGCGCTGAAGGATCTCGACCGCCAGCTGCTCCACGACCTGCTGCAGGTCGAAGCCGACGCCGAGGCCTGGGCCGACGTGGCGCGGCTGGCCGTGACGCAGATCGAGCGGCTGACGCTGGCCGGCCATTTTCAGCCCGCGCACACGTTCGCGTTTGCCATCGTCCGGGAGACAGGCGCCGACGGGCGGCCGACGCTGGGCGCAGTGGCGGACACGGCGCTCGATCGGCTCGCGGGCGGGCCGCTCGTGCGCCATCTCGCGCATCATCTGCGGCGGGCCGAGGACGTCGACCTGGAGCCGGCGACACGCCTCTGTCACACGATCGGCACGCGGATCGTGAGGCCGCTCGCCGAGGTGCTGCTGGTGGAGGAGAACGCCCGTGCGATCAGGCGGCTGCGGGAGCTGCTCTTCGGGTTCGGCGCCGCCGGCCGCGACGCGGTGGAGCGGCTCAAGATGTCCTCCAACCCGGCCGTCCGGCGTACGGCCATCGACCTGCTCCGCATGTTCGGCGGCACCGAGGCGCTCGGCGAGCTGGCGACGATGCTCGAGGATGCCGACCCGCAGGTTCAGCGGGAAGCGGTTCGCGCCATCATTCAGACCGGAACCCCCGAGGCCTTTGCCATTCTGCAGCGTGCCCTCCTGCAGGCTGGGACGGCAGCCACGATCCTGCAGGAGCTGATCGGGCTGCGCGATGATCGGGTCGTGCCGCTGCTGGCCTCGGTCCTGTGCCAGTCGTCGCCCCGCGGCGAGCAGGTGAGCGTGCACACGCAGATCATGGACGCGCTCGGCGGGCTCGGCGACCACGCCGAAGCGACCCGCGCCCTCCGCATCGTGCTGCATCGCGGCGAGTGGTGGGCGCCCTTCCGCACCGCCGCGCTGCGCCGCGCGGCCGCCGCCGCGCTGCGCCGGATCGGCACGTCGTCGACGCTGGCCGTCCTCGAGGAGGCCGTGAAGACCGGCAGCCGCGGCGTCCGGAACGCGGCGCGGGCCCATGTGCGGCCTGTGCCGCAGCGGCAACGGCAGCACACATGAGCGCCCCCCAGAAGACCAAGCTCGCCGAGGAGCTGCTGCGGCGGTTCGCGGCGGCGCTGCGCGCCGTGCAGCTCTACGCCTCGACCCATCCGCTCGTCGCCCGGAGCATCGCCGCCCTCAACGAGGCACTGGCGCTCGCCCACGGCAGCGCGGCGTCGATTGCCATCGGCATGGTCGGCGAGGAGCTGGTGGTCGGCGACATCCCGGTGCCCCGCGCGGCCGAGAGCATGGGCAAGCTCGTGCAGCAGCTCCAGGAGGCCGGCATCGAGCGCATCGTCATCGACCGCGGCGTCCCCGAGAGCGAGCTGACGCAGCTCGTGCAGACGCTCGGCGCCAGCAATCCCCGTGAGGCCACCACGGCGCTCGCGCGCCTGCGGCACATCCGCGTCGGGCGCCTGCAGGTGGAGCAGCGGGCCGAGGCTCCGGTCGGCGACATCGCCACGTACCGGCGCCTCTACAACGACGCGGTGTCGATCGCCGAGACGCTCTGGGACAGCGCCAAGACCGAAGGCAAGCCCGACGCCGACGCGGGCCGCGCGATCGTGGACACGCTCGCGCAGGAGGTGTCGCAGAACCGCACCGCGCTCCTCGCGCTGACGACGCTGAAGAACTACGACAGCTATACGTTCACGCACATGGTGAACGTGTCGATTCTCACGATGGGACAGGCGCGCGGGCTCGGGATCGACGGGGCGCTCCTGCGCGAGGTCGGCCTGTCGGCCCTCATGCACGACATCGGCAAGGTCAAGACGCCGGTCGAGATCCTGAACAAGAGCGAGAAGCTGACCGACCGCGAGTTCGACATCCTGCGGCGGCATACGGTCGACGGCGCCGAGATTCTCCGGCAGACGCCGGAGATGCCGGCGCTTGCGCCCGTTGTGGCGTTCGAGCATCACCTCCGCCTCGACGGTACGGGCTACCCGTCCGGCGTGTCACGATCGACTCTCAATCTCGGGACCATGCTGTGCGGCGTTGCGGACGTGTACGACGCCATGCGGTCCCAGCGCGTCTACCAGCAGGCGTTCCCCACGGATCGCATTCTGGCCGTCCTGCAGCGCAATGACGGCACGCAGTTCGATCAGCACCTCGTCCGGCGGTTTTCGCAGCTGGTCGGCATCTACCCGGCCGGCAACCTGGTGCGGCTCGACACCCGAGACGTCGCGGTGGTGCTCAAGACTTACGCCCCCGATCCGTATCGTCCGCGCGTCCGGATTCTGTTCGACGCGAACGGCGCGCGAGTCGATCGCGTGGCGGAGCTGAATCTCTGGGAGGCAGCCGAAGGGCAGCCGCAGTCCATTGAAGCGCCGGTCGACCCGGCCGCCTACGACATCGATCCGCTCACCTACCTGTAGGACCAGACAATGGGATCGGGAGTCATTGTTCGAGGACAGTTCACCTCGCGCCACGGTCGGGCGCCGTCCTCGAACAATGACTCCCGACCCCATTTTCGGCGGGTGCTGGCCGGCGCGGCGGCAGGCATCTGGCTCGTCTGGGCGGCGGCCGACTACGCGCAGGTGCGGACGTCGTTGCCCGTCCTGCTCTCCGAAGTCGCACCCCCCGCCATCGACCGCGGCCTGCGCGACGCCGACCCGCCCCGCGCCCCGCGCGCGGACGGCTCGTCGCCTTTACGCGAGCTCGACGAGCCGTTCCTTCGCGGAAGCCTCATCGTGAAGTTCAGGCCGGGCACGCAGACCGACACGCGCCGTGCACTGCTCGCCCAGGTCGACAGCACGGGCGGCGCGCCCGTGAGCTACGCGCCATTCGAGGTCGTGGCGATCGATCCGGCCGCGGACCCGGAGGAGGCGGCCCGCCGCCTCGACGTCCAGCCCGATGTCGAGTACGCGCAGGCACGGTATCGCGTGTATCCGCGCTTCGTGCCGAATGACCCGCTCTACTCGCGGCAATGGAACTACCCGGCCCTCGACATGGAGCGCGCGTGGGACATCAACCAGGGCGCGACGCCCGCCATTACCGTGGCCGTCCTCGACAGCGGCGTCGCCTATCGCGCCGCCTTCGTCCGGTACACCGCGCAGGCGTTCCGGCTGTCGCCGGGCGGTCCCATCTTTCGCCCGCTCGGGCCGGTCGACATTCCGTTTGCTCCGGCGCCGGAGCTTGGCGGCCCCGAGCGGTTCGTGTCGCCCCGCGACTTCATCTGGGACACTGCGATGCCGCTCGACCTGGACGGACACGGCACCCACGTCTCGGGCACCATCGGGCAGCTGACGAACAACGGGATCGGCGTCGCCGGCATGGCGTTCAATGTGAGGATCATGCCCGTGAAGGTCATCGCCGGCGACTGGGACCTGATCTTCGGCAGCCCGTCGGTTGGAACCGATGATGTGGTGGCGCGCGGAATCCGCTACGCGGTCGACAACGGGGCGAACGTGCTGAATCTGAGCATCGGCCGGCTGGGCCCGCCGGCGCCCGCGCTTCGCGACGCGATGACCTACGCCGTCAGCCGCGGCGCATTCGTCGCCGTCGCGGCCGGCAACGACGCGGAGACGGGTAACCGGGTCGAGCGCCTTGCGGAGTTTGCACCGGAGATTGAGGGCGTCGTTGCCGTCGGCGGGATCGGCCGCGACCGGCAGCGGGCCTTCTACTCGAACACCGGCTCCTACGTCGAGGTCGTCGCCCCAGGAGGCGATTCGCGGGTCGGCGGGACGGAAGGCGCCATCCTGCAGCAGACGTTCGACTTCGACCTGGTCGAGACGTACTTCCGCGGCCCCGCGCAATATCGGGCGCCGCGCTTCGACGCCTTCACCTTCGAGTTCCTGCAGGGGACATCGATGGCCACGCCGCACGTCGCCGGGTTTGCGGCGCTGCTCATCCAGCAGGGCATCACAGCTCCGGCGGCCATCGAGGCCGCCATGAAGCGGTACGCGACCGATCTGGGCCGATCGGGGCGCGACGATGAGTACGGCCATGGCCTCATCAACCCGCGGGCCACGCTGCGGGGCCTGGGATTGGCACGATGAGGACGGGCCTGAGGTCTCCCGTCGATCACGAGCCACAGAGGCACAGAGACACAGAGAGGATCTTGGTACTCACTGAAATACACCATCGTCTCTGTGCCTCTGTGCCTCTGTGGCTCGTCGCGGTGGGATTCGTGGCCGTTGCGGCATCCCCCGCCGAAGCGCAGACGCGGGAGTTCATGTTCCGCGGCTTCGCCGATGTCGGGTCGACGACATTTACGGCCGGGCAGAGCTTCGACGCGGTGCTCGGCAGCGACCGCGGGGCTGTACTCGGCGGCGGGCTCGAGCTGGTGCTCCCGCAGCGCGTGTCGATCGCCATGCGTGCCTCCCGCTTCCGTCGGACGGGCGAGCGCGTGTTCGTGTTCGGCGACCAGCAATTCGACCTCGGAATCCCGGTGACGGTCTCGATCGTGCCGGTGCAGCTGACCGGCGGCTACCGGTTCGATGACGGGCAGCGCCTCGTCCCGTATGCGGGAGGCGGCATCGGCTGGCACCGGTACCGCGAAACGTCCTCATTTGCCGAGGAGGCCGAGAACATCGAAGAGGTCTTCCGCGGGTTTCAGGTGCTCGGCGGCGCGGAGATCCGGGTCGTGCCCTGGGCGGCGGCCGCGTTCGAAGTGGAATGGGCCACCGTGCCAGATGCCCTCGGAGTCGACGCGAACAGCGTGGCCCGCGAGTTCCAGGAATCAAATCTGGGCGGCACGACGATCCGGGTCAAAATCGCCGTCGGCCGGTAGCCGTGTCCTCCGATTTCAGACGCCGCGTGCTGGCCGCCGTGCGCCGAATTCCGGCCGGCCGGGTCGCCACCTACGGCGACATTGCGGCGCTCGCGGGCCGGCCTCGCGCGTGGCGGGCGGTCGGCAACATCATGCGCGAGTGTGACGATCGCGTCACGCCGTGCCATCGCGTAGTCGGCGCTTCAGGGGCGCTCGGCGGCTATGGCTCCAGTCCGCTGCTGAAGCAGGCGCTGCTCCACGCCGAAGGCATCACCATCGGCAACGGCCGGATCCGGCGCTTTCGCGACGTCCGCTGGCCGCAGCGCGAAGTACGCGGTGCCGGGCTTTAGCCCGGCTGTGGCTCGGCTCAAGCCGAGCACTACGTTACGCACAACACGTAGTACCGGGCTTTAGCCCGGCTGTGGCTCGGTCAAGCCGAGCACTACGTTACGCACAACACGTAGTACCGGGCTTTAGCCCGGCTGTGGCTCGGCTCAAGCCGAGCACTACGTTACGCACAACACGTAGTGCCGGGCTTTAGCCCGGCTGTGGCTCGGTCAAGCCGAGCACTACGTTACGCACAACACGTAGTGCCGGGCTTTAGCCCGGCTTCAAGCTCAGCCGCGCCGTGTCCTGTCGAGCGGGTATTTTGGCGGCGCTCCGGATGTAGAGGGTGTGCTCACGACGTTCGGTAAGTAACATTCACCCAGGCCATGAATCACGGCGTCCCCCGGCGCGCGCGCGTGTCGCGCGAAACACGCCTCCTCCTGGTCACGGCGCTCCTCTCGGTCGGAGTGCTGTGGATCCTCGCGCGCATCCGGTTTCCGGATCAGCCGGCGTCGCCAAATCCGGTCCAGCCGATCCTCACTCAGCTCGCCGCGCGCCCTCGATATGAGGAGCTCGCCGACCAGATCGCTCAGCTTCGCCCTCGACTCGACCCGCTGCTCGCCGGCTCGATACTCCGAATCCGTAACGATGTGGGGCTGACCTGGCTCGGGCCCGCACCGGCGGAGGCCGGGGAGCGGCGCGACGTGCTGCGCGCCGATCCGGCCTCGGGCCTGGCAGTCGTCAGCGTGCCCTTCCTGCCCGCGCCACCGCCGGTCCCCTGGAACCCCGGCGATCTGCAGCAGCCGCGATACCTGGTGGCCGCGGAGGCCCCGACCGGCACGGTCTCGCTGCGCCCGGTCTTCGTCGGATCGCTGGTGCCGGTCGAGAGTCCGCTGTGGCCGGGCATCATCTGGACCGTGCCGCCGGCCGTCGGGCTCACGCCGGGCCGGTTCGTGTTCACGACCGACGGGCTGCTGGCCGGCCTCGTGGTGGAGCATGGATCGCGCACCGCAATCGTTCCCGGAGCGGTGTTGCTGGCCGAGGCGAATCGCCTGCAGGCGCCATCCACCGGGATCCCAGGCACCCTCGGGCTCGACGTGCAGGCGCTGACGCCGGCCATCGCCAGAGCCACGGGAGCCGGCGCCGGCGTCGTCGTGACGCGGGTCGATCCCGGGGGACCCGCCGCCGCGGGCATCGAGGTTGGCGATGTCCTCGAAGCGGCCGCCGGAGCGCCGTTGCCGACGCCGCTGCACTGGACGGCGCGCGCCGCGCGCGTCAACGCCGGCGACCAGCTGGCTGTACGCGTGCGACGCGGCACCCAGATTCGCGAGGTCGTGCTCGTGGCCGCGCCTCGAAGCGATCCGGCAGGGCGGCAGCTGGGCCTGGGGATGCGGAACGTGGCGGCAGCGGGATCGGTCGTCACGAACGTTCAGCGCGGTTCCGCGGCCGATCGCGCGGGCCTCCGCCCTGGCGATGTCATCACGCTCGCCGGAACCGCGAAGGCCCCGACGCCGGCGGCGATCCGGCGTGCATTCGAACGGGCCCCGGACGGCGGCGCAGTGCTCATCGCGTACGATCGGTCTGGAGCGCACGCCGTCACGGCACTCGAGAAATGATCGGCCGCCTTTCCGAAAGCATGCTCCTGCTGCTCGTCGGCGCCGCGCTCGGCCCGGCCGGCCTGGGCGTGCTGTCGGCCGACGTCCTCTCGTTTCTGGACCCGGCCATGCCGGTGGCGCTGGTGGCGCTCGGGCTGCTGGCGGGCCTCGGCGTCGCGGTGCGTCCGGCCGGCGAGCGGCGGCTGCTCGCGGCCGCCAGCATCGAAGCGCTCATCACGACCGTGATCGTGGCTGCGGGGATGCTCCTCGTGATCTCGGCCTGGAACGGGCCGGCGGATGTGCCCTACTGGTTCTTTGCGCTGGTGGTGGGCGTGTGTGCCGCGCCGTCGTCTGTGGCAGCGCCGCGCCACGACGACCCCCGGACGGCCGCGGAGCGGATCGGCACACTCGACGGCCTCCTGCCGATTGCGGTCGGGGCTGCGGCGCTCGCGCTGCTGCGGGAGCAGTCCGGCGCCGCCGCCATCATCACCCTGTTCGAATCGGCCGGCGTCACGCTCGTCATCGTGCTCGCCGGGTGGCTGCTCATCAGCCGCTCGGCCTCCGAAACGGAGCAGCGCGTCTTCACGGCGGCGCTGCTCCTTCTGCTCGGCGGCGCCGCCGACTACCTTGCGCTCTCGGCGCTCCTCAGCGGCCTGCTCGCCGGCCTGCTGCTCGAGGGAATCGGCGGACGCGCCCGCGACTCGGTGCGCCGCGACGTGCTCCACTTCCAGCACCCGCTCCTCGTGCTCGTGCTCATCGTCACAGGCGCCCGCGTGGAGCTGCCGCCCGTCTGGATCGGACTGGGTCTCGTGTACATCCTCCTGCGCACGGGGGCCAAGCTGGCGGCGGGATGGGTGGCGCGGCGCATCGGGGGGAGCGCCGTGCCGGCGGACCTCGGAATGCGGCTGCTGTCACCGGGCGTTCTCGGCATCGCGTTCGCGCTCAACGTACTGCGCGCGAGCGGCCCCGATGCGGCAGGCATCCTGGCGGTCGCGGCGGTCGGCACGCTCGGGTCCGACATGATCTCCGCGCTCGTGTCGCGACGGGAGGAAGCCGCGTGAGGCGGCTGGCGGCCCTGATCCTGGCGGTGCTTGCCGTGGTCTGGGTCCGCCGCATCGGTCCGGCCGAGACGGCGGCATCGGCCGGAACGGCGCTGGCGCTCGGATTCACGCTGCTCGGCGCCTGGATCACGGGCGATGCGCTCAGGCACTTTCAGGTCCCGCGGCTCACCGGCTACCTGCTGTTCGGCGTCCTGGTCGGCCCGTACCTCGGGAACGTGATCAGCGCGCAGATGGCCGGGCAGCTGCAGGCGATTACTGGGGTCGCGACGACGCTCATCGCGCTCATCGCCGGGCTCTCGCTGAACATCGAGCGGCTCGGCCGGCGTCTGGCCGCGATCGCGCGCATGACCGTCGCCACGCTCACAATCGCCATGGCGGGCCTCTTCGCCTTCGCCTGGTTCGCCTCGCCGTGGCTCGGGCTGATGCCGGAGGGCGCGGGCGTGGCCCAGCAGATCGCAATCACCCTGCTGCTCGTGGTCATCGTCGTCAGCTTCTCGCCGACGATGACGGCCGCGGTGACGGCCGACACGGGGGCGCGCGGACGCCTGAGCGAGCTCGTGCTCACGATGGTGATTCTGGCCGACCTCATCCTGCTGGTGCTCTTCTCGCTGGCGATTCAGCTGGCGCGCGTCGTGCTCAGCTCGGGCGTGCAGGGCAACATCCTCGCGCACTTCGCCTGGGAGGTTGGCGGCGCGGCCGCGTTCGGCGCCCTCGTCGGAGCCCTATTCGCGCTGTACGTGCGGTACGTCGGCAGGGAGATCACGATCGTGCTCATCGCGGCATGCGCGCTTCTGAGCCAGGTGGGCACGACGCAGGAGTTCGCGCCGCTGCTGGCCGCAATGACCGCGGGGCTCGTCATCGAGAACCTGGCCGTCGCCCAGGGCGATGCGCTGAAGGCCGCCGTGCAGCGCGGCGCGCCGCCGATTCTGCTGATCTTCTTCGTGGCGGTCGGCACCTCGCTCCGCCTCGATGCGCTCGCCACGGTCGGCCTGGTGGCGCTCGCGTTGTCGGTGTGGCGGCTGGCGATGATCCGCGTCGGCGTCGCCGCCGGCCTGCGGCTGGCCGGCCTCTCCCACGGCCGGCACGCGTGGACCGGCCTGATCTCGCAGGCAGGCATCACACTCGGGTTCGCCTCCATCGTCGCCACGCAGTTCCCCGAATGGGGACTGCGGGTGCAGACGCTGCTCGTGGCGCTCATCGCCATTCACGAGCTGGTCGGCCCGATTGTCTTCCGCCACGGTCTCGCGCGGGCCGGTGAGCTCGATCCGGCAACGCGACGGCCGCTGCTCGTCGTCTCGAACCGCGAGCCGTATCTTCACAGCCGCAACGGCGACGGCCGGATCGTGGCTGCGCCCGCGACCGGGGGCGTCGCCGTGGCGCTCGACGCGCTGATGCGCGAGCGCGGGGGCGTCTGGATCGCCCACGGCGCGGGCTCGGCCGACCGCGAGGTGGTTGACGAGCAGGACAAGATTGCCGTGCCGCCCGACAATCCGTCGTACGAGCTCAGGCGCCTCTGGCTCGAAGAGCCCGCCTTTTCGGCGTACTACGGCGGCTTTGCCAACGAGGGCCTCTGGCCGCTCTGCCACATGGTGGACGTGCGGCCTCAGTTCCGCAGTGAGGACTGGGCGGCCTACCAGGCCATCAACGCGCGGTTTGCGGCGGCCATTCACGAGGAGCTCGGCTCGTCGACCACCTCGATCTTCATCCAGGACTACCATCTGGCGCTCGTGGCACCCGCGCTGCGCGTGCTGCGTCCCGACGCGCGAACGGCGCTCTTCTGGCACATTCCGTGGCCCTACCCCGATCGCCTGCGGATCTGCCCGTGGCGGCGGCCGCTCGTGTCGGGCCTGCTCGCCAACGACCTCCTGGCGTTTCAGCTCGAACGCGACCGCCGCAACTTCCTGCTGGCCGCCGAGGAGGAGCTCGCCGCCGAAGTGGATCCCGACACCTCGCACGTTCACTACAAGGGCCGGCATACCACCGTCGTGTCGGTGCCGATCGGCGTCGACTTCGATCGGATCCAGCGCATCGCGGCCGATCCGGTGCTCCGGGCCGAGCAGGAGCGCCTGATCCAGATGTTCGGGCTGCGCGCCGGGCTCGTGGGCATCGGGGTCGACCGGCTCGATTACACGAAGGGCATCCCCGAACGGCTCGGCGCGCTCGACGCCCTCCTCACCCGGCGCCCGGATCTGCGGGGCCGGATGACGTTCGTCCAGGTCGGGGTCCCGTCGCGGTCGGAGCTGTCCAGCTACAGCGCCATCGAAGCGGAGATCGGCCATGCGATTGCCGACCTCAACGCCCGACATACGATTCCGGGCGCGCCGCCGGTGGTCGTGTACTCCCGCCAGCCCCTCACCATCGTGAGCCTCGTGGCGCTCTACCGGATTGCGAACTTCTGCATCGTCAGCTCGCTGCACGACGGCATGAATCTGGTGGCGAAGGAGTTCGTCGCGGCGCGCGACGACGAGGATGGGGTGCTCGTGCTGAGCGCGCTGGCGGGCGCCGCGCAGGAGCTGCACGAAGCGCTGATCATCAACCCGTACGATATCGACGGCTTCGCCGACGCGCTGCTCCTCGCGATCGAGATGCCGCGCGAGGAGCGCCGGGGCCGCATGCGCGCGATGCGGCGCGTCGTGGCCGGGCGCAACGTGTTCAGCTGGGCCTCCGACATTCTGGAGGGCCTGGAAAGCCTCTGGTCGAAGCCGCTCCACTACCTGGCCGGGTCCACCGCACGTGATGGTGCGGTCGCCGGCCGCGGCACGGAGGACGCGCCGGTCTGATGGCCCATCGGAGAGCGGTCCGAACGATCCTGAGCCGCCGCCACATGCCGACGCTGGCGCAGTTTGCGGCCTCCAACGTCCTGGTGGCGTTCGACTTCGACGGCACGCTGGCGCCGATTGCGCCCACGCCCGCCGCGGCACGCATGCGCCCGCTCACGCGCCGCCTGCTGACGCGCGTGGCGCTCTCCTATCCCTGCGTCGTCATTTCTGGCCGGCCGCTCGCCGATCTCACCCGCCGGCTGCGGAACCTTCCGGTCTGGCACGTGGTCGGCGACCACGGGTCCGATACCTGGGACACGATCGACGCGCCGGCCGCGCACGTGCGCGAGTGGGTGGCGGAGCTTCGGACGCGCCTGCCCCACCGCACCGGGCTGGTGATCGAGCCGAAACGGCAGACGGTGACGGTCCATTACCGCCACGTGCGCGACAAGCGCCGCGTCCTGGCGGCGCTCGCCGACGCCGTGTCGCACCTGCGGAACGCGCGCTCGATCCAGGGGGCCGAGGCGATCAATCTGCTGCCGCGGAACGGAGCGAACAAGGGGATTGCGCTCGAGCAGGCCCGGCAGGTATTCGCGTGCGACACCGCCATCTACGTGGGCGATGACGATACGGACGAAGACGCCTTTGCGTCGGCAGGGCCGGACCGTCTGCTGTCGATCAGGATCGGTCCGGTGCGCACGTCGCTGGCCGCGTACCGGCTGAGGGCCCAGGCCGACATCGACCGGCTGCTCACCGCGCTGATCGACTTACGCGCTGACGATCCCCCTCAGCTCTAATCTACTCTCACGTGGCGCAGGGGGAAGGGAGACGGATCATCGGCCTTTCAGTTCGGCGGCGAGCGACGTCAGCAGCTGCCGCTCCTCGGCTGAGACGCGGTTGACGCCAAAGAGGCCGCCTGACGCGGCGGCGATCGCCTCGCAGTGTTTCACCAGGTCGGCCGCGTTTTCCTGGCGTGCCCCCGTCGAGAGCATGGCTCGGATGAGCCGCGTCGCCCGGGCAAACACCTCTTCGGCCGGACGCTGGTCCAGCCAGTCCCCTAGCTGACGATCGGCGGGGGTCCCCTCGGCGATACCTCGCGCCCGGGCCAGCTTGACGAGGAGCGTGCGTTCGGCTGCAGTCACTCCTCCTTCAGCCCAGGCCACCTGGATGGCAGGGACGAGCGGCAGCAGCCCCACCGTGTCCGGCGTGAAGCCGAGTCCCTCCAGTTCTTCCAGCAGCGCGGGATCGTTGAGGCCGGTCCTGGCGCCCATCTCGGCGCGCGCCTGTGCCGTCGCCGCCGCGCGCTGCATCTTCTCGATCAGCTCCCGGTCCTTCTTGCGGAAATACTCATCCTCGAGAGACCGGCCCCGTTCAGCAATGATGTCCTTGTCTGTCATCTACGAAGCCTCCGCCGGGTCCTACAGGACCCCGGCCTACACCAATCCCCAATCCCGAATCCCGAATCCCTATCCCACTGCCATCAGGTCGAACTGCTCGTGGTGCAGCTGGGCATCGGCCCGCAGGGCGACCTCGCGCCCGAGCGACTGCTTCAGGTCCTTGAAGACGGCGCGCTCCTCGTCGCGGAGCGCGCGCGCGATGTCGGGGTTCACGCGGAGGATCAGCGTCTGCCCGTTGAGGTCGCCGCTGATCTTCTTGACCTCCGACAGAATCTCGTAGCAGATGGTCGACGTCGACTTGATGACGGAGCTGCCGGCGCAGTACGGGCACGGCTCGGTCAGCACGCGCTCGAGGCTCTGCTTGACCCGCTTGCGGGTGATGATCACGAGCCCGAAGTCCGACACCTGCAGCGCCTTGGACGGCGAGCGGTCCTTGCGCAGCTCCTGCTCGACGGCCTGAAAGACCTTCTGCCGGTTCTTCTTCTCCTCCATGTCGATGAAATCGAGCACGATGATTCCGCCAAGGTCGCGGAGGCGGATCTGGCGGACGATCTCCTTCACAGCCTCGAGGTTGGTCTTGAGGATCGTGTCTTCGAGCCGTCCGGCCGTCTTCTTGCCGACGTACCGCCCCGTGTTGACGTCGATCGCCACGAGCGCTTCCGTCTGGTTGATGACAATCGACCCGCCGGATTTCAGCCAGACCTTGCTGCGAAGGGCCCGGTCGATTTCGGGCTGGACGCCGTACTCCTCGAAGATCGGGAATTCCTTGTCGTAGAGCTTCACCCGCGGCGCCAGGGCAGGCATGATGCGCTCGATCAGCTCGCAGACACGCCGGTATTCGACCTCGTTGTCGATACGGATCGCCGAGAACTCCTCGGTGAGCAGATCGCGAAGCAGCTTGGCGACCAGGCTCTGCTCCTGATAGACGACCGCGGGCGCGCGCGACGACTCGGCCTTCTGGCGGATCTCGGTCCAGACCCGGTGGAAGTAGCTCAGATCCGCGACGATGTCTTCCTTGGGCCGGCCGGCGGCGGCGGTCCTGATGATGACGCCTCCCGTGAAACCGTGCTGCTCCCGGAACTCCCGCACGATCCCGCGCAGCCGGCTGCGCTCGTCGCGGGAATCGATCTTCCGGGACACGCCGATGTGGTCCACCGTCGGCATGAACACGAGGAACCGGCCCGGCATCGTGGCATGGCAGGTCAGCCGCGCGCCCTTGGTGCCGAGCGGCTCCTTGGCCACCTGGACGATGATGTCCTGGCCCTCTTTGACGAGCTCTTCGATCTTCGGTTCCGAGCCTTTGTCGCGGTCGCGATCGCGTCGGCCTCCACGCCCGCCCCCGGCGGGTCCGCCTGCGGATGAGCCGCGGTCCTCGGCGGAACCCGCCCCACGTACGGGGGATGGGGCAGACGCGTCCTCTTCCGTCTCGAACCGATCGAACTCGTCGGTCGAGGGGATGACGTCGGTGACGTAGAGAAAGCCGTCGCGCTCGAGGCCGAGCTCAACGAACGGCGACTGCATGCCGGGCAGCACTTTCGAGACCCGGCCCTTGTACAAATTGCCGACCACGCCGCGCTGCCGCTCGCGCTCGATGAAGATCTCGGCGACCTGGTCGTCCTCGAGGATTGCGACCCGTGTCTCGTGGGCGCTCGAGGAGACGATCATCTCCTTGGTCATGCCCGCAGCTCCGAACGGGCTCTGCGCGCCGCACGAGATACACCCCGAACAGCTCGGCGATCGAGCGCAGGATGAACATGAGGACGTGCGGCATGATCGAGCCCAATCTAAGGGCTTCAGGCTTCGGGCGCCGGGCTTCTGGCCGAACACGGCCGAAAGCCTGAAGCCTGAAGCCCAAAGCCGGGTTAGTTCGTGAACCGCCGCATCCGCACGTTGAGGATTAGGCCGAATCCTGCCAGGGTGGCGATCATCGAGGACCCGCCGTAGCTCATGAGCGGAAGCGTCAATCCCTTGACCGGCGCCAGGCCGGCCGACATCGTGATGTTGTAGATCACCTGGAACGTGAAGCTGGCCAGTACTCCCAGCACCAGGTACGCGCCGAGCCGGTCCTTGGCGAGCCGGGCCGACTCGAGCGCACGCAGAATGACGAACAAATAGAGCCCGAGCGCCACAATCACTCCGGCAAACCCCTGCTCTTCGGAGAGCACGGAGAAGATGAAGTCGTTGTGCGCCACGGGCAGAAACCGCAGCTGGCCCTGCGTGCCCTCAGTGAATCCCTTTCCCCAGAGCCCGCCGGATCCCACCGTGATGCGGGCCTGAATCTGCTGATACCCGGCGCCCCTGGCATCCTGCGCCGGATCGAGAAATGTCGAAATGCGTTCCCTCTGATAGTCCTGCAGCGCAAACTTCCAGGCGACGGGCGCCGCCAGCACACCCATGAGCGCCAGCACGCCCACGAGCCGCATCGGCATGCCCGCCACGTACGCCACCGCGAATGCCACGGGGATGAGCGTCGCCGCGGTGCCGAGGTCGGGCTGCTGCGCGATGAGCACGAGCGGGATCGCCGTCAGGGCGCCCGCCACGACCAGGTCGACGCGCGTCACCGTGCCGCGGCGGCTCTCACCGAAGAACTTCGCCAGCACGAGCGCCAGCGCCGCCTTCGCAAACTCCGACGGCTGGATGTTGAAGACGTCGAGATCGATCCAGCGCCGCGAGCCTCCGCGGACCGCCCCGAAGAAGAGCACGCAGGCCAGCAGCGCGATGACGGCGATGTAGATGAAGTGCGACTTGTCGGCGAGCGAGCGGTAGTCGATGCTGAGGCACACCACGAGCGCGAGCACCCCGAGCAGCACGGCGTAGATCTGCGTCTGGACGATGTCGGTCCATCCGCCGGTCGCGCTGTAGATCTGCGTGATGCCGAGCAGGCACAGGGCGGCCACCGCCAGCAGCAGCGCCCAGTCGATGTGATGGTAAAGCCTTCGCTCAAACATTGACGGATCTACGGATTTGCGAATTGACGAATTGCCAAGAGCGTGATGTCCATGCGTTCAAATACGTCAATTCGTAAATTCGTAAATTCGTCAATGCCTAGTTCGTGCCGGGCGCCGCGCCCGCGGCCGGCGTGGCGGCAATGGCGGGCGCGATCTCGACCGGCGCGGTGTCCGGGTCCGGTTCCGGCGCGGCCGGGGGCGGCGGCGCCAGCACCGGCAGCGGCAGCCCTTCCTTCTTTGCGAAATACGTCTGGATCACGTGCCTGGCGATCGGCGCCCCGAGATAGCCGTGCTCGTTGTGCTCGCCGAAGATGACGCCTGCAATCTCAGGGTTGTCCTTCGGGGCGAAGAACACGAACCATCCGTGGTCGCGCAGATCCCGTTCCGACCCCCGGGCGGCCTGCCGGCCCTGATTCGAGATCACCTGGGCGGTGCCGGTCTTGCCCGCAACGTCGCGCCCCTCGATCCGCGCCCGGCCGCCGGTGCCGGCGGCATTGACCGCCATCCAGAGCCCGTCATGGAGCGCCGCCAGCGTCTCGGGACGGAAGGCCATGCTCTCGGCAACGACCGGCGGCGTGGCCATGCGCCACCCGCCGCCCTCGTCGACGGCCCGCACGATGTGCGGCGTGACGCGGGTGCCGCCGTTCGCGATCGTCGTGATCATCATGGCCATCGCGGCCGGCGTGACCGACACCTGCCCCTGGCCGATCGAGACCGAAATCGTCTCGCCGGGATACCAGCGCTCGCCGGTGCGCTCGAGCTTCCAGGCGGTCGAGGGGACGAGGCTCTCCTGCTCGTTGGGCAGGTCGATGCCGGTCTTGCCGGTCATCCCGAGCCGTTCGGCCCACTTGTGGATGCGATCGACGCCCAGCATGTTGCCGAGCGTGTAGAAGTACACGTTGCACGACTTCTCAATCGCGTGCCGCATGTCCACAACGCCATGGCCGCCCTTGAGATGGCAGAGGAAATACCGGCCGAAGAAGTTGGCGCCGCCGCCGCAGTTCACCTTGAAGTCCGGCGTGACGATGCCCTCCTCGAGCGCGGCGGTGGCCACCACGAGCTTGAAGGCGGAGCCCGGCGAGTACCGGCCCTGGATCGCGCGATTCTGCAGCGGCCGCAGTTCGTCGGCGTTGAGCGACGCCCACGTGGCGCGGTCGATGCCGCCGGCAAAGTCGTTGGGGTCGTAGGCCGGCAGGCTCACGTACGTCAGCACTTCGCCGGTGCGGGGATCCATGATGAGCGCTGCACCGTTGAACCCCGCATGCCTGAAGCCGTCCTCGGCCGCCTTCTGCAGGTCGGAGTCGATCGTGAGCTGGACGCGGCGGCCTTCCTTCGGCGGAATCTCCTCGATGGTGCGAATCTCGCGCCCGACGCTGTTGACCACAACCACGCGGGCGCCGTCCTGGCCCATGAGCAGCCTGTTGTAGACGCGCTCCACGCCCGATTGCCCGACCAGCGCCCCGCGCGTGATGCCGTCGCCCAGCTGGTCCTCGCTGGCTTCGCCGACGTAGCCGAAGAGATGCGCGGCGAGCGCGTCGACCGGATACTGGCGCGTCGGCACCTGTTCGACGACCACGTCCGGCAGCTCGAAGTCCAGCCGCCGCGCGGCGATGGCCGCCACCTGAGCGAGCGTCGCGTCCTCGACGACCACGATCGGCCGGTAGATGGGATCGCTGCGGTGGCGCTCCACCGTCTGCCGCACCTGCTTCGGATCGAGGCCGGCGACCGCGGAGAGGAGCCGGATCGTGCGGTCGAGATCCTTGGTGTGCTCCCGGACGATGGACACGTTGAACGAATGCCGGTTCTCGACGAGCACCGTGCCGTTGCGGTCGAACAGCACGCCCCTCGGCGCCCGCAGCGCGAGCGTCCGCTGGTGGTTGTTCTCGGCCATCTCCTGGTAGCGGGGGTGCTGCGCGATCTGGAGGAACCAGAAGCTGATGGCGAGCGCGGCAAACGCCAGGACGGCGCTGACCTGCAGCACCATCAGGCGGACGGCCATTCGCCGGCGATCTTCGGTTAGTGCCATGGTTCCAATTGAAGGGGCGAGGCGAGGCCCCCTGACCCCTACATCCTTCTCTTCGCTCTCCGCCGCTCCGCGACTCCCGGCAGCGACTCGAGCACCGTGAAGGCGATCATGCCGACGGCGGCATTCCCGACCGCCTGACTCAGGATCGCCGTCCACGGCGACGGAAACGAGCGGAGCCCGAGCAGCACGTACAACCCCATGAACACCGCGGCGTGCACCACGGTCGCCACCAGGAACGTCAGAAACCGCGGCAGCGCCGACGTGACGATGAACTGCTGGCCGATCGCCCCGGCAAGAAACCCGACAATCAACTTGGCCAGCCCGCCGATGCCGATCACACCGCTCGAGAGCGCGTCCTGGATGATGCCGGCGAAGCTTCCCGCCAGCATCCCGGTGACCGCGCCGCCCGTCAGCGCGACGTAGATCACGACGACGAGCACCAGATCCACCGCCGCCGTCCCGGCCACCAGAAATCGCGCGAGCGTCGTCTGCAGCGCGATCGCCATCGCGATCGCGATCAGCACGCCGACCGCTCTCACTCCCGCCTCCGCGCTCTCGCGCTACGGCGCGGCAGGGGCCGCTCCCGCGCTCTCGCCCGGCGTCTCGTCCTCGACCGCTGCCGGCGGCGTCAGCACCACGAGCACCGCCTCTATCGAGGAGAAGTCAACGGCCGGCCGGATGGCGATCGCCCCGAACGAGCCTTCCCCCCACTCTACAGATTCTATCTGACCTATGACGAAGCCCTTGGGGTAAATGCCGTCGATCCCGGAGGTCACCACGGCGTCGCCCACCTGAATATCGGCGGTTCCGGAGACATAGCTCATCCGAAGGCCGCCGCCGGTCCCCTCGACGACCCCCTGCGCCCGCGACCGCTCCACCAGCCCCCCCGCCGCCGCGTTGCGGTCGATGAGCAGCTGCACCTTGGCCGCGCGGGCGCTGGGCGTGATGATCCGGCCGACCACCCCGGCCGGGGCGATGACCGCCATGTCGGGGCGAAGGCCGTCGCCGGTGCCCCGGTCGATGGTCATCGTCCGGAAGTCCGGGCTGGCGCCGCCGGCGATGACGTTGGCCGCCACGGTGGCCAGATCCGCCTGGGTGCGCAGCTCCAGCAGCTGCTCGAGCGTCCGCGACCGCTGGGCGAGGGCGCGCTCCTGCTGAAGCCCCACCCGCAGCCGCCCGACCTCGTCCCGCAATCGCTCGTTCTCGGTCCGCACTTCCTGGAGCGCCACGTAATCGGTCCACGAGGCGCGCATGCCGCTGAGGCCGGACGAGGCGACCCGCTGAATCTCGGCAAACACGCCGAACGTGACGGCTTCGAGGACCGGGATGCCGCGGGCGGTGTTGACCTGCGCAGAAATGAGAATGATCTGGCCGATGGTCAGCGCGATGAAGAGATAGCCCGTGCGCTGGCGGATATCGAGCAGAGCCATGTCATTTACGAATTGACGGATTTACGGATTGACGAATTTGCCAGGACCAATTTCGTAAATTCGTAAATTCGTAAATCCGTCAATTCAATCGATAGAGATCTTCCGCAGCAGATTGAAATCCGACAGCATCTTGCCCGCGCCGAGCACGACCGACGAGAGCGGGTCCTCGGCCATCGCCAGCGGCAGGCCGGTTTCCTCGCGGAGCCGCTTGTCGAGGTTCTTGAGCAGCGACCCTCCGCCTGTCAGCACGATGCCGCGGTCGACGATATCGGCCGAGAGCTCGGGCGGCGTGCGCTCCAGCGCCACGCGTACCGCGTCGACAATCACGTTGACCGTTTCGGCCAGCGCCTCGCGAATCTCCTCGTCGGTGATGGTGATCGTCTTGGGCACGCCCTCAATCAGGTGGCGCCCCTTGATCTCCATGGTCATCCGCTCGTCCATCGGGAACGCCGATCCGATCTCCATCTTGATCTGCTCGGCCGTGCGCTCGCCGATGAGCAGGTTGTACGTCTTCTTGACGTACTGGATGATCGCCTCGTCCATCTCGTTGCCGGCGACGCGGACGGCCTTGCTGTAGACGATCCCCGCGAGCGAGATCACGGCGATGTCGGTCGTGCCGCCTCCGATGTCGACGATCATGTTGTCCGACGGCTCGGTGATCGGCAT